>Ga0335070_10000050_pt1 | contig 151766 bp, 130 predicted proteins | sample Lox_Sample_13_FD_206722 | JGI IMG/M metagenome (GOLD analysis project Ga0335070, IMG submission 206722) | Soil microbial communities from Loxahatchee National Wildlife Refuge, Florida, United States - Lox_Sample_1.3 | ecosystem: Environmental > Terrestrial > Soil > Wetlands | place: USA...
GAAATATCAAGGTCCACATCAACCAAAAGTGTCACCCAATTTTACCCATTTTTTAGCTCATGAATAGGTAGCGTGAACACTCTTGTGGTGGAGAGGTCTTGTGCGATGCATTAAAACTAATGGCTATCGTCAAGGAGCTTCCCGAAACCCAAGTGAAGTTGGAGACTGACGAAAAGGGCCATCTGATATTGGAATGCGAAAAGTCCCATTTCAGGCTCTTCACAACGCCTCCTGATGAATTCCCTTCTCAGCCAGAGATTCCTGAGTCTGAGTTCTTTCCTGTGGGGGACCGATTCTTCCAATATTTGAGGAAGGTCAAGTATGCGGCCTCAAAAGAGGAGAACAGATATAACATTAACGGCCTCTTTCTCGGAGAAGAGGTCGTGGCAACCGATGGCCACCGTATGGCTGTGATCAGAAGGAGATTAGGATTCAACAATATCCTCGTGCCGTTAGATTTCGCCAGCATGATTTTGAAGCTAAGAAGCAGAGGTAATGGGAATACCTTTCATGCCGCCTGTTTCAACAACCTCATCTTCATAAAATCCGCGGATCTTACGTTATTTGGCAGGCTCATTGATGGGGAATTTCCGGATTACGCTCAGGTGATCCCCCATGATCCTTCAAGACATGCTCTTGTCGAACGAAAGGGGTTGATTCAGGCAATTAAGAGGATCTTGCTGATGAGCGGGAAGAATTGCGAGATGAAGCTTGAATTTCAACCCCATTCACTCACTCTCTCATCCTTTATGCCAGATCTTGGAGATGCCATAGAGGAGATAGAGGTTGAGTACAGATCAGACGCAGATGGCGATCAACCTTTTGCCATTGGCCTCAACGGAAAGTATCTTCTTGAAATGCTCGAGGTCCTGGAGAATGAGAAAGTCGCCCTTGGTATGCATAATGAATTGTCGCCGATAAAAGCTGAAGAAAACGACTCCGTCCATATCCTCATGCCTCTTCGTTTGTTTGAACCGCAAACCGAAGCGGAAGCCGAACCGGAAACAGCGATCGAGTCTGAAGTCGAGACCGAGCAGGAAGACGAATCGATTGAGATGGAGGAGGCAGATTAGTTGTTCTTTTTAAAAATAAAAAATTAAGGAGATGCCTGGTTAGCATCTCCTTTTTCTTTCGGTTATATTAACTCAATTGGCGGCAAGGAGGTCTCAACTATTATGAAAGAAGAAGCTCACAAAACAATACTGGACAGAAACACAAGTGCCCAATACATAAGAGAACATTTTTCTGAATCTCTTGAGCTGGTCGGTGAGATTACAAATTATGGCTCCAACCTTATTCCACGGTGTTTCGTCTCAACCAAGAGAAAACTACCCGACGTTATTATACTTGGGTCCTTACTAAAACAGGCCGTTGCAATGCTCGACGCTGTAGAAATTTTAGTTTCCCAGGGAGCACTATATGCCGCTCATGTTCCAGCGCGAGCCCTTTTTGAGGTTTACCTCTACATAAGCTGGGTTCTACAGCAGGATAAAGACCAAAGGGGAAAGCAATATTACGTATGGCACCTGCGCCGCAGGCGCATGTGGTTGCGTAGGATGGTGCCAAAAACGGATGAACAAAAAAGATTTGAAGAGGCTATCAAAGAGTTAAATCTTTCACAAGATCAGCCGATGCAAGAGGAGGCCAGAAAGCAGCTTGCCGCGATAGATAAGGTTTTGTCGAAAGATGAATATAAGGAGATAAATGCTGAATTCGATAAAATGAAAAGACGGGGTCGTGATTATGATCAGCCGTGGTATCGACCGAGTGGAGCTAGGTCCCTTGCCGATATGGCTGCACGTCTAGGAGTAAAACCACAATACGACATTTTTTATACACAATTTTCGGAAATCGCCCATTCAGAAGCTTTTGCTAAGCATATCTTAATAAAGGAACAAGGAATTGTTTTCGAACCTATTAGGCAGCTTGAAAGGGTTCGAACCTTTCTTACTATTGTGCTTAGCCTCGCCATTCGAATATATCAATTGATTTTGAAAGAATACAGGCCGGAAGAACTTTCAAACTTCGGTCGGAAATACCTAGAGGAATGGCGTTTAAGATTTCATACGATAAAAGACGTTAAATATACCGTTTCCAGGCATACCACTATCTAATGGTGTTTTTAGTTGGACAGGATCGGGATGAGTGACCATTTCGATCCTCGTTAAACATGAGGGGAATGCTTAAGTATCTCCCTTTTTCATCACGAAGTCTTCCATCTTCGAATTAAGTTCCTGGAATATTTCTTGCGGGATAAAAAGAGGACTCCTGACCTCTCGACTCCGATGTTTTAAAACAAAGTACGTGCGGGCCAAAAATGGGACCCTGAATTGAATGTTTCTAGAAGCGTATAGCTGCTCTATTTGCTTAAATGAAATGAATGCTTTTCCTATCCATAGAATTTTGAAACAAATTCCGGAAGGAAAAATTACCCACGAAAAGAAAGGAGGTGTTACCCGGAGGAATTTAACCGCTCCCCACGAATGGTCTCTTCTAAAAACAGGTTTTTCTTTTTCAGGCGCGCTGCTTCTTTCATATCTTCCAAAAATGCTATATTGGAATGGGAAAACCGCAATGTTAAAAACCATAATTACTTCCGGCACCAACAGGACAAAAAGTAAAAGAAATAAAACTGCATTATTTTCACCATTAAATAATCGTAGTAGGCAGACTATCCCAATAACCAAAGATCCTGTAAAAAGCAACAAAAACGCTGTTCTGTAAAAAATGTAGCTTTTTCTATTTTTTGGGATTCTTTCGCAAGGTGTCATAATGCTTTATAATTTGTTGGATAACACGGGTTATTGTAATGTTTAATGTTGATATTGATGGGCTGTACTGGGGAAAAATTAGCGCACCAGGGAGTTTGAAGATTTCATCACAATTTTAGTTTGTATTTATAATTCTATATAAATCGGCAGAGAATTACAAATTATTTTATCACTTTCAGAAGATGATTAATACCTAACGAGATGGGATAAAAAAAATTTCCCTCAAGGATTTGGTTCGCTGATAAAGGAGGACCGTCATAGCCTGCGACGTCCAAATGGTAAATGGCAAGGCCGTTAAAGTCACGCTCTTTTTATTTTATAGTAGACTTGGTCGGCGTTGTATTTGAAATCTGGTTGAGAATGCCCTGAGCCATCTCTACTGAAATGCCGAATATGATCCCGGTCGCCCTGGCTACATCTAATGCGACTATTATTGAATTAAGCCCAGGCACCATATGTAACATATCCCAGGCTCGGTCAGATATGTTCGAAACACCAGTGGCAGTCATTTGGAAATTGATAGAACCTGCCGTAGGGGAGAAACTCGGGCCTCCCCCGACGCTTCCCGAAATACCCTTCAGAGATGAAAAAGATGGATCGATCAGAGCACTCACTCCTATATCTCCTACTCCAGCATTAACTGTTGCTCCAAGGGAGTAAGAACCTAACCCTGAAACCGCATCAATCGTAGCACTAGTTCGTGGTAGAATGATCATTGTCCCTCCAGCCGTCAAGGATACACTAGAGAACAGACCCCCTCCTACACTTGCAGCAAATCCTTGATGCCCATAGTTATCCACTACAAAAAAACCTTTTACCGATGCCCCAAGAAGGGCACCTGCTTTTCCTTCAAAACCGAGACCTATGACCCATAGTCCAGATGGGTCAACAAAGTTGATTGGGTTATTTGATGCGTAGGTGAATCTATTCGTTGTCCTTGGCGCGATGACCAAACCAGCAAATGGATCTTTATTCAAAAACCTCCCCACGCTCGGGTCATACCACCTTGCCCGCAGATAATAGAACCCCGTAAAATCATCCAACTCCTGTCCAGTGAAGAGAAAGCGGTTCGGGATATTTCCAAACTCCTCTAACAGATTACCCCACGCATCATACCCATATACGGCCTCCGGAAGTCCAAGTTGATCGCTAAGAGCCACAGTGCTACCAAGGCCGTCAGCGTGATAGAAGAATGTCTTGCGAGATGGATTCTTAAGGCCCTTGGAGAGCAATTCCTCGCTGATTATGTTCAACCCGTAAGCGTACGAAATGGATTGTTTAGGTCCATCCTCCTGAAGGACAACCGGCAAGGGAGTTGCCACATCATTTAGAAAGCTAAAATTATCGGTCGTGGAATTATGGTGGACCGCATTTCCAACCTTATTTCCATCTCCGTCATAAGTATAGGTCAGATCGGCTGATGGCTGTTCGACCTGGATGAGCCGGTTGGCAGCATCATAAATATATGACTCTACGAGGGATCCCTGAATCGACTTGGTGAGACGGTTTCCATTGGCGTCGTAACCAAAAGTCGTATTCCCGGCCTGAAGAAGCCGATCTGAGGCATCATACGTGTATGGGACCGTATTGAGAGGGACCCAGCCCTTCTTCCTGTTAAAATAAAGTTCAGTCTGGCTTAGACGGTTACCCACGGGATCATAAGAATATTGGAGGCGATCATAGGACTTCGTAAATAATTGTTTTTCTACAGAAAGGAGTTGCGAGAGAGCATCATAGGTATAAATGGAGGTTTTGACAGGTGTTGGGAGTCCAATTACATTCTCATCCAGCTTAAAACGATTTCCCAACTGGTCCAGTGTGTAAGTGAATCCGGCGAATAATGCCCCCCGGCTGTGCTGGATTCCCAAGAGGCGATTTCCTGCATCATAGCGATAGGAGATCTTTGTAGCATTCGGATAATTGGTCTGAAGAAGATTGCTCGCTGGATCGTAAGTGTACAATGTTGAACGACCTGTCCAATCAGTCACCTGCTTCAAACGGTTAAGGGCGTCATAATTGTAGCTTACTATTCTCCCGTCGGGGTAGGTTAAGCTGATCCGATTACCCAGCTGGTCGTAAGCGTATTTGACAGTTCCGGCCGGATGATCCACGTCTACCAATCGATCCAGCGAGTCATAGAGGTATGTAGTTGTTCCTCTTGAGTCAACCATGTTCAGCCGATTTCCATTAGCGTCATAGGAATAGGCCACTGATTTCAGATCACCATAAGCGATGTTCCTTAATCTATTATTCTGATCGTAAGTGAAAGTATTTGTTGTCCCGTTGGCATCCATAGTGGCAACTACGTTCCCCACCGGGTCATAGGTGTAATCGGTGATATTGCCCAAGGGATCGGTGATGCTAATCAATCGGTTCAAGGCGTCAAAGACGTAAATTGTCGAGTTGTTATTGGCATTGGTCATGGTGATGCGATTGTTGTTGGCATCGTAAGCATAGCGGGTGATATGACCAAGAGCGTCCGTCACGGCATTGAGGTTATATACCTCGTCGTATGCGAACTGTGTCTGGTTCCCCTTAGCATCGAGGATTTGGTTCAAGTTACCAGTTGGATCGTAAGAGAAACGAGTTTTATTTCCCAGGGGATCTACGATTTGGGTTAGGCGGCTGTTGACATCGTAGCTGGCGCCAGCCGTATGGCCATTCGGATCGGTGAGGCTGAGGAGTCTGCCAATTCCATCGTATGCCAGGTTTCTTTTTCCTCCCAGGGCATCCGTGATGCCGGTGAGATTTCCTTGGGTATCATAAGAGTACTTAGTTAGGTTTCCTCGCGCATCGGCCCTTTGAATCAACTGGCCAGGGCTGTTATAGGCAAAAGTAGTCGAATTACCGGCGGCGTCCTGAATGGTCGTGAGACTTCCCCTGGAATCGTATGTAAAGGCGGTGTTAAATCCTCTCGCATTGGTGGCGCTTGTCAGATTGTTTTTTGGGTCATAAGTAAATGTAATCACATTACCAAGTGGATTGGTTATCGAGGTAATATTTCCCTGACCATCGTAGCCGAAATAAGTGATATTTCCATTCTGATCTGTGATGCTCGTCCTGTTATTGCTCGCATCGTAGGTGTATTTCACTTCTTTTCCATTCGCATCAGTTATTTTAATGAGGCGAAGCTGGGCATCGTGGGTGTGGACGGTTATATTGCCTAAAGGATCGGTTATGGTTGTATCTCCGGATTGAGGTACCCCGTAGGCGAAGGTAGTGGCATACCCCCGGCCGTTGGTTTGGGTTGTCACGCGGCTTGAACTATCGTAAACGTTGGCCACCAGTTGAGTGCCTCTTTCGTCAACGATTTGAGCGAGCCTGTTTTGCACATCATAGCTGAAACTCACGGTGCCACCATTGGGATTGGTGACGGAGGCCAGATTTCCGTTTGAATCGTATCCATACCGAACAACGCGCCCGATAGGATCGGTTAGCTGGGTGAGTCGATTGCCTGGGTTATAAGTCAAAACATAGGTCCTTCCTACCGTATCCGTGATGGCTATCAAATTTCCCGACACGTCATAAGCGAATGCTAAAGCATTCCCATTTTTATCCGTTATGGCTGTGAGCTTTCCAGTAGCATCAAAAATATAGACTGTCTGATCCTTTTTGGTTAAATGGAATGTGCCATCCGCTTGTTTTTGTAAGTTGTCAAAAATCCAACCGTAACGCGGTGAGTAGGTTCCGTCGGGGTGAAGGTCAAAGAAATCTGAGTGGCCGTCTCCCCATTTTATTGATACAGAACCGTCAGGGTTTGCTTTTAAAATAATGTTATAGGAATGGGTCCATCCGATTCCGAGCGGACCGGAATAGGAATCTTGAGAATTATAGGTGCGCTGAAAGACTAATGGGATGCCTCTCCCCGGAATAACCAGATCGGTTCGTGAAAAGACATAATTTCCCGTCGCGGTATTCACTGGTTCACTGGAGTAACCGGAAGGAATATTACATGAGTTTCCCAAAGCGGCAGCAGCAAGGTCTGGCGAGCTATAAACACGGACCCCTCCCTGGGCAAAAGCATACATCCAAGGGGCAGGGGTACCGCTAAAGACAGTTCCGTGCCGAGAATAGTAATCAAATTGGGTGTCATTTCTATAGGTGAGGCCATTATCGAGACTATATGAGGCATAGACTTCATTTGCGGCGTCATCTATAAAGAGTTTGAATCTTATAAACCCATTAGAAGGAAGTGTCACAAGATCGGCGGCGAGGGTTGTGCCTGTTTGATCATTGACACTTACAACGATATTTCCATCTGTCTCTTTGCTCACTACTAAAGACACACTTTCACGGGCTCCAGGACCGAAATTGTCAATCCCAATCCCATAGAACTGTCCTACTTGCTCTGGGGTATCAGCCCTAAAATCTCCTATAATCTCTGCATTTCCATATCCATCTCGCAGGGGATAAGTCAGAATAGCATCATCCAATAAATATTGATAACCATACCTTAAAATCGAATAATATCCATCTGCGCTTCGGAATCTCAGAAATCCGCCCGATTCTTGAGTGGCGGCCAACCCTTGGTCAAAATGAAAATAAGAAGTGGGGGGAGTGGTTAAAGAGCCGTCACTAAAATCATCAAAAAAATCAGGAATGCCATCGGGGCCTTTTCCGGAACTGTGAAGATTTCCATCCACCGTGAATAAACGCATGGCGAAGTCAAATGTAGGTGCGGGCTGACCATAGCTCAAGGAAACAGATGCAAAAAGAATCATTGTTGCTAAAAGTAAACGATATCGTTCCATGGATTCTACCCTCCGTCCTTGCGATTTGAGAATGTCAGATGATGGTTCGTTGGCCAAATAGAACCATTGATAGATGTTACGCCAAAAAATAAAGCCCGGCGTCCTCCTTGAACACCAGGCTTTTTCGAACATCTTCGTATTGTTCCCCCGATCCTCCCCCGCCGGTGCAAACCTATAACAAAAATTCTAAGAAGTTGTCAAGAAAAAAATTTGAAAAGTCGTTCTTCCTCATCAATACATCACATATTTTTGTTGACTTACGCAGCCCTGTTATTTTTTTTGTCTAATTGGTAGGGCATAAAAGGTCTTAAACTCGAACCCTTCTAACTGGGGGAAGGCATTTTTTTTATTCTGCACAAGGAAAGCAGGACTCAAGTCGACATTCCCCTTGCTGTTTCATTTGAGTTGCATCCTTTATGGACTTCTGGTTTTTTAGCTTCAGATGATCGTTGACAAAACCGAATAGCCGTGACATATTAGCATCATCCGAGGTCAAGCGTCTGGGGAGCGGCTAAATTTATTATAGAATATGGAATCTCACTTTTTTGTGTTTGGTTTTGCAGTGCGAAGTTAGTCAGCAGCAGGAATTTTACCAATTGCGCCGTGACCCGCCGATTCACATTATTTTTAGATTGCGTGTAATTAAGAAAGATCGTAATATCGTTAAATAGATTACACAATTTTGACTGACATTTGGCAGCCAAGTGACACAAGTGGAGCATCTAGAAAAGATTTGGATTCCTTATGATATCTTGTACCGAACCAGCGAGTCTCTGCGCTTTTATGGCAAGCGGAAGTGTGAAGGGCTGGTGTTGTGGCTAGGCTTTACAGATGACAAGATTGGCCATATAAAAAAAATTTTAGTTCCGCCACAAGATTCCATAAGAAGTGAAGATGGCGTTGGTTATTTCGTAACATCTGAAACCCTCTTCAGCCTAAATAAACTATTATCGGATACTGGATTGAGGTTGCTGGCACAAGTACACAGTCATCCTGGCCGGGCGTACCATTCGGCTGCAGATGATAGATACTGTATTGTCACAGCAGAAGGTGGTTTTTCGATAGTGGTGCCGGATTTTGGTTTTGGCCCTTGTGATCTATCCCACTGGGCCATATATCGACTAATTGAAGGGGTATGGGAAAAATTGTCGCCAAGGGCAGTGAAATCTATTTTTTTTATTGAGGGAAAACCAGATTATCAACCTAAAAGGAAGAAATTTCTATTTTAACCCTGAGCACATTACTAGATGGAGGCAGCTATGACATCCCACAACAAAATCACTTTAATCTTTATTGTAAACGGTGTCGACGTGCCGGTTGAGGCTAACATGCATGAACCTCTTAAGGTTGCCCGAGATAAGGCGCTGAGAGACAGCAATAATACTGGTCGCCCTATGGATGAATGGGAAATCCATAACGACGCTGGGCAAGCACTCGACCCTGACAAAAAAATTGCGGACCTTAGCCTTGCGGAGGGGGCTCGTCTGTTTCTCAATCTCAAGGTTGCCGCTGGTGGGGCAAAATGAGAATAGACGTTCGCGTATCTAAAATCAAATTTGAGCAGGAAGTTGAACGTCTTTCCAATCAGTCTGAGACACTGAAAAAGCGAGGGGTAGTCATTCAAAAAATAAATTTCCCTATCGTAGAAGCAGTTTTTATTCCACGCAGCAATCTTAAACTGCATGTACCAGTTGAGCCACCGCCCGGCGCTTCTCTCCCTCAGCCCCCGCCCGGTTTACAAATCCCAGCCGGAGCAAAAATGCAATATATGGCCGCCATTGATTTACCAAGCTTAGCCGCCCGAGCCTTCGGCGCAAGAATTTCTTTGGACGATTTTGACCAGCGTGCTCCTTCCGTCCTCTTTTGTGACCCTTTTACTTGGGAAGAGATCCCCTACGAGAAACTCCACCGAGGGCATCATATTGGGGACGACGGGAGAGCATTTAATGTAATCCTCGGTGGCCATCCGCTGACCAAAAAGCCATTCCTTTGCATGCGAGGCATTAGAGAATACCATGAACACCCACAACATACCGGTGACGACTGGATGCTATACCGCAAACACGTTGGCCTGTTTTCTACTATTGATACCATCTGGAAGACATGCGTTCTCCACGCATACCCGAATCTAATTTTTCAGCCTCCAAATATACAGGTTAACTGGGCCCCCTCTGAAGGAATACCCGGAGCTACATAATGGCACTCGCGCCGTTTTTTTCTCGCGCATATTCAGCTGTCGGTGCCCACCTGGGCATCACTCGTGAAGAGCTAGAAAAAGCTCTGGCTGGTTGTGTCGCCGGCGTTCACCTTGGAGGAGCATGCACTGCGGAGGGAAATGAAAAATGGATCGCGGAACTGCTTGTAAACCTGCTTGCGCGGTTCTATCCAACTCTTTCTATTTCTGGCGACGAGTCTGCATATGAGAACACTTCAAAAATAGCATACGCCGTCAATCCGGATATTGAAATCCAACGTTCCCAAGAAAAAGCGGGAGTAGCCGCCTATGTCGGCGAGGCTAACATAAAGAACAATGGCTTCTCTGTAGCTGCCAGCGGCTGGGTAGCTCAAATAGGAAGGACAATTAAGCCCAAAATAGGCGGACCTCTCAATCCCTACAGTGCAGGAGCCGCTGCCGCCCTGGCGGCATGGAGAATTTTCCAGACCATATTCAACTTGAAAACCACTTCAGTTTTAGCTCTGCCAGATGTGTCACTTTCTCTTCTTGATTATGGAAGTGGTTCAGGGATGTCAGAATCCTTACCACCTATGAACCTAGGCGAAGTTGCCGTAGCAGGCCTCGGGGCCGTTGGAAATCCAGCATTATGGGCATGGGCAAGACACCCCGGATTGTCTGGGGAGTTTCACCTCATCGACCCTGAAAATATCGAGCTATCAAATCTACAACGGTATTGTCTTGCATTCCATAAAGACGTGGGGATGGGAAAAGCTCAGCTGGCTAAACGAGAGCTACTGAACACAAAATTGTCTCATAGGCTTTGGCCCTGTTCACTCGAACATTTTGCTGGAAACTATGGGGGAATCGGCAAGCTTCCCTCCATTTGCGTGTCCGTGGACAATGTCGAAGGTCGTCGAACTGCTCAAGCACTTCTTCCTCGTCTCGTCGTAAACGGTTGGACAGGCGATAGCGGACTTGGTGTCTCTTGGCACAGGTTCCTGGGTGATGTTGCATGTTTAGCTTGTCTATATCAGCCAAAGAACATCAGCCTCAGCCAAACGGAGCTCGCAGCTCAGGCATTGGGGATACCGCATGAACAAGTCACAATGCTATGGGCAACGGAAAAGCGGCTTGAAGAGGAGGGAATCAAAACCATTGAGACTCATTTAGGTCTCCCAGAGGGGAAGCTAGCAGATTGGACAGGAAAGCGGGTTCAAGATGTTTACTCCGGGGTTATCTGTGGGATGGTTGGTCTTGATCTTTCTGGCGTTGGCCGCGTGGCTACAGTTCCTTTGGCGCATCAATCTGTATTAGCAGGGATTTTGATGGCTGCGGAACTTGTCAAGCGATCTGCCCCCGATCTCGAAAGCAAGAGCCAATCTGAACCTTTGATAATCTGGGATGACATTATGCGCACCCCGCCGAAATACTGGGTTGTTAATCGACAAAAAGAACCGGAATGCATTTGTAAAGATCAGACTTATCAAGACGTGTACAAAACAAAATGGTGCTGGTCAGGAAGCTAACCTAAATCCATCGTATCGCACCTTGTGCAATCTTGTATCATTTGGTGTTTTCACATCCCAATGGTTCTGGTGGTGCTCGCTTTCATCCCAAACCCATATATGACCATTCCTATCGCGCCAACCGGTCTCCTTCTCTCTTTCTCCTCCTTTGAAAACAACACCATCACGCTCAAAAGCATTGTTTCTCCAATCATCCCTCCCTCTATTGGTTGGCTGCCAGGATAATGGTGGCAAATAATAATAGTGTGTACCCCTACCGCATGTACAGTCATGAATTCCTCTTGCAGCTTCGGCTAGTTGAGATAGCGGGAGATTTAACGGTAGCAACGGAGGCCTCGGTAGTCGCCTGCACGTTGCCTTCCTTTCATTCACCGGCGCTTCCGGCCTAGGTTCTCCGACGCATCCCAAGCGCCATGGATCAATATCTGGTATAAAGTACCTATGCTCCTGATGCTGCTCGGCTGTAACTATATTTCTCCTTCTCCTAGTATCAGCATTACTGCTATGCCTAAAGTTAATTTCCATGTTGGGCCAATGCTTCCTACGAACGCGAGGTATAAAAAGCATAGGGAACCGCCAGGCAGGTGGATCATCACTATTTCCGATGGCCGCCAGCACTTTCAACCAGGATGGTGACAATTCGCACTCGGGATACGGTATATCCGTAATTACTGCCGGTTCAGTCTCAAGTTCTTGATCCATCAACAAGCTAGTTATGTATGCGACGATGCGTCCACCACCTGCGACAAACTTATACATGTGGGATTCGTGCCACAACCCTTCCATCTCCAGTGGGCTGAGAAATGGTATGATTTTTAGTGGAAGCTCGTTTGATAATTCATTGACGCGCCTCAGCATCTGCATTTTCGCATACACCTCTTCATCGCCTGGGGAAAACTTTACCGTCCATGGATCAAGGAGAATAGGAATCAACGCTTTCCCTCTTTCGTTTTCTTGGCGATACGAGCGGCACGAACCTGCATTTCTGTTTCAACTCCGTCGGAAAGAAACCCGGTCGGCCATTTAAATTCATCGCCAGGTTCTAATGATATACTTCTGGGCTGGCGACAACGGACTATACCGTCATCACCGGCTGAAGGTTCGTCGATAAAATAGACCGCAATCTTCTTTAAAAGATCTTCGTCCATTTCCGCAAGAAGCCTTAACCTATGAAACAGGGCCTCTGAGTGCGTCTCGACAAGTGCGTTGCGTTCACATTTAACCATTGAGCAAAAAAAGTCGGCAAGCCCTGCCTGAGGCTTGGGGTGTAATTGAGCCTCAGGCTGTTCAACAACAAATATGCCGTTTTCCTTCACAGAGAGTCCCTTTACCAATATGGGCAAAACTTGGCTGACGCCGAAACCGACATCGACCAATGGCCTCAAGGCTGTCTGATTCGGCGGTGTCACCAAGACTTCAATTGCACGTCCTCCCCCAACTATTTTTGTTCCAAAGGAGACTGCCAACCCTAAGTGGGAAAGCCAGTCAGATACTGCTTCACGTAATTTCTTCGTTTGTTTCTTTGTCTTTTTAATGTCGCTAATAACTTTTTTGGCTTTAGCTGCATCAGATGTTGGATGTGGAAAAGCGAAAGTATCAACGTTAAGGATATCTCCATATTCATGGACATACCAGGCCGCTCCATCACCGAAATCATCGATCTCCTCGGTTTTACTATGAGGTTCGTTCCTATATTCTCTTTCGGGCTTCACTCTATCCGGGCGAAGGTATGTTACTTTGTCAAGCAAGCTCGCGGCATCTTGGAATGGTATAATAGGGAAAATGTCACTCGGCTGTACAATTGTCCCCGTTACATGAGCAACACCTTCTATGTCTAGCCCGTCAAAAAAGATTTTATAGTCCCCTTTTACCTCACCGTCTATCGTCCAGTTCTTTTCATTTAAGCGGCTAAGCTTTGTAATTTTGAAATCCACGTTAGATTCATCAGGCAATAAAGTTGTGATAACTTGTTTTGTATCCTCAACAAAGGAAGATTGGGTAATCGCGGCGGAAATACTCTCCCCGACCACAATATAAGTAAGATCAAGTTCGCCAATTCTTGTAATAGGATTCTCGGAAATTTTCCCTCCAAACCCCAAAGTAAGCGCCCATTTATTTGCGTCTAATCCAACTATGACCTGCTCCCCCTTGCAACCCGCATGGATTAAATCAGAATATTTCCCAAAATTTATCGAAGGACTCTCAAATGATAGACTTAGCACTCTACCCTTGCTTAGACTATTCGTCTTACTTAGTGCAACCAATGCTTGACCGAAAGAGGATTTGCCTGAGCTGTTCGGACCAAGAAGGACCGTGAGCGGTTTCAATTTTAACCTAGCGTCTTTGAATCCCTTAAAGTTCTGTAGCCTTATAGATTTAATATCCATTAGATACCTCTTCAGTCGAGTAAACTGGGTTACCTCTCTCCACACGTATAAGAGCAGGAAGAGGGTCACATCCCTGCGATGGGAGTATATATATTTCACAAAAATTTATCAACCGAAAGTTTACCGAAAGTTTCAGGAACAAAGGGTCAGAGTGGTGGGGTGGCATGTGTGTTAACGACGACCGTAATGCAGATGGCAAAATTAAAACTCCATAGTCGGGAATTTTCAATTTGTTCTCCCGGAACTCTGTGCTAAATTTTTAATACTATATGGTTTGTTTACGAGGGCAGCATAATGGCAACAACGAAACCCGTCAGTTTCTGGATCCAGCCAATCCTTGAGCACATTAAGACCGGCCATATTACGGGTCTTATCTTTTCTAAACTGATTGGTCCGCTGACTAAAGTTCAGCGGCGAACTGTGACAAAATTGTGACAAAATAAATGGAAAAGATAACAATTGATGGAATGGACTAAAATAGATGAAAACTCTCTAACCCTTTATTTTCAAGCCTTAGCGGGATACCAGACCAAAATCAAAGCCTTAGAAAAAGTGCCCAAAGTGATTACAAATCAGCAGCTCTACCATTGAGCTACGTGGGCATTTTTGAAAGCAGCAAATATTTTTTATCACATTTGTTACGGGTAATCAAATTCTGCGAATTCGCTTAGGTTGAAAGCTCCCGCCTACACTGAAGTTTCGGCGGGCAGGCAAAGCTCAAGGCGATTACTTCTTATCCCTTTTCTCACGTTGTGTCTCTTTACTGATCGCCGACCACTGAACACGGATCATTGACTACTGACCTATTTTCCTCTTCTCTTCGATCGCTTTTTGTAGAATCTTAATTCCCTCCTGGGAGGCGTCGATGGATTGGGCCAGCGATTCTCTTGCCTGCTGGGGATTATGGAAACCATCACTGTTCTCGGCGGTCCACCATTCCCATAGGATATGAGCCTTATCGTGGAAGGGTCGCACTTCCCTCAAAATTTCTTCTCCGACGCCAATGTCTTTTGCCAGCGTGTAAGTATCGATCAACTGCGCCAGCCAGAATTCGGCCTTCCTCGTCTTTCCACGAATGTAATTCTGAATGGCGTCCACCTGGTATTCGGCCTCGTTTCGAGACCAGTAGGAGTGGCAACGAACGCATGTATCTTTAAGCATATACCTTGCACTTCGTTGACCGTGGAAAGTGAAAGTCTTTCCTTTTTTATCCTTGACCTTTGGCATATGGCAATCCTTGCACTCGACTCCTGCCCGTTCATGCCTGCTTCCCCAAAAGGTCTCGGTTTCCGGATGCTGGAGTTTAGTTAGCAATGCTCCGGTGACCGCATGTTTAAAATCCTTGAAATTTATTTCCCCATACTTTTTCTGAATATCGAAGACATTGGCCCATGGAAAATAGTTGGCTCTCCGGTCATCCATACCGATGGATGCGCCCGTATTCGGGTCGAACCCCGGATTGCAATTATATTCGACATGGCACTGAGCGCACATCAGATTAGAATCAGATTTGTTGAGAATCCCGATGGCGCGGAAGGGTTTTCCGTCCCTTTGAAATTCAATCTTTGTCATAGTCACTTTTTTGCTTTTTTCTTGATCATAGGGATAAGTTCCTTCCTTTCGGTCCACGACCGCCTGGATCAGGGCATCCCGCACCACTCTTGGTTTGGCTGCATGGGGATCGTGGCAATGAATGCAGCCCATTGGATTCTGGATGTACTTCTTAGCCATCTCGACGGCTGCCGGGTTCGCCCCTCTCTTCAAATCGGTCGCAGGATGAGGGTCCCCCATATAGGGCCATTTCAAAACAGTGTCGCTCGTCTTGCAGGCGAGACAGACCGTGTTTGCAGCCTTGACCGTTTGCGGAAGCTCTTTTCCCGTATCCACAACTATATCCCAGGCTTTCCCGGTTTTCGTAATATCCTTCCAGCTCTTGAGCTGGAATCTTCCTCCGTAAGCCCGGTCTACCAGAAGATGGTCCGTCACCATGAAGACATGGGATCTGGGCTCGTCATGTTCCTTTGTGAAACCGTGCGGCATCAAGAGTTTATCGGAGGCAGGAGATCGGCTTGTGGTTGTGGCTTTCTCGACCTTGGCCTTTGATTTGAGATTGGCCGACATCAGGGTCTCGTACTGGGAAGCATGACACTGACCGCAAAGGCCCGGTTCCAGGTTCGTTCCCGGGAGTTTCGCAGGGTCTTCGAGGTGCCCGATGAGTTGGCCATGACATCTTGCACAGGGCAGTGAGGCATGTTTGCCTCCCTCCTTGAAAGATTTGATCTCCTCATGACACTGGTAGCATGCGGCTTGTTCCTTTGGGAGGGGTTCCTTGGCAGAACGGGCATAAGAGAGATAAAAAATCACGGAAAGAAAACAGATGGCCGAAATGAGAAACATTTTCTTACGCATAGGGGTACCTCTCAGGAACGAGATTCTTATTTTGATCTTGCCTTTATCTTATTGCAACGGTGAGGGAAAGCAAAGAAAAATTATTTGCATCCAAGGAGAAGAATTACGATGGTCCATCCGAAGAGGATGATCAAAAAGATAATAAACTGTCTGACTAGCTTGGGATCCATAAGCCCCCCTTTTTCTTCAATGATTAGAATTGTATTTTTCCTCAAAATTGATTATAAGGTTTCATCGAGGTCATTATGAAGAATTTTTCAAATTATTTCAAGAAAGAAAAATGTGCGAACCCCGTTAGAGGTTCCAATCTTTGGGACTCAAAACCAAACGGGACACTCACCGCGGCGGCCCAGTTCCGGCGACCCTGGTGGGGCATCATTTCTAACTGGGGGGCGATTTTTCTCCTTTCCGGGGCATTTCTTTTTCTCCCATTCCTCTCTCATGCCGGATCGATCAAAGACGTCAGCCAGAGCGTCAAGCAGGTCCAATCCGTCGAACGCCCATTCCAGTTTGCCGTCCTCGGGGACAGCCGAGACGGAGAGAAGGTTTCCACGCAATTGGTAAAAGACATCGTCGAGCGGAAACCTCATTTCCTCGTCCATCTTGGAGATATGATTCCGAATCCTCATGAAAGGGAGTGGCAGAGATTTTTTGAGATTTCAAAACAGATGAACCTTCCTTTCTTTCCTGTCGTAGGTAATCATGATGTCGGAACGACCCAACGGGGAGCGGAGATTTACCGGAAGCAGTTCTCCCTTCCAGAAGGAAAGACCTATTATGCTTTCCGGGCAGGGAAAATTCTTTTTGTCATCCTGGATTCGGAAGAATGGAAGGCGAGGATTATTAAGGACCAGCGTTCGTGGTTGGAGGATACGCTGTCATCTTCTCAGGAGACATCCAAATTTGTATTTCTTCACCGTCCCCTTTTCCCTCCAAAAAATAGTCTAAAAACAGGCCGTGCTCTTGATAAGTACCCGATTGAGCGGGATGATCTTCATCGGCTCTTCGTAAAAGCAGGAGTGAAGGCTGTCTTTACAGGAGATGATCACCGATACGACCGAACAGTAAAAGATGGTATCCTTTATCTCATCTCGGGGGGAGGAGGAGCACCGCTCACTGCCTTTAGGGAGAGCGGAGGATATTTTCATTACATCTGGATTTCCGTTCAAAAACAGAAGATGGAAGGGGACGTGGTTGACTTAGAGGGACAGGTTCAAGACAGGTTTGTGGTTGAGTAGAAGGAGGGGAGAAAGAAGATGGGATTTGCACTGGCTTTGATTGTTATCGGGGTCCTGATCCTAATGGATCGGATGGGAATGGGATATGGTTTGAGAGAAGGGTGGCCATGGATCATCATCGCCCTTGGAATAGGAGGTCTTTTTCGTAACACGAAAAGCCTTCCGGCCTGGATCACCACCATCATCGGTATCTTCATCTTGGGTACGAGGTACTATTCCATCCACATCAGATTTCCTCTTTATATCAAGACCTATTTTCTTCCGGTATTTCTTATCCTGATCGGACTCCTCTGGCTGTGGAAATATAAAAAAGACTGAGGATACGGTCAGGAGGTTACGGTAACGAGGCCCGTTTGGTGTTTTGCGTTAAAGGGTTACGTCAAGTTTTTAAGACGAACAACGTAGCCGAATGACGAAACGCGCATCCTTACCGTTGCCGTCAGGCAGAGTATTTCTTAGGTGACTCAGCCTGGTATGAGACCGGCAACCACTAAAAGCGTTAAAATTTCCTTTCCCGTGTTGGTCAGTTCATGGAAAAGACCAATGGGGATATGGATGGCATCTCCAGGATTCACTTCGCAGACCTCTTCGCCGACCTGCATCAGACCCCGCCCTGTTTGAATAATGTAGATCTCTTCCATGGGGTCAACGTGGCCGATGAGTTTCTTGCCAGGACCAACCACGGCATGAGCAAGAAACATCAATGTTTGAAGGTGACGGGTGTCCAGGACCATGTGGGCCACGCCACCGCCATGGGCTTGATATCGAGTTGCTTTCACTTCGGGATGTTCCAAGTTGCGTCTGATCATTAGATCGTCCTTTCTCCGGATATGTTCGGCTCGAAATATTTTAATTAAAAATCGCGCAGGAAATCAAAGCAAAAATAGTTTTCCCTTCTTTACGACCGGAAGGAGGACAGGCTTCCAAAGTTTTAGAATGCGCACATTTGGGTCATGGTTAAGCATCCTGGGTGGAAAAGGTGAGCGAAATGATATCGGTTGCGACACTTTACTTATACTTTAGAAGTGGCGCTCTAAAACTTCCTCACCCTGACCATCCTTCCGGTTTGGGCCACGAATAATTCTTTCAACTTCTCAAAACAGAAATCCAAAAGCTTGAATAGAGTTGCCCATTGAGTTATTTTAACCCCGTTAGAAATTTCTGTTATCCATCTTTGGCAAAGGACAAGTATGAATATGCCCCCCTTTGGAAAGGGGGGGGAGGGGGGATTTTCAAAGCGCATGCTTTTCTATGATAAGCAGTTCGTGATTTATAAAATCTCCCCGTGCCCCTCTTTGCCCTCCGGGCCAGAAGCCCTATGGGCCGGCGGCCAAAGAGGGGAAAAGCTAAAAAGAATCTTTCTTGGATTATTCACGCCAGGAGTGGTGGGCTTTCTAGTGAGCGAAGGAGGGACCGATGCCAAGAGTGACTGAAGATGTCTATTACATTCCCGGACAGGATGGATTCATGCCCGATGCTCACGTTTACGTGTTGGGCAATCCATCCTCTCAGGATCTTTCGATTATTGACGCGGGTTTTGTCGGGAAAGGGAATTATAAGATCCAGTCTATTTTGAAGGGGGGGATTGAACCCTCGACCATTAAAAGGGTCATCATGACTCACACTCATCTGGATCACATCGGATGCCTCGCCGAAATCCGGAAAGAGATCCCCGGGGTCCAAGTATGGGCACATCGTTTGGAAGCCGATCTGCTGGAGCAGGGAGATGATAGGGCTGTTTACGGCATGAAGATGTTCAAGACATTATGCCTGGTACAGTTTGGCCTTAAACCGGACTCATTTAAGATCAAAGTTGATCGAAAACTGGACGGGGGCGAGACTCTGGAGATCGGTGGGATGACCTGGGAGGTCATCCACATCCCCGGGCACTCGATGGGAAGCATTGGCCTTTATCATCGGTCCGCGAAAATACTGATTCCGGGTGATGTGGCCTATGCCGACCATGCGATTGGCCGTTTTGATCTTCACGGCGCGAATCCCTCCGACCTTAAAAAGTCTCTGATTCGCTTATCTGAACTCGAAGTAGATATCCTTCTACCCGGCCACAACCAGATCGTTAAAGGCCTTCCGAAAGATTATTTGGCCAAAACGGTGAGACAATGGGAATCCTATCTTCAATGAACAAAATAGAGTCTTGCCATTTTCAAACTCATTTTCACGACCTTTGACTTCCAAACAGACTCTTCATATGCATGAGCAGGGTCATATCTCCTGCTGCTGTATATTTTCCTTCCGTAAAAGCTTGCTGCCCGTCGATTTCTTTATTCGCAATGGCGAGCCAGACCTCTGAAGGGGTGTGAATCGTGAGGTTAGAACCGTTGGCTTTCCCCTCGTGAAAGGTGCATTTTCCATTTTCAATCGAGAGAAACCAGCTCCCGGGCTGTTTTCCAGTGACCTCAAATTGAATCGTCGCCTTGAGATCTCCGGCAGCCTTCCCGTTAAAAGTTAGTGCCATGCCTTTAAGAAGGAGTCTCATATCTTCAATCTTTCCTTGAGTCGCTTTTCCTTGGGTAATTCCTTCAAGATGACTATCCCACGACAAGTTGGCCGTTTCAGCCAGCTCATCAGCCGTAATGACCGGTTTCTGAATTTTAGCTTCCGTTTCTTTTGAGACCTTTCCATCCCGAACTACCTCCACACCAGCCCGATAGGTGGCTTCGAGAACGCCTCGAAGCATCTCTCTCATCCCTTCATTTTTTAGCAGTTCACCGGCAGGCATCAGAAGTTCGCCGATAAGGGGAACCTGGCTGCTTCTTTCCATAAGGCGGAAGACATGACGGAGTCCATCGAAGTGAGAAATCTCAGGGAATCCACAATTGGAGAGAAGGACCATTTTTCGATTCCCTTCATATCGCTGGGGATGGCGATAGGTGTCTCCCGTCTTGATCAAATGAGGATTAAGAAGAGGAATGCTTCTTTCCTGGAAGGCCTTCAAAAGCGAAGTCACATTATAATTGTAGAGAGGAGTTGCATAGACAATAATATCGCAACCCCTTACTTTTTCTAAAAGTTCAGGCATATCGTCTTTGAAAACACACGTTCCTGGCGTCTTTGTCCAGCAGGTGTAACATCCAACGCAGGAATGAATATCCTTGTTCTGCAGATAGATCGTTTCGGTTTGAGCTCCCTGACTCTGGGCACCTTTCAGAAATTCCTGGAGAAGAATCTCAGTATTACTTACCTTTGGCCGGGGGCTACCCTGTATGGCTAATATCTTCATCTTTTTCTCTCCTCCTGTGATGAACTTTTCTTTTTTTCATTTATTGGAGGCCGAAATAGGTCTCTCATCTTTATTAGCAGATTCATGTCCCCCTTCACTTCGTAAAGCCCATCCATGAGGGCTCGAGCAGGATCAATCTCTCGACGCGCGATCTTGAGCCAGAGGTCGGCTGTGGAAATGATCGTCAGGACAGGAGAGAGGGCCTCGCCTTCCCGGGCAATGCATTCTCCCCCTGAGATGGAAAGAGTGATCTCCCCTCCTCCCTCACCAGAGAGTTTGAACTGAATCTCGGCTTTGAGGTCCTTGGCAGCTTCAGCACAAAATACCCGAGGCATAGCCAAAATGAGCTCCCTGGCGGTATTCGGAAGGTAGGATGGATCGACGGACTGAGAAGTGAAGATTTTCATCAGATAATACTTAGGATAAATTTTGACGACCGGAATGCCAATCCCTAAGATGAGGACTAACGGAATGAGAATTGAAAATAATGGCTTCCCATGTCCGAGGCCACTCAGGAGAAAATTGATCAGGAAGATCCCGCTCCAGAAATAGGTAAGGTGAAGGTTGATGGTTCGAAATTGTGGAGTTTTCCAAACCTGCTCCGGAACCATTCGCTTGGCGATGGTGTAGGTAAAGGGATCGTAGCCGAGGGTTTGAGGGATCAATGTAGTCAAAAAGAGAACAAAGTAGAGAAGGGTGGTAGAATGATCGACAAATAAGTAAGCGGCCCGAGCGGGAGCTAAATAGACCCATGCCGCGCCAACTCCCAGGTACGCGAGGAACATTCTTTCCAGGTAAGTCGAATGCTTCAGAAATTTTTTTGAGAGAACGAACTGAATCCCTGCAAGGATCAGACCGGCAACTGTAGCCACTTTCGCCTGACTCAAACTGGCATCGCCTACTCGAGACAGAACCTTAAAAACGAATACCGGGACAAAGGAGGTAATGAAAAGGATGGCATTTGGTTTTAAGTTCATCACGGCCTAAAGCATACTGGGCATTTATTGCGGAAGGGCAGGACGATGTTAGAACGACGCTGTCATGGATTTCTTTTATAGCTTTCGATCTGGAACGTCTCTCTCCGAATCTTTAGGAAGTTATTTTTTGCCTTGCAGCCTCCAGCAGTTGCTGCGCTTCTGAGACGGTTCGCTCGATCAATTCTTTGCAAGTGGGTATGTCCTTCATCAAGCCGATGGCCTGGCTCATGGGTATTACGCCAGTGTCCAAATCTCCGTCGTCAATGGCGATCTTTAGTCCCGAGATGCCGACGGCCTGGCGTGCAAGGTCTTGAACGCCGCGCTGTTTTAGACCCCCGAGGAGGAGCTTGAAAATGGGGATGTTAACCATGCTTTTAATCCGGAGGCCGCTGGAGAGCGCTTGACTGAATGATGGCCTGGCCCCCTCTGCCAATTTCACGGCTGCCGCATTCTTAAGCCATCTCCCGGGCAGCCCGTCGATCTTTTCAGAGCAGATGGTATCTTCCACCGTTGCTTTCAGACAGAGGTCTTTCGCTTTCTGATGCATCCCGCATTCCTGCGTCAACATGAGGCGGGTACCCATGGAGATTCCCTCCGCTCCCAAAACCAGAGCAGCCGCCAATCCTCTCCCGTCGCAAAAACCGCCGGCGGCAATGATGGGAAGCTTTGTTTGACGGGCGATGGCAGGAATTAATACGAGTGATCCCACTTCGGCTCCGTGGGCTGCTGCCTCGTGACCCGTCACGACAAGGCCATCCGCTCCGTCCATCTCTGCCCGGCGGGCATGCTTTTCGATGGCTACCGTTGCCAAAACCTTGCCGCCATATTCATGGGCTCTCTTGATGATCCAATCGCCTTTCCCCAATGCAAAATTGATGATGGGTATTTTTTCCTCAAGGGCGATCTCAATATTTTCTTTGGCGTTGGGGAAAATGAGAGTGGCATTTACTCCGAAAGGCTTATCTGTAAGCGATTTCACTTCTCTGATGACGCCTTTCATCTGATCGGGAGTATAGACGACGGAATTGAGCATCCCAATCCCACCTGCGTTCGAGACCGCAGCAACGAGTTTTGGTAAACTCACAAAGGCCATTCCTGCTAACATAACAGGATGTTTGATTCCCAAGAGTTCTGTCATTTTCGTTTTCATTTCATTCATTCTCCTTTCATTCAACCCTTCGGCTCCCCGGCCTAAAAGCCTGGGATTGCTCAGGGTTGGCCCTAAGCGGCGCTTCTTTCCCTCGCCTTAAAACGGGAAGGCGTGGCGCCGCGGAATGGGTCAAAAGTGAAACGTCAGTTGCACAGATTATCTCAGATTTGAAATAATTTTGCAATCATAACCCAGATTCTACAATGCGTCATCGGAGAATTTAACAAAGGGGATCATCACAGTCACCGTGGGTAAAGGCGGGGCGACGAATTTCAACAATTTGACGAATCGCCAACTGCAAATAATTCTTGTAGTTTGATCCTGAATATGGTAACTATTTTCAAATCCTCAATCGTTCTCAAAGGGGAGGTGAGGAAGTGGGGTCCTATAAAGTGATTTTTTCAGGTCTTTTGGTGATCGGACCCGAAGAGGAAACTCGTCTGCTCTCAGGCCTTCAGAAAAAATTTAATCTTACCCCCGAAAAGGCGGAAAGCCTGTTGCAAAGGGTTCCCATCGTGGTGAAAAAAGGCATTTCAAAAGAGGAGGCAGAGCGCTATGTAAAAGCCTTTGAAGCAATCGGGGGAAGAGCCAAGGTGGAGGAGGAACGAATCCCCAACATGGAAATCACCCATGACTACGAACCTAAACCCTCGCCCGAGCCCCAACCCGGACCCCAGCCGAAGCCTTCATTCACTTATAGATCCGAATCCGAGAAGAAGCCTTCCGGAGCGGAAATGGTGACCTGCCCTCAGTGTGGATTTGAACAACCTGAAACCGATGAGTGCGTTAAGTGCGGTATTATTATTTCGAAATATAAGCAGTTTGAGGAAGAGGCCCGCTCGGTCGAAGGACAGGTCCGAGAAATTACAAAAGAAGAGTATGCCCCATGGGAAAGTGGAGAAGGGTTTGTTGGGCCTTTTTTCCAAACGATATGGGAATCACTCTTTTCACCCTCAAAATTCTTCAAAAAGATTGCTTTCGGTGAGGGTTACTGGGCTCCTCTGATCTATGGTTTGATCACCGGGATTATCGGAAATGGCTGTGCCATCTTGTGGGTTTGGCTATTCATGGCGCAGTGGATCCCGATGGACAGGATCCCTTTCAGTTACAGTCTTTCCGTTTTCCAGGTGATTGCTCCTTTGCCGTTCCAACAGGCCATTGCCATCTTTATCAGTAGCGCGATCATCCACCTCTGCCTCATGATTGTGAGAGGAAATAATAACGGGTATAAGACCACCTTCCGTGCCATTTGCTATTCCTACAGCGGATATCTCTTCGGGATCATCCCATTTATCGGGCTGATCATCGGGAATATTTATGTTTTCATCCTGACCATTATCGGGGTGAAAGAGGGCCATGAGATCTCAACCGGGAAAGCCGTTTTGGCGGTTCTCCTCCCCGCCATTGTGGTCCTTGGACTCATTCTGATTGCTATCCTCGTGGCGGTGATGTTTGTTGGATCAATGGGATTCTTCGGTGGCGTGCGGACATGAACTCGAATTTAAAAATCTTCTTTCCATGAAAAGGGCATTCATGCCCTTTTTTTTTAAAATGGTGAGTCAATCCAATCAGGAAATCATCATGCTGGTTTGTTGAGGGGAGGAGAATCACATGGAAATCAGTTTAAAAGGAATGCCCCGACGTTCGTTCCTCTTTGCTTTAGGGGTTGCGTTCTTGATATTCATTGGTTTTCGCTGGCGAGTCGTTTGGTGGCCCTTTCTCATCCAGCCCAAGAAAGGAACCCTTCCCCCATCCAGATCTAATCTTTTTAAAGAAGGGGAGAAGTCACTGGTTAGCATCGTCCACGGAAAAGATGTTGAAAAGATGGTGAGAGCGGCGATCGATCTCATCGGAGGAATCGAGAAGCTGGATGTCCACGGAAAATCGATCCTGCTCAAACCCAACGTTCTCAGTGGTTCTCCTCCTCCTGTCACCACGAATCCAAAGGTAATCCAGGCCGTAGCTAAGATTCTTTTTGAATCCGGAGCCCGGCGGGTGTTAGTCGGGGATATGTCTGCTCTCCTCAAACTCCCCACAGCGAAAAATATGGATATTACTTTTATCAAATTGATGGCAGAGGAGGTGGAGGCTGAACTGGTCCCTTTTGAAAAGAGGGGATGGGTTTCCATCGATCTCCCTCGGGGAAAATTTCTCAAGAGGGTTTATGTGTCAGAAGTGCTCTTTGAGGTTGATCGAATTATCAACCTTCCGGTAATTAAGACCCACCAGTCAGCCACCTACAGCATCGCAATGAAGAATTTTGTCGGCGCAACCCATTTCAGGCAGAGGCCTTATTTCGTGGATCGAGCCCACTGGGAAGAGGTCATTGCCGAGTTAAACCTGGCCTATACCCCTGATCTCCACATTGTAGATGGAACAAGGCTGATGGTGGACGGAGGTCCTTGGAAAGGCATCTCCCGCGATGCCAACCTCATTATTGCCACAGGAGATCGGATTGCCGCGGATGTCGTGGGACTAGGAATACTAAAACATTATTCCGAACTCCCCCAGATCAAAGAGGTCGATGTGTGGGAACAGAGGCAAGTAAAGCGGGCGGTGGAGTTGGGGTTGGGAGTGACGAAGGGGAGCGAGGTCGGACTCGAGGAGATGGATTTAGACCCGAGGATTCCGGGGTTTGAAGGAGTGATGAAAACCATTCGAAAAGAGGTATTAAAAGAAGAAATGGACTGAGAGGCACACCCAATCCCCTGCAGCTATTAAAGTCATTGGGTCAATAAGTCATTGAATGACTTAATTACTCAGTGACTGAATGACTAAGAAGAATTTGTGATTTACCCTCATAGACTGAGGAACTGCTGATGAAGAAAAAGAGAAGAAAGAATGAAAGAAGTAAGGAGAAGGGACATGGAGGCCTTTCGGCAGAAAACCTTCTCCAGTTCCTGAAGGAGGAAGATCGACCGCTTCTCGTGAGAGAGGTTCTTCGGGGATTAGGTCTCGGAAAAGAGCAGAGGCGGGAGGCAAGAGAGCACTTCAGAGATCTGGCCGATGCGGGAAAGGTGGTTCGGATTCGAGGGAACCGTTACGGTCTCCCATCGAAGATGAATCTCGTCGTGGGCAGGGTGAAGGCCCATCCCGATGGATACGGGTTCGTCATTCCAGAGAAAGAGGGAGAAGAAGATATTTTCATCAGCCCCAGGAATCTGAAAGAGGCGATGAACGGGGATCGTGTCGTTGCAAGAATCGAGTCGATCCGGAAAAAGGGAAAAGAGGGCAGCGTCATCCGGATTCTCGAAAGAAAGATTCGTAAAGTGGTTGGCAAGTTTATGAGAGGCAAAAACTATTCCTATATCATTCCGGAAGATGAACGAATCCTTCAGGAGATTTTTATTCCGGAAGGAGAGACGAAGAGGGCAAGGCCCAATCAAATCGTCGTGGCAGAGCTAACCCAGTATCCGACGGAGAGGGCGAGGCCGGTAGGGAGGGTGACGCATATTCTGGGATATCCGGACGATCCGGAGATCGAACCTCAGATCATCATTCACAAATATGATCTTCCTCACCGATTCACGTCGGCCGCCCTGAAGGAGGCACAAAATCTTCCTCCCGAGCCCTCCCCGGATGAATACAAGGATCGGATGGATCTGAGAGGGATCCCTACTTTTACGATTGATGGAGAAAATGCAAGAGATTTCGACGATGCCGTCTCGGTTGAAAGGGAAAAAGATGGAGGCGTAAAACTCTATGTTTCAATCTCCGATGTCAGTCATTATGTTAGAGAAGGGACTTCTTTGGATGAGGAGGCGTATCTCCGGGGCACGAGCGTCTATTTTCCGGACCGAGCGATTCCCATGTTTCCTCCCGAACTTTCGAACGAGATCTGTTGTCTTCACCCCAGGGTGGATCGACTCACCCTTACGGTCGAGATGAGATGTGACCAGAAGGGCGAGAGGAAAAGCGTTCAATTCTATCCAAGTGTGATCCGAAGCGACGAAAGACTGACCTATACCCTTGTAAGAAGAATCCTGGTGGATGGAGATTTGGAGGTCAGAAAGAAATTTGAGCGTTTGCTCCCGTCCTTGAAACTCATGGCCGATCTCTGTCAAGAACTTCGTCGAAGAAGAACGGAAAAAGGGGCCATCGATTTCGATCTTCCAGAGCCCGAGGTCATTCTGAACCTCCGGGGAGAGACCGAAGATATTATTCGAGCAGAGAGAAACTTGGCTCATCAGATCATTGAAGAATTCATGATTGCTGCCAACGAGGCTGTTGCCCGCTTCATGGAGGAGAAAGGTGTTCCGTTCATCTACCGAGTCCACGAGCCGCCCAAGAAGGAAGCGATCGAAGAGTTCAGAAGACTTATTTCCCATTTGGGATACAGGATGAGAAAGGATACGGATCAGTCACCGAAGGAGTTGCAGAGAGTCCTTTTTGACGTAAAGGGAAAACCTGAGGAAAGAATGGTAAACCAGATTCTCCTTCGGTCGATGAAGTGGGCGAGATATTCGGCCAAAAACCTTGGTCATTTCGGCCTGGCATCGGATGCCTACACTCATTTTACATCTCCCATAAGGAGATATCCTGACCTGATCGTCCACCGGCTATTAAAGCGGGTTCTGTCTAAGATGGAGGTCCAGATCGCGGAGGAGGTTTTGGTTAGCAAGGCGGACCATCTTTCCGACAGAGAGAGGGTGGGCATGGAGGCAGAAAGGGAGATTGTGGACCGATACAGGGTTCGCTTTATGAGGGACAGGATCGGGGAGGAATTCGAAGGGATAATCAGCGGCGTAACGGCTTTTGGGTTCTTTGTGGAACTGAAAGATATTTTTGTCGAAGGGTTGGTGAGGGTGACGAGCCTTCCTGACGACTACTATCAATACCATGAGAAGCAATACTGTCTCATCGGCGAGAGAACTCACAAGACCTTCAGAATTGGCGACCAGGTCAAAGTAAGAGTGGATCGGGTGGACGTGGAGAGGAGACATATTGACTTTGGACTGATTCAAAAAATAGATAGAGGGATACGGTGACACGGTGATGGGAGAAGAGAAAAATTAGATGATGAAGTGAAAAGGGATGGGGTGAATCGCACCTTTTCGACTTAGGTCTTAGCTTCGGTGATCCAGCCAGTACATGGCGGTAATCGAATTTTCGGTGAGTACGGATGTCCGCGCTCCGCTGGCAACCAGGCTGTAACGCATCAACATTCCACCGATGAGAATGAGGACCGAGCCCACCCGGGGCAGCGATGCTGAGGAAGAGACGCTCCCCAGGATAAGCAGGACGAAGGGTGCTACCAGACCCACGCCGATGACACCCACCGTGAATATAAGGAAGAGGTTGCCCTTGATCAACCGCTGAACCGGGATCTGACCTGCCTTTGGCCCCTGACTTCCCAGAAAAATGTGAATCGAAAGGAATAAGCCATTGATCACGAGGAGCCATAGCGTGATTTGGTTCAGATTAAAACCCACGTGACCGAGACCTCCTGCCAAGGTGACGAGAGCACTCCCTGACACCAGCGCGGCACTGAGCAAAAGTAAAGATGGGCTGGATCCACTCCAAATGGGTATTGTCTTCATGAGTCCCATTAGCACCCCTGGATAGATGATGGTGGTTAACGAAACCGTTACACCAAGCCATATCACCACATACGATGGCCAGGGTGGCAAACCGGTATACCTGATCCCCAGAGTAGCTATCGAAAGAATGATAAAGAGGGAGAGGCTGATCGCACCTAATGTGAGCGGAGACTTCATATTAAAAAATGTTCTCGGTATTCGCCGAAGAGAAGCTGAATCGATGATAAGCAGTAAAACGGATACTAACAGCAGGAGCAGAGATGCGAACACACCGCGTAAGAAAATTGTTCCCCCAAGAAGGAGATACGACAGCACGGATATGATATAAGCGCCGCCCGCCGTTCCCCCGCAGGATATCTCTGCGGCGATCATCCAGCCCCACTCGCGTTGTGATTTAGATGCCATTTTCCAATTCCGCCAGGACTACTCGTAGCGTCTCTACCCGGTCGTAATTCTTTTCGGCAAGGGTCTGCCGACAGAGATGTAAAATACCGAAGGACCCGTGCCAAATTCTCCGTGAAATACCTCACCTTTATGGCTGCTGATGAGTCTCGATATCTCACTGTTTGGATCGTCCAGGTCGCCGAACGTCCTGGCATTCACAGGGCAGGCGTTTACGCATGCCGGATTTGCTTCCCACTCCGAACCCGGCTTCATGCCGTGTGCCATTCCTCGCTCTATTCGATCTTTACAGAAGTTACATTTCTCGACGATACCTGGCTGCCTTGAGATAGAGCGTTGTCGTTTTTGATGAGATTCCGCTGCCACATCGCTGTCTTCAGGATTCTGAAAACGCACCTGATATGGGCACGCCACCATGCAGGCCTTGCACCTGATGCATTTATTCTGGTCAATAGCCATGATACCATCCGCTCGCTTATGGGTTGCACCTGAGGGGCAAACCTGTTCGCAAGGTCCCTTTTCGCAATGCATGCAGAGTATTGGTAAGAAGCTCCTGATGACATTTGGGTAATTCCCCCGCTCGTAATCGAAAACCAAAGTCCAAAATACGCCCTTTCCGGTCGCATTTTCTGCCTTGCAAGCGTATGTGCAAGCATGACACCCGATGCAGCGGAACAGATCGATTATCATTCCCCATCTTGGCACTTTGGTTCACCTCTTTTTGGAAATCCTGACTTTAACGTGATCTGAGCTTGAGCCGGTAGCATCCGTCATCTGGATATTATTTGGTTCAATTTCATTCATGTTCGGCCAACGTTTGTCTTTGGCGAAAGGAGTCATCCAGTGACCGAAAAATTGAGTTACAACCAGGCAATCGGGCCTTATGCCTTGGCGACAGAATGCTTCCGCTTCGATCTCTCCCCACGGTGATATGACAAGCACCTTATCTCCAGTGCTTATGCCCTTCTTGGCTGCAACATCGGCATTGATTTGAACCTGAGGCAGACCCATCACATGTTCGGAAATCTCTGAGGCCATCGGACACATGGCATTGCTCGCCCATGCAAACTGAGCGGCGCGACTAGAGATGAGCCACATGTCATACTCAGCGCTGGTCTCAAAATCTTTGGAAAAATCATAGCAATCCGGTATGCCTTTACATTCCTCCATCTGCTTATCCCAGAACTTGAGCTCATGCTCCTTGAGCCTTTCTCTAAGTTCATCACCAATCTGCTTAAGACGGCCCTGGTACGGAAGTTCGTAGCGAAGCCCGTTCTTCACCATCTCTCTGTAATGGTACGTCTCGAGTCTGGGATAAGGGATGAAGTAGCCGCCATTTTCCTTGAACCAGTCTAATCCAAACTTTCCTCGGGTGACCGTTTTGCACTGGGCATCAACAATTTCCTCGACAGTGTACTTCCTATCGAGTTTTAGCAAATAAGGACCGGGTTCCTGGGTTACAGGATCGGTCAACATCATCCGGTTAATTTTTTCATTATAGGTTTCCAGGATTCCGATCCTTGCTGCCAATTCTGTGAATATATTTGTTATGTCCATCGTGTTTACCGGAGTCACCGCAGGCTGCCTGATATGGAACCCCTGATATGGTTCGTGGCCCCGCTTAACAAAGTTAGGCCCGCCCATCCGGAAAAGTTGGAGGCCTTCCAAATCTGTTGCTTCGGGCAAAAGGATGTCGGCGTAATGGGAAGTTTCATCGAACGTAAAGGCAAACGCCACATGGAAAGGTATCATTTCCAGGACTTTGCGCACGGTCGCAAGATTAAATTGGGAAAGCGCCGGGTTGGCTCGATGGGTTATATAAACTTCTGGAACGCTTGGCTTCGGCCAGCCCTCAGGCGGATCAAGGATATTCTTCCAGGCAAGATGGTAAGCCCCCATCCAGCTTGAAAGAGGATTGAGGCTATAGACACCCATTCTCAAAGATGGCGGCCATTGCCAATGTTCCTCATCGGTCGGGGCAAATGTTCTCATTGCAAAGCCATCGAGACCGGGGATGCGCGGTCCGGTCTGCGGAGCCCTTTCAAGCGATTCCAGCAACCTGGCTCCCGGCGTCATGTGACCGCCTGGCACCTCGAGCCCGCCCACCAATACAGAGAGCATGTGCGATCCCCACTCAGCCTGATAAGCACCGAGGCCGTTATTCACATCTTTACCGAGGTTGACGCACACGGGTCTGTAAGGCAGGACCTCGCCATCTAATTCTATCGTGCTCCCAATCTGAGCAGTCTCTACCCATTCCATTGCGAGACGTCTGATCGTGGAGGCGGAGACATCGCATATCTCGGCGGCCCATTCGGGTTTATACTTCTCCATCTTCTCCAAAAGCAATTGGAAGCCTGGCTTTGTCTTAACCCCGTTCACTTCGTATTCTCCTTCGAGAGCGAAGTCCCCAACATCACTGTCGAACGGTTTTGCTTGATTCGAGACGGAGTCCCACACCAGCGGCTTGTGAGTTACCGGATCTTCCAAATAATAACCGTTATCTAGTCTGACGAGGTAAGGGGCGTTGGTCATCTGCTTAAGGAAAGAAAGATCGAGCTTGCGGATCTCATACAGAATGCAATGGATCATCGCAAACATAAACGCAGCATCTGTCTTTGGTTTGATGGGTATCCACTCATCGGACTTGGCTCCGGACACTGAAAGATGCGGTTCAACCTGGACGAACCTGGCCCCTCTGGCTCGTGCATCCGCATACCGGCGATAGCCCTGCGTCCCTGTGCTGGTGTTGATGCCCCTTCCGAAATTGATCACGAGTTTGACAAAAGGTGTATCATCGAAGCAAACGAACGATCCGTGCCACAGTTCACCATAGACATGTTCACAGTGAGTGCACTTGACACCACTGCCCTGGCGCAAAGATCCATCCACAGGGCCAAAGGCATCGAAAAATGCGTTCCATGTACCGTTCAAAGCAGGTCCGATGCCATCAGAAGCCATGGCTACGGCCACTCTCAACTGCCCACTTGCGTCGCGCAAACCTTTCTTTTTGACCTCTTTCAGCCTCGAGGCAACGATATCCAGGGCCTCATCCCAGCTGATTTCCTTCCAACCGGGATCTTCGCCGGCACCTTTCTTTGGATTCGTGCGTTTCATTGGCCCTTTGATCCGGTTGGGGTGATAGAGCTTCTCTATCAAGTTCATCGCCTTAAAACAGCACTTCCCATCATTTGGGTGCATGGCCGCAAATTTCGGGTTCCCTTCGACCTTATCGGCTACACCCTCCTTGTTTACGTGAACTCGTATAGGATCGGGACCGCTGTTACATAATAAGCAGTAAGTCGGAATCCATTTTTCTCCCGGCTCAGCTTGGCCCGCGCCCCTGGGTGACCAGTAAGAAGAGGAATCCTGGGATTCTTTTGCACGATTGGAGAACTTGCTTTTCATTTCATTCATCGTAAAAGCTATCCTTAGGTCTGGAGGCCATAGACTTTATGAGCCATGGCCTTTCTCTTTAATTAATTGAATACGGAACCTCCGTCCACAACAATAGTTTGACCCGTGATGAAATTACTTTCCTCCGATGCGAGGAACACAACCGTACCAGTAATATCCTCAGGCAATTCATCCCTTTTAAAACAGCGGCTGGCCACTATACCCCTAACAAGTTTTTCAGGGTACTGAGGTTTTTCAGTTAAGACCTCAGTACGCGTGTATCCAGGAGAGATGGCATTCACGCAGATTCCATCATTTCCCACTTCCCTGGCCAATGCTCTTGTAAACCCGATGACCCCGCCCTTTGAAGTAACGTAGTGAATAAAGTTAGGGAGTCCTTTAAAAAATGTCCCGGAGGAGATATTAATGATTTTTCCTGTATTTTGTTTTTTCATCTGAGGATAGACTGCCTTACAGCAGAGGAAAACGCCTTTTAGATTGACCCGGATCACTTCATCCCACTCCTCCGCTGAAATGTCGTAAAAAGGTTTCATGACTGTGGTTGTGGAGATAGCCGCATTATTGATCAAGATATCAATTCTTCCGAAATATTCTATTGCCTTACGGGCCATATCTTTTGTACTCTCTTCCTCGATTACGTTGGTATGGAGAGACAATACTTCACCTTCTTTTTTGGCTATGGATTGAGCAACTTTATTTGCATCCAAAATATCTGCAATGACAACCTTAGCCCCTTCTTCATAGAGACGTGATGCAAAAGCCCTGCCCAGCCCTCGTGCGCCACCGGTAACAATTGCTACTTTACCCTTAAGTCTCATCCTTATTTCACTCTATTTAATCGGCGTGATCAGCCAAATCATTCCCAGTCGAAGGGCTCTCATATTAAGGATTTGATTCTTTCCCTACCAGGTTATTCTTTGAGCGGTAACTAACCACCCCCAAAAGTCGATGTTGTCAATGGAATGACCGCCTGCTGTTCCGTTGACAACTCCTATATAAATGGGTTAATCGCATAAAATCAACCGATTTAATTAGAACTTAGTCAAAGGAGGTAAGAATGAAAAAATTTTGGGTTTTGCTGACAATTCTCCTTCTGATGACAACAGAAAGTGCAATAAGCGCGGAGAAGATAAAAATTGGCTATCTTCGGATTGCGAATAGTCTGCCCACCTTTGTGGCGGTGGAGAAGAGCCTTTTCCAACAGGAAGGTCTGAAGGCTGAGCTTATCCCCTTTGAGTCAGGCACATTGGTCATCGATGCTCTGATGACAGGAAGGATCGATGCCAATTGCTGCAGTGCGATTACCGGTTTCTGGTTCGCTGCGCAAGGTGCGCCAGATGGGTTCAAGATCTTTTTGGCTTACGGGACTCCCTCTCGGAAGAACCCTGCCTTTGTGGCAATAGTGAAGAAGGACTCACCGTTGAAGGGAATAAAGGATCTGAAAGGGAAGCGGGTGGGGACGTACCCGGGTGCCTCCTCCGTCGAATTGGGGAAGGCGATCATCCGTACACAGATGGATCCAGAGGGCATCATCTTTCAGGAAGTACCCCCAGCTCTCCTCATTTCCGCCTTAGCCGCAGGGCAAATTGACGCGTTCTTTGCACCTGAGCCAACGGGAATGATAGCTATCTCTCAAGGAATAGGAAGACACCTGGTGGAGGAACCTCTAGGACTGCTTGGCCTGGAGAAGGGATTTGCCGGGGCAGGGTTTGGATTTTCGGCTCAACTCTTAAAACAGAACCCCATGCTTGCAAAGAAAATTAAAGCGATATATTACAAGGCCGTCGACCTTATCGATAAAGACAGACCTGCTTATCGACCTCTGTTGATAAAATACTTAGGTCTCCCTGAAGCTGTTGCGATGAACATCCCTCTTCAACACTGGATGAAGATTGAGACGCTCGACAAGGATTCAACCCAACGGTATTTTGACCTTCTCTACAATGAGGGGGCATATAAGAAGAGGGTGGATACAACGAAGTTGTACTACGAGAATTAACGTAGAAGGATGGAAAGGACTGCGTCTGCGCAAGAGAGAATAAGACTCATGGATTTTTCTTTCCTATAATTGTCTTTTGGCAATTTTTCCAATGCTCGACTTGGGCAAGGAATCTTTGATTTCAAGTTGCCGGGGCATCTTAAAACTGCTCAATCTTTCTTTGCAGAAGGATAGGATTTCCCGGCGCGTTGCTTTTTCGCCATCCTTCAAGACAACAATCGCCTTTACCACCTGACCTCGTTTAGCATCCGGGATCCCGACCGCGGCTGCTTCCTGGACTTTGGGATGGCTAAGCAACACGGTCTCTACCTCTGATGGATAGACATTGAGGCCTCCACTGATGACCATATCGTCAGCCCGGCCCACGATATACAGATAACCATCCTCATCAAGTCGTCCTAAGTCTCCGGTATGATACCATCCGTCTTTAATCTTTTTTGCCGTGGCCTCAGGATTTTTGAAATATCCTTTCATGATTTGAGGCCCGCGCGCAATGATCTCACCGACCTGACCTACTTCGACTTCTTTCCCATCTTGACCGGTGATTTTCAGCTCTACCCTGGGCGCTGCTTTCCCGGCACTCGCCATCTTCCGTGAAGCATCCTTCAAATGAGTCATGGTGAGAAGAGGAGAGGTTTCGGTTGCTCCGTAGCCTTGAACCGTTTGGAGGTGTGGATATCTTTCTCTCACTTCCTGCATTAGCTGCTCCGGAACGACCGTTCCCATCATGGAGATCGCTCTTAAACTTGAACAATCATACCGCTCCCGATTGGGAATATTCAAAATCAATTGGTAAATGGAGGGGGGACCGGAGATGTAAGTAATCCGATGGCTTTGGACCGCATCGAGAATTTTTTTCGGTTTCATCTCATCAATGACAGAGACGGTCATGCCGCATTCCACCATCAAATTCAGGATGCAGGGACCGGCGATGTGAGACATGGGGAGAACAAGACCATAGATGTCTTGTTCAGACATAAGCACGGCGTGAAGCAGCGTTTCAGGGAAGTAGGTGAGGTGATCATTGGTGAGAACGACCCCCTTCGATTTTCCTGTCGTCCCGGAGGTATAAAGGTAGAGGGATTCATCTTCTTCCTGAAGGGGAATCGATATGTTTTCAGAGGATTCCTTTTCAATGATCTCTTCGTAGGAGTGCCAATTCGTGATATCTCTCGCTTCCACCCCCGTCACCACAATATGCTGCAAGGTGGGAACAGTTCGTATTACGCGATCAATGAAAGGTTTCTGTCTAACATGGGTAATAAGGCCAGAAACGTCGGCATCCTGAAAGATCGGCTCCATCTCGGCAGGGCTGAGACGAAAATCGAGGATCACGGCTATTGCTCCGATTTTCAGGATGGCAAAGTAAGCCACAACGAATTCAGGGGAGTTTTGAAGAAGGAGGACAATGCGATCTCCCTTTTTGACTCCAATGTTGAGGAGTCGATTGGCCACTCGATTGGAGAGGGTGTTTAGGTCAGAGAAAGTAATCTTCTCTTCCTTAAATAGAATCGCAGCTTTCGTCGGCCTTTCCCTGGACTGCTTTTCTAAATAATCTCTTACGATCATAATGGTCCCAATCTATCCAAATTGTGATAAAGATAGAATGCTTTCTCAAATAAGTCAACGCTTTGACTCCCGAATGACAGCTTTTTCGACAGCTTTTTCTGGCGTTGACAAATCTTGCATAAATAGGTTAATCAACTAAATTAATTATTATTTGAATCAGAACCTGCCAATTCGAAGGAGGTTTGGATGAAAAGAATTGTAGTGTCAATCGTGATCATTCTACTTTTGATGACAGCGGCGGCTGCTTCCAGTGAAGAGAAGGTGAAGATCGGATATCTTCGTTTAACGATTAGCCTTCCCACGTTTGTGGCAGCAGAGAAAGGCCTCTTCGAACAAGAGGGGCTGAAGGTGGAGCTTACTCCCTTTGAGTCAGGCACATTAATCATCAGCGCTCTTATAGCGGGCAGGATCGATGCCAACTGCAGTAGCGCTACTACCGGGTACTGGTTCGCCGAGCAGAGCACGCCGGATCAGTTTAAGATCTTTTTGGCGTACGGGACCCCTTCGCGGAAGAACCCGACTTTTGTGGCAATCGTCAAGAAGGACTCCCCCCTGAAGGATTTGAAGGATCTAAAGGGAAAGCGCGTTGGGACGTTTCCGGGGGCTTCCTCTCTAGAATTGGCTCGGGCAATCATCCGTACGCAGATTGACCCGGAGGGTATCGTTTTTCAAGAAGTGCCTCCAACTATCATCATTTCGGCTTTAGCAGCCGGACAGATCGATGCCTTCTTTGCACCGGAACCGGTAGGGATGATAGCTATCTCACAAGGGATAGGAAGGCACCTGGTGGAGGAACCTTTGGGTTTGCTCGGGCTGGAGAGAGGATTTGCCGGGGGAGCTTTTGGCTTTTCGGCTCAATTCCTGAAAAAGAACCCCATGCTCGCCAAGAAAGTTAAAGTAGTATATTACAAGGCCGTAGACCTTATCGATAAGGACAGAAATGCCGTCCGGCCCCTACTGCAGAAATACACAGGGCTTTCTGAAGCGATCGCCATGAAGATACCCCTCCAAAGCTGGATGAAGGTCGAGAGACTCGACAAGGAGGCCACTCAACAATATTTTGATCTTCTTTATAGAGAAGGGGCTTATAAGAAGAAGATTGATACGACAAAGTTGTACTACGAGAATTAAATTAGAGGAATGAAAAAGCCTGTGGCTGGACAAGATACAATAATACCCGTGGATACAGTCATACCGGCGGATGCCGTCAGTCAGGAAGAGGCAATGCAGTGCTGGGATGACGCCGCTGAGGAATTCGCCGGGCGTTTCAAGAGAGATGAGGAATTTTTTCATAAGCATTTCATTAATCCTACCTTCTTCGATCTCCTGGGCGATGTTAAAGGCAAGTCCGTCCTCGATCTCGCATGCGGAGAAGGGCACTTTTCTCGGAAGTTGGCTGAACAAGCAAAGGGCGACATTCAGATCACCGGCATCGATGCTTCAAAAAAGCTGATTGACATTGCTCAAAAGAGAAATGAACCATTTTCTCATTCCATCAGATTTCAGGTGGGTGATGCAAGCCGCCTGGACGGGTTGCCTTCCAATTCCTTTGATGTTGCGATCTGCAATATGGCCCTCATGTTTATCAAGAGGTTTGAGGAAACGATCCAAGAGGTTGGGCGCGTTCTGAAGCCACAGGGGCTCTTCGTTTTTTCTCTGCTCCATCCCTGTTTTTTAACCCCGGGTTCGGGATGGATACTGGAAGATTCTCCTGACAAGAAGAAGAGGAAGCGTATCGGATGGAAAACCGACAATTATCATCTCAGGCTTGTTTATCATGGTGTCATGGTGGAATGTGATACCAAAGAAACGTACTACTTTTGTCGCACCCTGGAGGATTATTTTCGTGCCCTGCGAAAAGTTGGATTTGTGGTAGAAGATCTTCGAGAACCCTTACCCCCTAAAGAACTAATGGAGAGGCATCCCAGTTTCAAGGGTGAGGAAAAGAGATCGCTATTTCTTATCTTGAAATGCAAGCTGCTAGTTCAATGATAGTAGGGAAAACTATCTCCTGAATCACTTCAGGCCCGCTTTGCGCAAGGCACTCACCATCGCGAGGTCGATTTGATCGTTATCCTTGAAAGCGAGATTGTTTCGCCACCGTTCTACCGAAAAATTAGGACTGATATCGAGAACCTTTCTCGCAGCGGCGCGTGCCTCTGCTTCGCGGCCGGTTAAATTACATGTAGCGGCGAGGAGAAGTTGGGCAACATATTGGCCAAATGCAAACTGTCGGTTGCGCTCCGCTGCCTTTTGCGCCTGTTCAAACGCTTCTTCATTGCGGCCAAGAAGGAGGTAAACCCAGCATAAATGTATGGGCGTAAAGGGATATGAGGGATTGAGTCGCTCCGCCTTCTCCAACACTGCAAGTGCCTCCTTGCCCCTGCACGAATACATAAGGGCACAGGCCGAAAACTCAAGAACTAAAAACGAATTCGCTTCGCCGAGGGCCAAGGCCCGCTCCGCATGAACAACCGCCTTGTCGTGTTGCTTTGTCAAGACAAAAAGATAAGCCAGAACAGCATGGTTGATGGCGTCCGTTTCATTCAAGGAAAGGGCTTTCTGCGCGAGATCGATCGCCCGTGCCCTTTGTTCATTATAGAATGCAGACCCTCGCCCTCGACTGTTCGCCTCTATTGCATAGCAAAGAGCAAGACCCGAATACCCCCTGGAAAAATCCGGTTCCAGAGCGATGACTTCCTCGAAGAGCCTCTGAGCCTGTGCGGTCCCTTCTCCCGTGCAGCGAAGGAGCTGCTCGTTGGCCCCCAATGATTTAAGATATGCTTCTGCGTTCTTTGAGCCTCCCCGTATTTCGGCCGGGGATGGCCCCACCCGCAACTTCACTTGAAGGGTTTTCATAATCTTTGAGGCAATCTCATCCTGAATGACAAAAACATCCTTGATCTCGCGATCAAACCGTTCCGCCCAGAGATGATGACCTTTCGTCGCATCAATGAGCTGAGCCGTGATGCGGACTTTCCCGTTAGACTTGCGGACACTACCCTCAAGCAGATACTGCACTCCTAACTCCTTGCTCACCTGCTTTACATCTACAGGTTGGCCTTTGTATTTTAACGTAGAGTTGCGAGCAACCACGAAGAGGTACGGACTCTTCGAGAGACTGGTGATGATTTCCTCGGTCATTCCGTCGCTGAAGAACTCCTGCTCGGGGTCTTTGCTCATGTTAACGAATGGAAGCACGGCAATCGAGGGTTTTCCCGGCAGGGGAGAGGCTATCGTTTCCGGAGAAGCTCTTTTGATCGGGGCGGGCTTTGGATACAGTTTCCAGATGGCCAATGTGGCGGCCGCTGCAATTATAACAATCAGGGTGACAAGGGCTATCCAACGATACCGGATCTGCCAGAGAGTCTCACTTTCCTTTGGCGGCGATACCGATAGGGCTTCAGGTACTTCCGGCGAGACTTCCATTGTCTCTATTTCAGGTGCCTTTTCGACCTTTTCTTTAAGACGTGAGATAAACTTTTCCCATGCGTCGCCATTTAACGAGTCCTCGTAGACAATATCAACGTCATCTAAGCTTGCTCCTATCTTGTCGATTGCGAACTTCAGCCTGACATTCTCTTCGCTCCCTTTGTACTCAAAAAGATTTGCCCAGCGATCTTTCTCATCTTCCGTAAAAGAATAGGTCCTACTGGTCCCTTCATCATATTCCTTTTTCTTTCCAAGGACTTTGAAGAGTGAACCTTCCTCCAGGTTGGGCAGGGCATCCTTCCATTTTCTGTAAATCCTTGGAAACAAATACTCCCTGTCCGAAGATCCGGCAGCCCCTCCAATCGTGTTATTCAGCAATGCAAGGAGGTCATAGTGTCCCTCAAGGGGGATGGAGGTAATTTTCCCCAGTCTTTTCATCTCGTTAACAAGAAAGGGGATCACGGTGAGGTAAAACCTTCGGGAAGGCGAGTTGAAATGGAGGGTCAGTTCATTTCTATTCTTAAGAGCGATATGAAGCTTGAACTCATTCAGGTCGATTGCTATGGGGCGAGTTTTGGTATTTTCCGTCACTTTTTTCGTCCCCCTCAAATCTATTGGAAAAACAGCAGATTTTACCAGGGTCAAAACTACGCAAAAAAATCTGACGGTTCGAACCGTCAGGAACCATATCATATGCCATAGATAATGTCAATTTTAGCGAAATTATCGCCAAAAAAGGAAGTCAGTTTTTTGTATAGGTTTCGCCGCACGCTTAACGTTTGGATGGTCGGAAAGACTATATCTTCTGGAAGGTGACCTTGCGGACATGATCGTTGAAGCAAACCTGAAACTGGTCAAAGATGCCTTTGCGACCAAGGATGTTGAATCCGACCCCGAGACGTTCAGAGAACCCGATGGGCGCAGTAACTTGCCACTTGTCGATTTCGATGGAGAGATCGTGAAAATATGTGGGGATAAAGCTTCCGTCGCCAACGACGATCATTTGCTGGCTCCCCTTTTGCCAGTCAATTCCGATCCGAAGTGCCTCGTCTGTGCTCAGAATGGTAAAGGCGGCTCCAGAATCAACGAAGACCCAGACTCGATAGCCCAGAACTGTAATGGGAATTATGGGCAAGAAATAACCTTTGTGGGCAGTGTACGGGAACTCTATAAGAGACATGCCATATCCTCTTCACGGGGAACCCGGAGGACAGATGGCATCTTGCGGGGTTCAATTTTTCGAGCCCTTTCTTCCACTTCTTTACCAGACTCACCGACAGCGACCAACGTCTCATTCACAACAGCGACATACTGGCCAGCGTATTTCGTTACAAGCTCACTGAAATGTTCGACAATCCAGAGGTCGTCTTTGTCCATCGCTGCCTCCAAAAAGCCTTTGGGCGATCAAAACAACCGATTCTATAAAAAATCTAATGAATATTTGCTGAAAAGTCAACCCATTAATTCAAATCTCAAGACTCGACAGGTTACCGTATTTTTTATGCTATGCGCCAAGCCCTATGCGCTATGCCATTTTGGGGGTGAGAGTCATGACGAACTACCTGGTCCGTATCTACCACAAAGCTGGCAATAGTCGGCAAACAGTTGTCGGGGTGGTTGAAGAAATTGGAGTGGAGGGAAACAAGGCATTTAGCAACCTCGATGAACTCTGGTCCATCCTGAATCCGCCGAAACCGGAGGCCACGAAGGCTATGAGACCGAATAAACCCAATGAACCCAATAAACTCAACAAACCGCAACATCAGTAGGGACTTTATGAGAAGGAGTATTCTGAAATTGCCACTATGTCGGCCCCAGAGGAGCTTGTAGTTCCGAAGGGGCTTTCGGGTTTGGCTTAATTGGATATGATTTTAATAACATTTTAAAGGCCTTTAACCTAACAAGGGGGAGGAATGAAATGAAAAAGATTGTATTTGTTTTGTTGGCTATCGTGATATTAATTGCAGTTCCTTGTCTGGCTTTCGGGTTTCCGGGACATGAGGGGCAAATTCCTGTATGTCAGAATAACAAAACAGGCGCATTCAGGCTTGCTCCGGTGAAAGATATTGATGCGACTTCGAATGTAAATTATGAACCAGTTTGCAAGGCAACTGAAACATTAGTTTGGATTAACCCGGGGATGCAAGGCCCAGCAGGCCCACCAGGGCCACAGGGGCCGAAGGGGGATAAAGGAGATAAGGGAGATCAGGGCATCCAAGGTATTCAAGGAATTAAGGGGGATAAAGGAGATAAGGGAGATCAAGGCATCCAGGGCATTAAAGGAGATAAAGGAGACCAAGGTATACAAGGGATACAAGGACCACCAGGCGTCGCAAATGGCGTCACACGTGCTGTCCACGGGATAGTCAACTGGAATGGCGGTATAATTGTAGGCACAGGATTTAATGCCCAGAATCTAGGATGCAATTCAACTTCATGTAGAACGGAAGTTTTGTTCTCCACCGATTTCATTGGACCGCCATCCTGTTCTGTATCCTGTTTTGGTTCATGCGGGTACCCCGGGCTCTTCGGTGCTATTATATATGATGTCAACTCTTATAACCTCATCGTTGAGTTTCAGTATTATTCGAACCCTGACTACCACGCATTTGTTTTTATATACGTCGAGTAGACCCATGGCTCGTAGAACCACATCGGCCAGGAGATGTTAACGGAAATAATTCCTCTTCTCCACCTTGCTCAACGTTTCACTTATAGTCCAAGCATGGGGGAGCCGAAGGCTTCCCCGGCTCCTGCTCATAAAGCCGAACTGCACGTGCAGAGATGATGCAGATGGAAAAGACGTTTATGGGTAAAGACTTTAATCCGGACAGGTATGGAATGATTAATTGTCCTGTTTGTAAGGGGTCCGGCAAGCCCTTTGAGGTTGAGGGAGGGGCTGTTTGCAAGTCTTGCGGAGGGCGGATTTATCAAGAAACAGGAGAGTGGTTTTGAAGAAACCGGTATGAATTGGAATCTTAAAGTGATCCTACGACGCCTTCAGGGGGAGTTTTAGTTATCCCTTTGGAGGCTCTCGACTTCGTTTTGCGTGAGGCTCTCCTGAAATTAGAGATGGCTGATTGTAAACAACTCTCAACCTTGAAAAAGTTTGTAACTCCCAGGAGGCGCCTCATATCTTCACGTAATTGTTTTCGGCCCGTAATAGGGTCAGAACCAAAGCTACTTTTTGGCCAGCAGAAAGGAGAAAAAACCATGAAGAAGCAACGCTTAATCTTTTTGGCGATAGTCGCGGCAATGGTATTTGGTCTGGGTAGTCTGACCCTGGCACAGAGCGGTGTAGTTGCTCAGGTCCCCGGCAACACCGTCGTACAAGATTCACAAGGCGACCTGCTGCTCAGGAGGTGTGATCCTGCTAACACAGATATTCCCTGCTCACTGCCCCCTCCACCTACAAATCCGCTGCCGAATCTGCCCGGATATTTTGACATCAAGACCGCCAAGATTACGCAGATCGGTGGAGGGCGGGTTGACCTCTCTATCGCGCTGTACGAACCTATCCCAGCGGAGCCATATATTTCACCCGGTACTCCATATGGGTTCGTCAGCTATATTTGGCAGTTTGCTGGGGGATGTGTCAACCAGGAGGCTGGGAGTAAAGATTCCATCAGCGTAGTCTGGCAATACTGGGAAGATAATCAAACTTGGGAGTGGAGAGCCTCCTGGTACGTAATTACAGACTGCAATCCCCGTACAATTAAGAGGGGCGATCCAGTTCCGTTCATATTCACGGAGGATGGTATCAAGGTGCAGGTGCTGTTGAGTGATCTCTTGACAGCGATAGACCCCGACCCCGGGTATCTCGAGTGGCATGCGGCGGTTCGCCGGATTCCTTTTATCTACGGAGATTTTCCTCATACGACGGCGGAGGATTATGCCCCCAACGTCATGAAGTTGATTTCCACCTCTCCATTCTGGGAGAAGGGTGAAGACTTCGCCATCTGGGAGCCGCGTTAGCATTAAGAGATACGGACAACCTATTAAGAGGTGTGGCATGGACTTAGATTCATGCCACACCCGAATGATGAGAACATTCGGTAAGCTCGGCTTTATTTTTTTGGGAGGAAGCTCGATTCAACATCAATTCCATAAGTTAAGGTCTAACAGGAGGAGGGCTCTTATGTTCAGGAGAATCGGGATGCTGGTGGTGGGTCTGGTTTTTGTGATCACACTAATTCCTTTTTCTGCCCAAGGGACAGATCATCTCTCAAAGACGGGGGATCTCACAGAGCCTGAGGGGGCGGCAAAGATTCGAGTGGTAGAGGGTTATGGAAAATTGCCATTACACTTTGAGGCCAACCAGGGACAGGCGGATGAGAGGGTTCGATTTCTCTCCCGTGGGAGCGGGTATAACCTGCTTTTGACCTTCAACGAGGCAGTGCTCACGCTATCGAGAAGAGAGAATAACAAAGATAATAATAAGACAGCAGAGAAAGGAGACAGGAAGAGATGGGAAGAAAGCCTGATTCAGACAGGGACCTTATGGATGAGATGGGAGGGAGCGAATGAAGAAGCGAAGATAGAGGGGGTGGAGGGACTCGAAGGGAAGAGTCACTACTTTATTGGGAATGATCCCAAGAAGTGGAGAAGCAACATTTCGTTATACCGGAAGGCGAGATATCGGGATCTTTATCCCGGGGTCGACCTGATCTACTATGGGAATCAGAGGCAACTGGAATATGATCTTATTGTCATGCCTGAGGGAGATCCCAATGCGATACGGCTTGCTATTGAGGGGGCAGAGGAAGTGAGGGTGAATGAAGGGGGTGACCTCGTTGTTAGAATCAGTGGTGGAGAGGTGATACAGCACAAGCCTCTGATCTATCAGGAGACAGAGGGTAAGAGGGAGATTATCAGGGGCGGGTATGTAGTGGACTCCTTGGGAAAAGAGGAGGAGAAGGGGAAGGTACGGATTAGTTTTAAGATTGATCACTTTGATAGGCAAAAACCACTGATCATTGACCCTTATCTGGTCTACTCAACATATCTCGGAGGATGGAGTGGTGAACACGGGTATGCAATTGCTGTGGACAGTTCAGGAAGTGCTTACGTTACAGGGCAGACCGGATCCCCGGACTTCCCTACCATAAATCCAATCCAGGGATTAAATGGTCTTTATGACGCCTTTGTGACCAAGCTTGATCCTTCTGGCACTGCATTGGTCTACTCCACCTACCTCGGGGGGGCTAATAGTAATACAACCCATGATTATGGCTTAGGAATAGCTGTGGACAGTTCAGGAAATGCCTACATTACAGGGTTAACCGGCTCCACCGACTTTCCCACTGTAAATCCAATTCAGGCGACATATGGCGGGGGATTATCGGATGGCTTTGTGACCAAGATTGATGCTTCCGGCTCTTTACTGGTCTACTCCACCTACCTTGGGGGAAATGGTAATGAGTATGAAATAAGAATTGCTGTGGACGGTTCAGGGAATGCTTACGTTACAGGGTATACCTACTCCGCTAACTTTCCCACTTCTTTAAATGCATTCCAGCCGTCAAATGCGGGTGATGCTGACGCCTTTGTAACCAAACTTGACTCATCCGGGGCCTTGGTCTACTCCACGTATCTGGGAGGTATTGACTGGGATGGAGGCCTTGCGATTGCTGTGGATAGTTCGGGGAGTGCTTACGTCACAGGGGAGACCTACTCTTATAACTTCCCTACCAAAAATCCAATCCAGGCATCAAAGGGGGGGTATGATAGTGATGCCTTTGTAACCAAACTTGATCCTTCTGGCACTGCATTGGTCTATTCCACATTCCTTGGAGGTAAGAATGGCTGGGTTGGCTTGGAGTATGATATTGACGTTGGCACTGGGATTGCTGTGGACGATTTAGGAAGTGCCTATGTAGTAGGGTATACTTGGTGCATCGATTTTCCCACTGTAAATCCAATTCAGGCGTCAAACGCGGGCAGTCTTGACGTTTTTATAGCCAAGCTTAATCCACCGGGTACTGCATTGGTTTATTCCACCTATCTTGGAGGTAGTGATGATGACAACGGCAATGGGATTGCTGTGGATAGTACAGGGAGTGTCTACATAACAGGGGTTACCAAATCCACCGACTTTCCTACTGTAGATCCAATCCAGGGATCGAACGCGGGTTATCAGAACGCCTTTGTGACCAAGCTTAATCCTTCCGGCTCTGCACTGGAATACTCCACGTACCTTGGAGGAAATGGTTATGATTATGGCTGGGGGATTGCAGCGGACAGTTCGGGAGCCGCCTACATTGCAGGAGCTACCAGCTCCACCAACTTTCCCACTTTAAATCCAATCCAGGGATCGTATGCGGGTGGCAATGACGCTTTTGTAACAAAAATAGATAGCGGGACATCCACTCTCTCAGTGACACCTGGAGATGGTCTGACCTCCTCGGGGATTCAGGGTGGCCCATTCACGCCGTCGAGCAAGGACTACACGCTACAGAATACGAGGGGAACCTCGATTAACTGGACAGCCTCGAAGGTTCAGACCTGGACAACTCTTTCTTCAACAAGTGGGACCCTTGGCGCAGGAGCAAGCACCACGGTTGCGGTTTCTATCAACAGCGGAGCCAATAGTTTAACCCCGGGCTCCTACTCTGATACGGTCAGCTTTACGAACACGACCGACGGGAAGGGGAGTACGAAAAGGCCAGTAAGCCTTACGGTCATTCCGCCGGGAGCCCTCTCAGTGACGCCTGGAGATGGTTTGACGTCTTCGGGAAATCAGGGTGGCCCGTTCACTCCGTCAAGTAAGACTTATACATTACAGAATACCGGAGGTAGTTCGATTAACTGGACAGCCTCGAAGCTTCAGACCTGGACAACTCTTCCCTCAACACATGGGACTCTTGGCGCAGGAGCAATCGTAACCGTAACGGTTTCTATCAACAGCGGAGCCAATAGTTTAACCCCGGGCTCCTATTCTGATACGGTCAGTTTTACGAACACGACCAATGGGAACGGGAATACGACAAGGCCAGTAAGCCTTACGGTCATTCCGCCGGGAACCCTCTCAGTGACTCCTGCAGATGGTTTGACCTCCTCGGGGATTCAGGGTGGCCCTTTCACTCCGCCAAGTAAGGTTTATACATTACACAATATCGGAAGCAGTTCGATTGACTGGACAGCTTCAAAGGGACAGACGTGGGTGACTCTCTCTTCAGCCAGCGGGACCCTTGGTGCAGGAGCAAGCACGACCGTAACGGTTTCTATCAACAGCGGAGCCAATAGTTTAACCCCGGGCTCCTACTCTGATACGGTCAGCTTTACGAACACGACCAATGGCAATGGCAATACAACGAGACCAGTGAGCCTGACGGTCAACGCGCTACCCGGGATCCTCTCAGTGACGCCTGCAGATGGTTTGATCTCCTCGGGGACTCAGGGCGGCCCATTCAGCCCGTCGAACAAGAACTACACGCTTCAGAATACGGGCGCGAGTTCAATCAACTGGACAGCTTCGAAGCTTCAGAACTGGATGACTCTTTCCTCAACAAGTGGGACCCTTGGCGCAGGAGCAAGCACGACGGTAACGGTTTCCATCAACAGCGTAGCCAATAGTTTACCCCCGGGCTCCTACTCTGATACGGTCAGCTTTTGGAACACGACCAATGGCAATGGCAATACAACGAGACCAGTAAGCCTAACGGTCAATGCGCTACCGGGGGTCCTCTCGGTGACGCCTGCAGATGGGCTGACCTCCTCGGGGAATCAGGGCGGCCCATTCAGCCCGTCGAGCAAGAACTACACGCTTCAGAACACAGGTGGAACCTCCATCAACTGGACAGCTTCAAAAGGGCAGGCGTGGGTAACTCTCTCTTTAGCCAGCGGGCCCCTTGCCGCCGGAGCAAGCACAACTGTAACGGTTTCTATCAACGGTAATGCCAACAGCCTCGCTCCGGGCTCCTACTCTGATACGGTCAGCTTTACGAACACGACCAATAATAGTGGCAATACGACGAGGAGTGTAAACCTGACAGTGCAGAGAAGCTTTTCCGTCACCCCGGCGGAAGATCTAATCTCTACAGGGTTTGAAGGCGGGCCCTTCACCCCATCCAGTAAAAATTATACCCTGATGAACACAGGGACAACTTCCATGAGTTGGAGTGCTAGCAAAACTCAAACATGGATTAAACTCTCCAAAACAGGCGGGACTCTGGCCCCTGGGGCCTCCACTATGGTAACCGTTACCATTTCGGGAGGCGCTAATGTCCTTGACGGAGGTACGTTTAATGATACAGTCACTTTTACCAATCAAACCAACGGAATCGGTAATACGACGAGGAGTGTAAACCTAACAGTGAATTCCATCCTTATTGCCCTCTCTTCTCCTGCTGATGGGGAGACCTTTACCGCATGTTCCTATTATTCACCCGCCGGCCCTCCTACATTTAGCTGGACCACCAGTGGGGGGGCATTAAAGAAGCTTGAGCTGTGGTTCTCGACTCAGAGTGACTTTTCAAGCGGCCTTGTAAAGGTGAAGGGGCCGACCGCTTCCAGCAACCTTCTGACGAATGCTTCCACATGGAAAAAGATTCTTCTTCTGCCTGGTCAGATGGGGGGGACCGTCCACTGGAAGGTAGTAGGGACAAAGGGGAATAAGAAAATGGAGGATAGTGGCGTTCGTTCTCTATTGATTGAAGGGCCAGACTCCATTGGCAGCGCTGGGTTCTCACATACAAGTAGGACAGATCCCAACCCGCCCATCCTCTCATGGAAGAACAACTGTAATACAAGGTTCAAGGTTCTGTTTTACGACGATCCAGATTTTTATAATAATCCTAAAAAGTCTGGTGTAAAGAAAATGACCTTGTCATTTAGTATAACGAATCCCAATGACAACGGTGGGGTGTTTGAAAAGCAATTGACTTCTCGACAGTGGGCTAGCATCACAAATCTTGGGTCAACCATCTACTGGCATGTCCAATCTTCGGATGCGATAAAAAGATCTGTTAAGACAGGGCCCCTCAATTTTGTGGTCACTCCGTAAAAACCACTTGGGGAGAAGTTGGGAAAAGCATGAGGGGTCCCTGACAGAGGACATTTGGTTTCTTCATCGGGGGAAGAGGAAAAACTGGGACAAGGGACGGGTTGTTTGCAAGGTCTGAGGAGCTCGAGTTAAGAACTAAAAAAAATTAACTAAAGTGCAATGTCTATCTATTTCTTCTGTCTGAGAATTTGAAGGATTTTGAGGTCTTCAATATCTTTCGGCCTTCCAGCAGCCTGCTTCATCGTAATGAGGTCATCCAAAGAGGCATAAAAGACTTTTTCATCCCCGTAAGTACCGGAGACACGATTCTTCCAGACCTGATCGAAGGTGACTCCGCTCACAAAAGGATGGAGGTCGGTTTCTACCAGATACTGCCTGATGAGCACTTTCTTGGTTAAGAGATCCTCCAAGGTAATATCAGAGACGTCATAGCCAAAATCTTTGAGAGCCTCCAACAATTGAGCAGCATTTTGGGGTTCGGGACGGATGAAAATATCGATGTCAAGGGTCGCTCTGGCGTAGCCGTGTATAGGAAAAGCGGTGGCTCCGATGATAACAAACTCAACCCTATGTGCGTTTAAGAATCTCAAAAGGTCTTCGGTGTCCATGCTCGACCATCTGTCTCAGCATCTCTTTCGATTTCTGTTTCATCATCTTGAGGCGCTCTTCAAAGGTCAAAGAGGCAAGGTAATTCAGCTCAAACTCAAGCTCCCTTTCCTCATCGGCTTGGGATAATTTAAGGATCGATCCTTTCCTTTCCATAGGTTCAAAGTAGACTTTTTTCATGTCTAAGTCAAGACTGAAGGGGGTCTTGTGCCCATAAACCTAAAAAGAGCAAATCTGATTCTATGTGTCAGACGCGCATCCAGGCCGACACGGCACGACTGCTTTCCAAGAAACCTCAACAGCCAACGGCACGGGGACGTGCTCATTTCAGCGATGCGGCGGTGGAGATGGATAGGGAGACGTGGAGAGAAATTAATTTCAAATTTCAAATTGCGAATTGAAGAAATCTACTTCAAAATCTCATTTTTGATCTTGACAAAAAATATGTTTCTGATAAGAGTAAATTTGCATTCCTGCTCATATCAATATAATTTTCCTAATGGAAAATACTTTTGAAGCGCTTAATAAATAAAGTTCTTTCTAAGGAGGTAGTTATGAGAAGAGAAATTTTTTTGAAGGTTTTCGTGGTAGTCGTATGCTTTATTGGAATCACCATTGCCTCTGCCTTAGCGGTAAGCCCTCCCGGCAGTGAGATTGAGAAGCGGATTGCAAACCAGCATAAGAGGATCGATGAGGGGATCAAATCCGGGGCACTTACCCACGATGAGGCGAAAGTCCTTCAGGGCAATCTCAGGCACATACAGCAAGAGGAAGAGCGCCTGAGAGCGGACGGAAAGTTGACCCAAGCGGAAAAGGAGCGGCTCAACAGGATGCTTGACCAGAATAGCCAGATGATTTCCAATAAGAAACACAACCCGGTGGTGGCTCTGGCCCCTCACATCCAGGAGCGGATTGCAAACCAGCATGAAAGGATCGATGAGGGGATCAAATCCGGGGCACTTAGCCATGATGAGGCGAAAGTCCTTCAGGGCAATCTCAGGTACATACAGCAAGAGGAAGAGCGCCTGACAGCAGACGGAAAGTTGACCCAAGCGGAAAAGGAGCGGCTCAACAACATGCTCGACCAGAACAGCCAGATGATTTACGACAAGAAACACAACCGGGTGAAGAGATTGTATTAAGTTGCCATCACTGGCGCAAGAAAGAAGAGAATAGAATAGATCGAGATGTGGCGGTGGGTCCGTGATATGGGTAAGAACGTGCGTAGGGAGATAGAGATAGGGAGATAGGGAGATAGGGAGATTCGGGGATAAATCGATATCAGATCAGGATTTAAAATTGTAGGAATGCGTCAGTTTGAAATTGATTCAGCTATTCGTCTATGAATTCTTGAAATGGGTAAGAGGTGTAGATTTCTTGCGGCAATCCATCTCCCCTTTCCTTTTCCATTCACATGCTGACAATGATAGACATGGAGGGTGAGTTTGAAGTGAGAGAAGGTATGTCTGAACGTTCCAATAGATTCCTTGACGTCTACATTCATTCCCATTTCTTTCTTAAGAACACCTTTTAAGCTTAACTGTGATTTTGATTCACTTTTCCAATTTGGAAATTCCCACAACCCCCCCCAAAGGCCGGTAGGCGGCCTCTGATTGAGAAGAACTTTTCTTTTCTTCCAAATCACAGCGCAGACAGCTTCAACGTGCGGGATTTTCTTTTTAGGAATTTTTGGGGGAAAACGCTCCGGTTCTCCTGATCGCCTTCCTTTACAAAGGGTCCGGAGAGGACATTCTGGACAAGAGGGATCTCTTGGAGTGCAGATCATTGAACCCAAATCCATGAGCGCCTGGTTAAAAGGATTTGAGGATCCCTTTGGGATCAAGGATTCTGAAATTTGCCAGAGGGTGTTTTCCGTTTTTCTTTTTTCAGAACTTGCTGAAACGGCAAAGAGTCTGGAAAGGACCCTTTTTGCATTTCCATCCAGAATAGCCTCATCCTTGTTAAAGGCGAAGGAGAGGATAGCTCCGGCCGTGGACCGGCCGATCCCCGGTAAGTTGGCGAGTTCTTCCAAAGTATTCGGTATTCTGCCGTGATAATGGTTTAAGACAATCTGGGAGGCATGATGAAGGTTTCGAGCCCGGGAATAATATCCCAGCCCTTCCCAGATTTTCAGAACTCTTGAGAGATCGGCCCGTGCCAGATGGCGGAGGGTTGGAAAAGATTTTAAAAATTTCTGATAGTAGGGCAGGACGGTGGTCACCTGGGTCTGTTGGAGCATGATCTCCGAAACCCAGATAGCGTAGGGGGCCGCGGTTTTTCTCCAGGGGAGATCTCTTTTATTTTTCTTGAACCATCGGAGGAGTCGCGTCTGGATATCTTTTCTCTTTGTAACCGATATCATCAATCGTTCTTATAACTCATTTCCAATAAACCTTCTATTCAGATCAGCGGAAGAGCTTATGAGAAGAAGACTGATATAAGGGAATGGCCCTTTCTTGACAGAGGAACTTCGGTTGACTAATTTTAAATCATGAAGATTAAATGGATAATCGCTTTAACCATGACCATGCTAACTATTGTCTTTTCTTATGCGACAGAGGGGTCGACCCGCTGCGGCAAAAGAGACTCTCTTTTCAGGATAGAGCGGAGCAAGAACAAGAACATTGTCCAGTATGACGCTTGCCTCCTGAAGAATAATATATCTGACGAAAATCCTGTTCAGGCTTACTGGGTTTTGACGAATGGTAAGAAAGAGCAGTTAAGTGCTATCGAAAATAAGCAGGCCTATGGGATTGAGTCTAAAGAGAAATTGGGCAAAAACAAATATCGAATCAGTCTGGCTGCTCTCAAAGACCGAGATATAGTGGTCGAAAAGATCAAAGGTGATTATAAGGCCTTAGTTAAGATTAATGGTGAATCGAGTATTCTCGAAAGAGTCTATGTTGAGTCGGAGGAGCCAACTATCGGTCTCCCTAAGGTTCACTATGTCGAGGTCTTCGGTCGGAATTTAAGCACGAACAAATCCGTTAAGGAGCGAATTACCCCGAAGTCCTAGGCAAAAAAGTGATGTAATAGTGGCGTCGGCATTCCCGCCTGCCGGTGGACAGCTACTGCCGACGTGATTCCTTAACTCGCCCCCAATAAATGGGGGCGCTACTTTTATTGGTTGCGGTTTGAAACGTCAAATAAGACTACAGCACATCTCGATGAACTTCGTTTCGAGTCCAATTTCTCTTGCGTATTCGATCGTTCCCTGAAGCGGGTAAGCAATGGTATTGACGCCGGAGTCAATAAATCCCTTTTCCGCCTCCGCTTTCGAAGGGTGGGCCGGCCTGATACAGCCCATTCGAATGAGTGTGGAGGGATTAAGAATACGGGCGATGGCTGAAATCTTCGAGGTCTCCCCGGGTTCCGGGATTCTTAAGTGATCTCGTCCCGAAAGATGAAGAGGCTTGAAGATGACCAAAACAATCGTCTCAACACCGATGCGCGTGACGATTTCTAATGCCTTCCATTCTCCCCTCAACTCCCCGAAGTGGTGGCCGATAATAATGTGGGGTGCAAGACGATGGCCCATCTCTTTTAACATCCATAATGTTTTTTCGTAATCGCCTACCCTTTTGTTCAAGTGGTAGACTTCGCGGATCGTGTCATCGTCGCCGATCAGATCGATAAGAATTTGATCAATTCCAGCATCCTTGAGCTCTCTAGCGGTTTCTCTTTGAATCAGACCCGTGTGGACGATTACTTTAAACTGTGGATGTTTCTCTTTTAGTTTTTTGATTGACGGGATGAATTTTGTTAAAGGGACCTCGCCGTGATGATTCGCGCCTCCGCTTACCAGGATTCCATGAGCACCCCTGAGACGAAGTTCATCAATCACATGAAGAAAGGTTTCAGGGTTTTCCGCGGGAATCATCGATTCAAGGAGCTTCCCTTTGCAATGGCCGCAAAGAAGGTCGCAATGGCTTCCTGTTACACTGATAGCCGCGAAGCGATCTTTTTGGGAAGGAAGCGTGTCGTCATGGTAGGAAACCATACCTGGAATGGAGAAAGTAAGCTCGTTTCCGAAATGGAGTTTGCGGAGCCGGAAAGCTTCGGATTGGAGATCTTTCAAAGGGGTTTGAATGAGATGCGAAATGATGTCTTTCATAAGAATTAAAAAATGTAGGGCAGGCGACCTCGCCTGCCATGTTTGGTCAGCAAGAAGGCTGCCCCTACAAAACGGGACTCACCCTACATCCATTTGTGCCACGAAAACGGATAATCACGCCAATTTTCGACGAAACCATTTCGCACGGGATTGTTGACTATATACTCTGCCGCTCTTTGGACGTCCTCTTCTTTTCTTAGGGCGTGATCATAAAATCCTCGCTGCCAGCACGATCCCTCTAATCCGTCCTTTCTGAGGAGGTGCCCTATATAGCTCTTCCACGCACTCAGGATTTTTGAAAGGTTCGCTCCTCTCGGTGAGATTAAGAGATGCAAATGATCTGGCATCAAACACCAAGCATATTGCTCAGAGTGTTTGGTTAATAGCCCTGTATCGAGGGAGCCCAGGAGAGTTTTCGCCCAGTTTTCGTTCTCAAATATAGGCCTTCGGTCCTGTACACAGATGGTTACACTGAAGATTTGCGACGAAAGTTCATATATCTGATTTGGAAGCCGAATATTCTTGCGGCGTTTGTCCGTGGTTGCACGTTTGTTAGTTGACGACGACGTCGACACTGCGGGATCCTTCAAGAAACGTATGGCAGGCGGCCCCGCCTGCCGTGTTTGGTCAGCGAGGACGCTGACCCTACGAAATGACCTTCGTTCCATCTTTTTTAATATTCCAGTTGTCTTTTGATTTCTTCAATATCTTCCTTCTCAGGCATGAAAGGAAAATTTCGGATCGGCCCTGAGGGCCGCTCGTTGCCATAGGGTCGGTTGCAGGCCACTTTTCCATCTCTGCCGGGACATCCGGAGGTCATAAAAGGCTCTCCGATCTGGATAAGGGGATCGATGTCCGTTCCGAAATCGATCAATCTTCCGCTTTCATCGAACTTCATCTGACTTGCCGAGCCGAGACCTTCGTTAATCATCCAGCGGGCAAGCTGAATTCTTCGGTATTGACCGAGGGAGGGCGGGGAGTATTCTTCCATGGGACTTCCCTTCTCGGGGAAGAAGGAGAAGAGATGGGTGTGGGCTCCCATGTCCTGTCCTCGCTGAATTGCTCCTACCATATCTCTCTCGGTCTCACCCAAACCAACGATGAGATGAATGCCCACATAAAATCTTCCAAAAACAGAGGTTGCCATTTGAACGACCTTCCAGTAATGATCCCATTGATGAGGGCCTTCTACTCCTTTTCCCCTCAGTTGATCAAACAATTCAGGCGTGGCCGCATCAATGGCAATCCCGACCCGGTCTGCACCAGAGCTTTTCATCGCTGCGAGAGAGTCCTCTTTTCGGATCAGGGTTGGAGAGATGAGGACACTGATAGAGAGGTCGGTCTCCTCTTTAAACCTTCGGATGACATAGAGGGTATCTTCCAGAGCCTTGGGATGGGTGATCATTGAGATGCAAACCCGATGGATCTGGTCTTTCGCCTTTGACTTCTCGAGGATGTCCTCTAAAAGGTAGAGAGGCCAGTCCACTCTGATAAATGTTTTTTCTCTTGGGCTTTCTCTCCTTGACTTTGATAATCCGCAGAAATGGCATTTCCCGAGGCAGCCTTCCTCGTAATGCAGGAGAAGATTCAACCCTTTCAATTTCGCATTTCGATGAAAAGAGCCTTGCTGAAACCCTAATGTCAAGGAGGCGGCTAAACTGGTTTGAATATACTCGGGGCTTACTTTTTCGTTCATGGTTTTCCTTTCCTCATCGGGGAATCAATCCCGACGCTATATTATTTCTAAAATCTCCCCTGTCCCCTCTTTGTCAAAGAGGGGTATCTTCCCCCTTAGGAAAAGGGGGATGGAGGGGGATTTTTCTTTCGATCGGCATAATACTCTTTAAAGCCGACCCAGGTTTCGCGGATCAATCCTTCGAAATCGTCGCCGGATCGATTCCAGTTCTCTTCAAGAAATTTCCTTTTAAGAGCACCGTATAGGAGTGTCTTCTCGAACATTTCCTTCCACTCCGTCTCGTAGTGCTCTAAATAGTTTAGATCTCCTCTGGCCACTGCCTCAGCGGCAGTCCTTCCTGCGGACTCTCCAGCCATAACGGCATTTAATATTCCCGCGCCTGTGATGGGATGAGCATGGCCTGCTGCATCTCCCACAAGCAGGGCGTTTTCCAAAACAGTTTTCCGAGGCTTTTCACAGGGTATGGACCCGCCGGTCTTTGAAACGATCTGAACTCCCGACAGCCTCTTAGATTCGACAAGATGATCGAGAAAGGTACCCATTAGATTCAATAGGAGAGTTGTTTTCGGAGGGATGACACCAATACCCACATTGGCTGTTCTCCCCTTTGGGAAAAACCAGGCATATCCCCCTTCGTAATCTTTGTGAAAAAAGACGTCCACATGATTCTGGGGCTTTGGGATGACGATCTCGTACTGAAGAGCCACAATTGTCCTTAGAGGAGGCTGTCCAAAAAAACGGGCGATGGCCGAGTGAACACCATCGGCACCGATGATAATCTTCGATTGAATGACCTCGTTCTTCGAGCCTCGCTCCACGGCGAGCCCCCTGGAGGAAAGACTGACCGCTTTAGTCTCGATAGAAATCTTTGCTCCAGCTGAAACGGCTGCGGCCACCAGGTCTTTATCGAAAAGGGACCGGTCGAGCATATATCCGGGACTTTTCATCTCATAGGATGTCCCATCAGGGAGGTGAGTGACCATCGAATCAATTGTCTGAAGAATACAGGTTGGGGAAAAATGGGCATGGCGAAAAATCCATTGAGGGACAAATTCAGCGCACTGAACCGGGACACCCACTCGCTGCCGTCGGTCGATCAAAAGGACCTTTGCCCCTCCTTCAGCCGCAGCCTTCGCTGCGCTCGAGCCGGCAGGACCAGCCCCGATGACGACAATATCGTAGGAGTCTCTAAAGGGAGCCTCATCCATGGGAATACTCAAGAACCCTTTTAAGAAGAGGAAGATTGAGATGGGTCTGATTCTCAAATTTACCTTTAAATGCCTCTTTTTCTTGTCCCAGGTCGTAACAGGTGCTTCTCTCCACATCGACGAGAATTCCGGGTAGGGCAATCCTTTCGAAATCCGGCCGGTGTTTTCCATAAAAAGGCTCACAACAGGAGCCGATAAAAGCCCTCGCGCCCGAGGCCTTAAGCTGGCCAAGCGTGGATTCGAGTTCCTCATAATTCTGGATAGTGATGGAATCCATTCCAAAGGATCTTGCCATCTCCGCCGCATCACCTACCGAGCATCGGCCACACTCTTCGCACCCTTGCTGGTTTCTGTAGAGGCAATCCAGCTCTTTGGCGCAATAAGGGAGGAGAAGGACTTCCGGCTTCCTCACCTCTTGAAATGGTTTGAAGACGGGAAAAAGATGGTGAGTTTCTTCCTCATCGAATCCATGGGACAGGAGGGACATCTTGTGAAGGGTTTCCTCGATGGCCTGGATGAAATGAGCTTCTTTAACACCCGGGATCTGAGGTCTTTTGTCAGCAAAGAAAGACCGGATCATTTCCCCGATTTGGGACGCAGAGGCTTTTGAATTCTTAAGGAGGCTTTCGAGGTCAAAAATTGTTCTTTTCGGATAGGCGAAGAAATCGCCAGTGATTAGAATTTGGTTAATCACCCTTGTCTTCGTATCAATGGCGATCGAAATCCGTATCAATCCCCCGGGAGCCTTCAGGATGGAGCTCAAGGTCTTTCTCCTCGGCAACGGCCCCCTGATCTTGAAAATATAATCGCTAGAAGAGAAGTAGGGGAGTTTGGCTTTCAACAAGTTTTCTTCTTCAGTTGTCAAAGGTTTATCTTCGAACTTCACTCCGAACGCCTCTCCAAAACCTTTGACCAGAGCTCCTTTGATCGTCTGAAGGGGAGGCGTTCTTCCCATTTCCCATCTTAAACAGGTGACCCTTTCTTTAACAGATTCGATTTCCTTGTCCTGGAGTTTTTCAGTGGGAATCCTGAGTGCCTGCAGCATTTCATCGACATCGAAATCAACTAAAAGAGTGCCTTGGAAGAGAACGGCGCCTGAAAGTTCCGTACCTCCTGTCCCTGAAATCTTGCGGCCCTGAATCTCTATGTCGTTCCTCGGCCGAAAATAGGCACGGACCCCGAGATGGCGAAGGCCCAGAGATCCGGCTTCTCCCATCCTTCTATAGAGATCCTCAATTCTCCCGGGGATCCTTGGATCTTTTTTGGAGATGTAAATCTCCCAACCCAATTCCTTTGTTCCCCAATAAAGAGCACCCCCTCCGGTCAGTCTTCGGTTTATTTCGATCCCTTGACTTTTACAATAGTCGAGTCTCACTTCCTCCTCTACCGATTGATGATGTCCGACAAGAACGGTGGGGTTTGAAAACTGGAGGAATCGGAGGGTAGGAGGAATCTTTTCTCCGGCCTTCAATTCGAGGAGGGCCTCGTCGAGAGCCATATTTTCAGCCCCCGAGCGGGCGCCGGTGTCTAATAGCCGCCAGGTCTCCATTAAGATCTTTTATAACTAATTTCTCTGCGGCCTTCAATTTAAAAACACGAGGCAGGGGAAAGGGATGGGGTGGGGGAGTAATAATTCTATTCCAATACGGTGATTCGGGTGACCGCATTTCTCCAGAGGGAATCCTTTATATATTCAATCTTCACTCGATCTCCAAAAAACGGAGGCCTCGACATCAACTGGCTCTTATATCCACACCAGAATACTGAGACCCTTCCGTCATCGTCCCTCACCTGGAGCACGGAGAACTCTATACCAACCACCTGGCCAACATAGACCCCGGCTGATGCTTCAAGGAAGTTGACGGAAAAGAAGACAACGATAAAGCTTATAAATATTCCGATGGCAAGAATTCTTTTTCTATTTTCCATTGCGATTCCATCCTCCTTTTTAGCCACCAAAGGGCCAAGAGTGTGATATAAAAATCAATTATTATTTTGAATTTGATCATAGGATCCAAATCTGATCTCGCGTTGAAAGTCTCTTACTTTGTCAGTCGCCCCTTGCCTCATCAAGCCCGCATTAAGGGTCGGCTGCCATCTGCAACTGGGCTTGGCTGGGTAAGGGGAAAATCGGCACAGGACACCGAACCGGAAGGGAGGGTAAATAGAAAGTTTGACCCGTTTTCTTTAGCCTCGTACCAGATCTTCCCGCCCAGTTTCTGGATAACCTTCTGGATGAAATAGAGGCCCAAACCCATGCCATCCGTTTCTTCTCCTCGATTTTCACGTTTCCCATTCCCCATAAATTTTGTGAAAAGCTTTTTCCGGTACGCTTCTGGAACGGGTTTCCCGCTATTGTAAACATTCAGCCGGTAACAGGAGACTTGGTCTTCAAAACCGATGGCGATCACCCCCTCTTTGTCCCCGTACTTGATGGCGTTCTTCAATAGATTCCTGAAAACCATCTTCAACCAGATTCGATTTGTACGAACGCAAATGGGTTTGTTCGACATGGCGTGAAGGCGATGATCGATCAAAAGGCGGTGTCCTCTTAATTCCCGGGAGATCTCCTTCAATACTGGGATCAGGATGTCTTTCATCAAATCGAGGGATTCAAATTCTGTGTCAAAGTCATCGTCGATTGAAAGACCTCTGCCCAGGTATTCTTCCGTGATACCGATCAGCCCGGAGGTCTTCGAAAACAGTTCTTTTATTCTGTTCCCAACTGCCTCATTCATTTTTCCATAGTGACCACGGCTCAAGAGTTTCAGGGTAGCGGATATAGAGAGGAGAGATCCCCGGACATCATGAGACATGGCCTTTATCGTGTTAAGAATCTTCTCGTTGAGATGAAGATCCCTTTCGGTCGGTTCGTCGTCCCCTTGAAGGGCTTCGAGGGTTTCGATACAATGGGAAACCCGCATTTCCAGTTCCGGCAAACCGAAGGGTCTAAACAGGTAGTCATCCGCAGAAGACCGAATCGCATCAGCCGTGGAAATCGATCTGCTGCTGGTTTCCAGAACGAGGATGGCATTGATTTGGGGATTTAATTCTTTGACTTTCTCCAAGAAAGCGATGAGGTCCGTAATCACCAGGTCAAAGTTGCTTACGAGAATCCTCTCCGTCGTGGCCCCACTTCCTGTTTCCGTTGTGACGTGATACCCCTTTTTTTCGAGAGCTGATTGGATAACCGTTAGATTGTGGGGATCTTCTTCTGACAGTGCTAACAGGATCTTATACGTCTTCATGGGTTGACCTCCGGGCACTGATCGATCGAAAGATCTCAAAACTATTTTCTCCTCTTTAGCAAATGGCTCGACGGCCCTCAACGTCCTAAGCTTGTCGAAGGAGAAGGGATGAGGTCAAATGCCATTCGTCCCTTATCGTGCTATCTGTCCCGGTCCATATCTATCGTTAGGTATCTACCCAGGGGTAAGCAGGTGCATCAACTCTTCCTTGGAAAAAGGTTTCTCCAAAACACCGACGTGGTATTTCTCTTTTTCCTCGTTCAAGGGCGACCAGTACTGGCTGAGATCACCGCTCATGTAAATAGTTCTCACCGCCGGGTTATGGCATCTTATCTCTTTTATCAACTCCAGGCCGTTCTTGTCCGGCATTTGAATATCGGTAAGGACCAGATCCGGGCTGAACAGGAGATAAGTGGAATACCCATCCTGGCCACCCTGAGCTGCCCTTACTTCATACCCCTCGCTCTCCAACATCCATTTGAGGAGAAACCCTAGATCCTGATTATCGTCCACAATTAGTACTTTCATCTCTTTTCCTCTCCTGATGAGTTATTTGATGATTTCTTGTAAAGCATAGGATGTGCCAACTGCAGCCGCAGAGGTACTTGTTCGATATAAAAGGGTTTTTTAAAGAGGGAATGTTGTGAGACATTTCTTTTGCATGGATTTCCATACAGAGAAAGCATAGAACGAGAAGGATAATTCCTACATGAGATCTCTGAGAAGTCGAGAAATCTCTGATTAAACGATTATGAGACGATTACACGGGAATCCCTGCCTGCCCGCAACCAGGGGCGTAATCAAGGGAGGCCAAATTTGATATTTTACGTTTGAAATGCTAAATTGAACCCACTCTCAGAGGCAAATCAGACCGATTGGCAACCCTTAGGAGAGGAGGAGGCGGATGGGAAAGAAAACGGCTGCGGAATTGGTCTCAGAAAAATCAAAGGCTTATTTTAATCAGGGGTTTAACTGAGCAGAATCAGTTTCCTTGAGTTTCAAGGATTACTTGAAAATACAGGATTCTGCGCTTCCACAAATGGCCTCCGGGTTTGGAGGAGGGATCGGTCATAAGGGATCGCTTTGCGGTGCCCTCACTGGAGCAGTGATGGCAATCGGTATGAAGATAGGAAGGACCGATCCGAAAGACCGCAAGGCGCTTCAAAAAATTTATGATAAGTGTCAACGTTTTTGGGACCAGTTTGAAAAAGAGTTTGGAAACATAACCTGCCTTAACCTAACAGGAATTCATCTGGATAACGAAGAAGAACGTCAAAAATGGTTGGCCGCCGGCGGCCGGGAAAAATGTGCTGACCTTGTCGAAAGGACGGCACAGATGCTCTGCGGCTTGCTAGAAGGCTAAATCATGGTGGTTGATACTTCGCGGCACCAGGCGCCTCTCAGTATCAACCCTGAGCTTATAGGACTAAAACCAAGGGGTCGAAGGGTTGATTTTTTATAGAAATTGGGATAAGTTGTTTGATCATCAGGTGGGAAGGGAATGAAATTGGTCTGGATATGGCGCAGAAAGGATAGAATGGCGTATTGCCCCGAACCTCTACACTTATAATTTTTCGAAAATCAAAAGACATGAGGCCATGGGCAATACCCATGGCTTTTTTTGTAACGAATGAAGACGAATGAAACGAATGATGCGAAGGGAGTAGCTGATGGATCGAATTTTTAGCGGGATTCAGCCGTCAGGGGAAATTCACATCGGGAATTATGTGGGGGCGATCCGCAACTGGGTCAAATTGGTCGACCGCTATGATTGCGTCTATTGCGTGGTGGATTATCACGCCATTACCATCGAGTACGAAGTGGCTTCGATGCAACAGAGGATTTTGGAGACGGCGACTGTCCTCGTTGCCTCTGGTTTAACCCCTGACCGATGCAAGCTTTTTGTCCAATCTCATGTGCCCGAGCATATGGAGTTGACCTGGATTTTCAACTGCATCACACCAGTTGGGGAATTGGAAAGGATGACTCAGTTCAAAGAAAAGGCAAAGCAGCATCGTCTCAATATCAACATGGGACTCATGGACTATCCGGTGCTCCAGGCGGCAGATATTCTGATCTATAAAGCAGGATATGTTCCGGTCGGGGAAGATCAAATCCAGCATGTAGAATTTTCTCGTGAGGTGGCGAGAAGATTCAATGCCCGATTTGGAGAGACTTTTCCCGAACCCAAGGTACTTCTCTCAAATGCCCCGCGAATTCTGGGAACGGATGGAAGCGCGAAGATGTCTAAGTCATTGAATAACGCGATTGGTCTCCTTGAGCCTCCTGAAATGATCTGGGAAAAGTTAAGAACTGCAGCAACATGCCCGCATCGACAGCTTCGGAGCGATCCGGGACATCCAGAGCACTGCAATATCTTCACCATGCACCAGGCCTTTTCAAAACCGGATCAGATTGCTTTCGTCGATCATAATTGTCGGACCGCGGGATTCGGGTGTATCGATTGCAAGGAAATCCTTTTTAAAAATATGAAGGAAGAGATCGTTCCGATCCAGAACCGTGTCAAGGAGATCAACGCAAACCCACAATATATGGTTGATGTATTAAAGTCCGGTGCGGATCGATGCAGGGCCATAGCCGTCGGTGTGATGGATGAGGTCAGGACCAAGATGGGGGTCAAGTCAGAGTAGATGGGTCCAGGATGAAAATACTTGTTTCAGCCGGCATTTCTCTTGGTTCATTTTTTCGCGTCATCCCCTCTTAGGGTAAGGGGGGACAGAGGGGGGTTACCAGGTTTTACTTTCAGCGCCAGTCCGCACAGAATGCTCTGTATATCAAGCAATACCTCATTGTTCCAAAACCGCATTACTTCAATTCCCAGCACTTTCAGATATTCTGAGCGAGCTGCATCATATTCCTTATTCTCGAACTGGTTATGCTGTCCGCCGTCCAATTCTACCGCGAGTTTAGCGCTCGGACAATAGAAGTCTAGAATATAGGGACCAATGCTGTACTGACGAAAAAACTTCATTCCATAGAACTGCTTATTTCGCAAGTGTATCCAGAGAGTCTTCTCGGCCTCGGTTTGGTTGCGTCTCAGCTCTCGTCGCCGTGGCTTCAATGTCGGATCATTCCACAGGAATCTCATAACTTCCCCTAGCCCCCTCTTACTCTAAGAGGGGGGAACACCTATTGAAAACCCTAAGAGCACTTCAATCTTCCGGGGGCGGAAGGGTCACTCTTACTTCCTTCTTCGTCCCTTCTCGTAGTATCGTAAAGACAATGGTGTTCCCCCAGCCTTTTTGTTCGAGGACTTTATGAATGTCTTTCACCCTCGTTACCTCTTTCCCTTCGACGCTGATCAAGTGGTCTCCCGGTAACAGGCCGGCCTTTTCTGCCGGGCTTCCTGGAAGTACCTTTTCGATCCATAATCCTTTTTGATCCTCTTGTTGTTTCAGGATGACGCCGATTCTGGGTTTCTTCTTTTCAGGAGGATTGGGTTTTGTGATCCAGAGGAAATCAGCCAAGGGGAAAGAAGCTTCGGTAAAGGTCAAGTCCGTGTCTAATTTTCCAGTCCATGCCTTTAACACAATGGTTTTAGAGGGAACTGCTATCCTGCGATCAAGACGCTTGGGTATTCCAAAATTAAAGACGACATGGCCGCTGCCAGCCAATACGAGTAAGGTCTTTCCTTCAGCCTGGGGAGATTTCAGGAATTCGAAGAGAGACTCTGCCATACCCTCATCCCAGAGACACTGAGCCTCATAGAATTTTTCGAAATCTCTTGCAGAGCTTTTCCCGTGGCCCTTATAGATGGAGACAATGTATGCCCGGTGCTGCCGATCTGTAAGGTCCATCTCTGGAAGCCTCTTCTTGTCTTCAGAAGAGAGCTTCATCGTTCCATTCTCACCTACCTTCCTCACCAAATCCCTTGGAACGTTGAGACCCAAAACCTTAAGATGGTGGGTGCTTGCTAGGTCGAGGATGTCTTTATAAAGCTCATAATCCATACCCCATGTGGTTTCCCATCGAATCTTCTCGAGAAATTCTTCTTCCGTGAGGAGCCCTTGACTCCACCGGTCCAATATGGGTTGTTGAGACCTCTCAAACATCTCCATACCAATTGCGATATCTTTTTCTTTCGCCAAAAGGGCTTCGATGATCCTTACCTGAATCTGATGATGTTCTATTTGGTCATGGGATTCCCCCACGTAAATGACCCTCGTCATGTCGAGGTCATCCGAAAGTTTTGCGAAGGTGATTGGATCCCCTTGAGGGAGCTTGAGAATCTCTTCTGGTCCGATCGGGGTCTTTGCTGTGGATATCTTAGAAACCCAAGAAGGGAGGGGCGCTTTCCCGGCGCAACCGGAATAAAGGACCCCGCACGCTAAAACGAGCAGCATCCATGAGAATTGGGGTTTCATTAGATGAAGTATAGCATTGGATCTTCAAGAATTGAAGGGAAACTGAGATGAAAGTTTCATCCCTCTCTGAGCTTGCATCTGGATAGAAAATTATGGTAAGGGAGTAAAAGAGTATCTCTTGCTTTGAAGGAGTGGGGATGAGAGCGGCAAGAATGATCCTTTCAATTCTTCTGATCGGTTTTCTCCTCGGCTGTGCCACCGGCCAATCCGTGCGAACGGACCCCGAAAAGGCAATCGTTGAAAGTGAATCTCCAGAGAAATACCAACCCCAATATGATGCCTTGTTGGAGAGAATGAAAGAATTGGAACAGTCCATCTCGGCCTTGCGCACGGAAGTGACTCATTTGGAGCACCGCCTGAGTCGTCTTCAGACCCGCCCGTCTATCACCACTTACAAACTTCCAGAGGAGGTTTCTCTCTGCGGGGAGCGCTTCCCGTTGGAGGATACGAATATCTGGGAAAATTTAGATCGAGAATTTCTCATGGCCTTGTCAAACGAAGCGCAGGCTCTTTTATGGATGAAACGGACAAGGCGATATTTTCCTATTATCGAGAAAAGGCTGAAGGAGATGGGACTTCCCGATGATTTAAAGTATGTGACGATTACGGAAAGCGCTCTTCGACCCGAGGCCGTCTCTTCCTCCGGAGCAGGAGGGATCTGGCAGTTCATCCCTTCGACAGGCGAGAGATATGGAATGCGGAAAAACCGAAATATCGATGAGCGGTTCGATTTCTTTAAGGCCACCGAGGGCGCACTCTCCTATTTGAGAGGCCTCTATGAGGAGTTCAACAGCTGGATGCTTGCGATGGCCGCTTACAACGCAGGAGAGAATAGAGTTCGGAAGGAGATCGACCTCCAGAAGACGAGGAATTATTTTTATCTCGACCTTCCCTTGGAGACGAAGCGGTATGTCTATAAGATCGCGGTGGCCAAGATCATCCTCTCCGATCCGGGGAGATATGGATATGCCTTAGAGGAAAAAGAATTGTACAGCCCGCTCCAGGTGGAGAGAATTCAAATTGAACTGACCCAACCTCTTCCCATTATGGAGGTGGCAAGAGCTACGGGACGTTTTTACAAAGAGATTAAAGAGATGAACCCTCACTTCTTTGACGAAGCCATTCCACCGGGGATTCATGTTGTCAATCTTCCTCCGGGAACCTCCGAAAAGTTCTGGACCTTCTTCTCTGTTTGGAAAAAGGAGAAGCAGAATAAATAAGGAATTTTTCTTGAAATTCACAGGGAAAAAGAATATCCTCTTTTTAAATCTCAGCCCCGTATCGAAGGGGGACTGAGGATAGTGAGCTTTATCGAAAATAGGATACCTGTTGTGGAAAAGGAAAGAATCCTAGTCGTAGATGACGAGCCGAATGTTCGGGAAATGGTTTCCAAGATCGTCAATGTGATCGGTCATGACGCCGTCACCGCAGGAAGCGGGAAAGAGGCTTTGGAGACCTTGAAGAACGGGCCTTTCAGCATCCTGATCACCGATATCAGGATGCCGGAGATGGATGGCTTCGAATTGATGAAGGCCGTGCGGGATCTCTTCCCGGATATCTACATCATTTGCATGACCGCCCATGGAGGTTCCTACACGTATACGGATGTGGTGGCTGTCGGGGCCAAAGATTATATCACGAAGCCTTTTACCATCGATGAAATGAGGGCAAAACTGAATCGGGTGATTCGCGAGAAAGACCTGATCGCAGATCTCACGCAGAAATCGATGGAATTGGAGAAAGCCAATGAGGAATTGAAGCGGCTTGACCAATTGAAGTCCACCTTTATCTCCAGCGTTTCCCATGAACTTCGAACCCCCTTGACCGTCATCAAGGAATTCATCTCCCTCATGCTCGAGGGACACGTGGGAGCTCTGAGCGAGGATCAGAGAGAATACTTGGGCATTGCCCATAAGAATATTATCCGGCTCACGAACCTGATCGAGACACTCCTCGATTTTTCGAGGATCGAATCCGGGAAAGGGTTGAAATTGAGGTTCGAGCCGGTTCGTCTGATGGAGATCGTCGAGGACGCGGTCATGACTTTTTCCCAACAGTTGGAGGAAAAGAGGATCACCCTTGAGAATCACCTCGATCCGGACATCCCACCTGTTCTCGTTGATCGTAACCGGTTGGTAGAGGTTTTTATCAACCTCATCGGCAATGGAATCAAGTTTACCCCTCCGGGAGGAAAGATCGGTATTGATTCGAGGGGGCTGACCGAGAAACGGGATTATCTAAAGGTCATGTTGACCGATACGGGAGTCGGCATCTCTCCGGAAGACTTGCCCAAAGTATTTGACCGTTTCTATCAGGGGGGGAGAACCGAGACAGGACTGATAACAGGGACGGGGTTAGGACTCGCCATTGTCAAAGAGATTATTGAAGGTCATCAGGGGTCTATCCAAGCGGAAAACAAATTAGGAAGCGGCGCTTCCTTTCTCCTCACCCTTCCCGTATTCGGTATAGAGACCATCGGCAATCTGGTTCTCAATCCAATGTTCGAAGAAGCGGAAAAGGATAAATCCCCATTTTCTTTGATTCGAGTGGACTTCTGGGACCAGAGGAGCAAACGGGAATCTGTGCTCAGCCGTGAGTCATGGGAAGGGGTGATGTACGCTCTTCACAAGATGGTTCGTTCAGTCGATACGGTTATTCCCTTCCAAAACAGCGCGGTTTACATTTTTTCATTCAACGACAAGAAATTGGCCAAGGAGATCGGTGAAAGGATTCAAGTAAAATTGACCCAAGGGAACTATGTCCCCAAGGGGGTCGATGTTCGGTTTAGAAACTATTCCTACCCGAAGGATGCCCGTACCAGGGAAGAATTTTTAAAGGGATGCCGGCTTTTTCTGAGAGAAGACTGATCACTTCACCAAGGGACTTAAAGGGCATGAAAAAAATATTGGTGCTCTCCGTGGTATTGATTTTTCTATTTATTGCGTGTGAGAAGAAATCCCTTCCTCCACAGGCCCAATCGGAAAAACCGTCGGTTCCCAAGGTCGTCGTGGAGAAGGAGAAGGTCGAAAGAGAACTACCTCTTCCTCCAGAGGTAAAGATCAAATTGAAGAAGGATGGTAAAGACACTTATTCCTGGGAACTGAGTGGTTCAGATGTGGATCAGATTTTGAAGGTCAATGAAAAATTGAGGAAACAATTAGGGGGAGAACACGCCAGATAGAAAGGTTATCAGCTTATCAGGTCATCAGAAGGGTGGGAATCAGGTTATCAGAGTATCAGGCTACACAAGAGTCCTTGCTGATCTCCTGATATTCTGGTACCCTGCTTACTGATTTACTGATATCCTGATAGGCGTATTCAGGGTTATCTAACCTGATCCACTTAATTTAAGATTTCTTGCTTCGTTTAGCAGAAGGAGGGGTGGATGGGAGCAGAATCGTATGTTGAGCAGATTTTCAAGGAGCTTCCTTTTGGAATTGCCATTGCAATGGTTGTCTTCTTGGGCATTCTCTTGGTCATTTGGCTTCTCCTTCCTCTCTGGGTTTTATTCATCCATTGGAATACAGGTAAGATCAAGGATGAAATTCGTAACCTCGTGGATCAGCTTCAAAAAAAGGACGGGGATGAAAAAGGAAAGGGGACGGCTGAGCCGAAGGATTGAGGGATTACTGTTTATCCTATTCCTACTCTGGATTACCTGCATTGCACATTCCCAGACTGTCCTGAAAGTTCCTCTTTACATCGGTCAAAATGAAATTTGGGTGGAGGTCGCCAAGACTCCGGAGGAGAGGAGCCATGGGCTGATGGAAAGAAAACATCTGGGGAAAGACGAAGGGATGCTCTTTATCTTTGAAACAGAGGACTATCACGGGTTTTGGATGAAGAACACCTTCATTCCCCTAAGCATTGCTTTCATCGGGAAGCATGGCAGGATCGTTTGGATTACAGACATGAAACCTCTCAAGTTAGATTCCCATGTCCCGCCCCAGCCGATCCTTTATGCATTAGAGATGAACAAGGGCTGGTTCTCTTCTCACGGTATTAAGGTGGGGGATGTCGTGAGGTTTTCTAAATAATCAGGAAAATGAAGTCTCTTCATGGACGCACTCCGCTCGGCCAATAATAACATTTTTTCATGATAGGATTTCTTAACGTCCGTGGGTGAGGGGTGGAATCCATTGGACGATCAGGGCATCTTCATTTCCATAATAGTTCGGAACGAGACCCACTATTTGAAATTCCAGCTTGGAATAAAAAGATTGCGCTGCGAGATTACTTCTTCTTACTTCTGCCCATACCTTTTGAAGGTTAGGAGTATTCATGACCCTTCGGAGAAGGCGGGTCCCGACGCCTTTTCTTCGATGTCTGGGGTGAATGGCAATCGAGATGACATGCCCGTTTTGAGAGAAGATGATGTAACCCAGGATTTCCTCTCGAAGAGGATCGGCCTTGCAACAGACCAAGAAGGTATCGGGGTGGAGCATTTGAAGGTGTAGGAAGGTCGCCCAATCGTAAGGCGATTTGGGGAAGGACAGGCTTTCGATTTGGAGAATCGAATCTAAATCGGAGAGAGAAAACGGGCGAATCATTCGGATTTCTTTGTTCCTGAGATCACGGAAGCTACCCCACCCGTCAATCCCCGGGAGCGCACATTGTCCAAGCCAACCTTCCTCATGATCTCCATATAATTCTCGGCGGATGCAAAATGGAAAACGGATTCTGGAAGATACGCGTAGGCTCCGCGGTCGCCAGAGATGAAGCCCCCTATCCGAGGGAGGACCCTTTGAAAATAGAACGGATAGAGTCTTCTCATGAATCCTTTCTTAGGAAAAGTAAATTCTAAGATAATCACTTTTCCACCTTTCTTAATCACCCGGACCATTTCGAAGAGGGCCTGCTCTTTCTTCACGATATTCCTCAGACCAAAGGCGATGGTTGAAGCGCTGAAGGTGTTGTCTCGGAAAGGAAGGAAGAGGGCGTCTCCAAGGCTTAAGGCGATCGTTTGGGAAAAGCCTTCTCGGAAGACTTTTTGCTGTGCTTTTTTAATCATGGGTTCGGAAAAATCGATCCCGAAGACTTTCCTGTAATGACCGTTCTGGCGAATGATCTTGATGGCCACATCTCCTGTCCCGGTAGCAATATCCAATATCCAACCCTCAAACCCTTTGACTTCCTGGACTGCCTTTTTTCTCCAGTAAAAATCCCTTCCGAGGCTGAGAAGATGATTGGCAAGGTCATAGGTAGGGGCGATGTTGTTGAAGAGGCTTCGAATCGATTCAGGATGGAGGCGGTAGGTGTTCATCTTCAAGAAAAAGGACGTCCTTTTACGACTATTTTCGAAACAAAAAAATTATAGCAGAGTGGATCGGAAACGGCAATTGACATTCTGATGCGAAATAAGTAGAATGGGTTGCGTTTAGGGAATCGGGAAGATGAAGCTCATCCTTGTTTGCATTGCTCTGCTGGCTATCTCAATTCCACCCAGTTATGCAGAAATGTATAAATGGGTGGATGATAAGGGGACGGTTCATTTTAGCGACGACCTTTCAACCATTCCAGAGAAATATCGTGAGGACGCGGAAACTCGAAAACCTTCCCAAAAGACGGAGACGCCACATCCACAGCCTCAGGAAAAGCCGAAATTCTCTTCCTCCCAAAAGGCTTCTGAAGAAGATGGGATTACCGTTCCGCTTTACCGCAAACACGAATTGTTGTTCGCAGAGGTCGTCCTGAATGGGAGGGTCAAGCGGTATTTTATCGTGGATACCGGTGCCAGTTTTACGCTCATCAATAAAGCGACGGCACAGGAGTTAGGTATTAGGGAGGACGAAAGCACCCCTTTCATACGTGCGGCCTCCGTAAGCGGCATTATTTCTGCTCCCTTGGTCTCATTAGGATCGGTCCGCGTCGGAAATGCAGAAGTGGAGAACGTGGAGGCCTTGATCTATCCAATGGCGGCCGGCGGGGATGGACTCCTTGGAAACTCCTTTCTCAACAAATTTCGAGTGGCCATCGATTCCATGAATGGAAAAATGACGCTCTATTCCATGCAGGGGACCCCGTCGCCCGATCGACCGGGAGGTTATGGAAGAGACTACTGGGTCGGACAGTTCCGGTTCTACAATGGGAACTTAGAAGAATTAAGAAGGTTGAAGGCAACGATCGAAGGTAAAGGAGGCAGCGGGGAACTGGTCCGGGTGAACAATGCCATCCGGTATTTTGAAAATCAACTCAACGAACTCGAACGAAAGGCCTCCTTCGCTGGAGTCCCACGGAACTGGAGACAATAGATAACTGGAATATTGGAACGTTGGAACATTGGAATGTTGGAGAAGAAAAAATAAAAAGAAGGAGGGAATGCTTTTGAACTTTTCAAACCCAATATTCCATTATTCCACCATTCCATCATTCCAGAGAGACTAAGGCGTGTAGATAACGACGAGGAGTTTGGCCTCCTCGTCGCTCACATTACGAAGCTTGTGTGTGATGCCAGAATTGAAGTGAAGCGTTTCACCCTTTTTGAGGCGATTTTCGTTTTCTCCCACCATCACCTCAATATGACCTTTTAGGACGTAAAGAAATTCCTCTCCGTCGTGTTTATAGTCCACCATCCTATGATCCTGCTTGGGATCGATGGTGACCAGGAAGGCCTTCATGTGTCTTGTCTCCGCATCCGGAGTGAGAGTCTTGTAGGAATAGGCTTGAGTGCGTTTGTAAAAGCTTTCCCTCCTTCTTTTCTCAGAAGCTTGCTGCTCTTCAGCAGAGAGGAAAGAGCCTGCGTCAATGGCAAGCGCTTTCGCAATCTGAATCACCGCAGAGACAGGAGGAATGGCGATCCCTTCCTCAATTTCTTTTAAGTATCTCTGCGAAAATCCAGTCTTGTTCGCGAGTTGTTCGAAGGATACCTTTCTCAATTGACGAAGCTGTTTCATCTTCGCCCCGAAAGATTTTTCATCTACTTTCTTAGTTGTCATGCTTCCCCCTGATCATCCACTTGCTTCAAGATTATCATTATATTCCCAATTTCACATTTTTCAACTTAATTTTTGTTGCAGGGGGTGGCCGAGAGAACCAAAGCGTTTGACATTTTTCAAAGATCTCTTTAATATTGCGAAGATATATTTCCCTCAATCATAGAGAAGAAGAGATGGCTGGAGAGAAACGGCTCGCTCGAACCAGAAATATAGGGTTTATGGCCCACATCGACGCGGGGAAGACCACCGTTACCGAAAGGGTCCTGTTTTATGCCAAGAAGACCCATCGCATGGGAGAGGTGGACGAGGGGACAGCCACCATGGACTGGATGCAGCAGGAGCAGGAACGTGGGATTACGATTACCTCTGCTGTGACGACAGTCGAATGGAAGGGAAACACTATTCACATTATTGATACCCCCGGTCATGTGGACTTTACGATTGAAGTGGAGCGTTCGTTGCGCGTGTTGGATGGGACCATTGCGATCTTCAGCGCCGTGGAGGGCGTGGAGCCGCAATCCGAGACGGTATGGCACCAGGCAGATAAATATCGGGTTCCCAAATTGGCCTTCGTCAATAAGATGGATCGGATCGGGGCAGATTTCTTTGCAACAACGAGGATGATGGTTGAGCGCCTCGGAGCCAATCCTCTCCTTGTCCAGATTCCCATGGGCGCGGACGATCAGTTTATCGGAGCCATCGATCTGATCAGGATGAAAGCAATCGCTTGGGACGAAAATAGTCTGGGCGTCGAATTTGCAGAGGTATCCATCCCCGAGGAGTTCGAGAAGGACGCCTCTCTTTATCGATCGAAACTGATTGAGTCTCTGGCAGAGCTGGATGACCAGTTAGTGGAGAAATATCTTAACGGGGAGGAAATCTCAGAGCCTGAAATGAAGGGAGCGCTCAGAAAAGCTACGATCTCGATGAAGGCTGTGCCGGTCCTCTGTGGGGCTGCGTTAAGAAATCAGGGGATTCAACCCCTCATCGATGCCATCGTGGACTATCTCCCATCTCCCCTTGATATTCCGCCGATGGAAGGAACGAATCCCGTGACAGGAGAAAGGGAGACGAGAATGGCTAAGGACGAGGAGTCATTCACCGCCTTGGCCTTCAAAGTGATGATGGATGAGGGAAGGAAACTTATTTATATCCGGATTTACTCAGGTGTGCTCAAAGTGGGAACCGAGGCCTATAACCCTCGCTTGAAAAAGGGTGAGAAAATCTCGAGAATTTTTCAAATGCATGCCCATCAGCGAAATCGGGTAGAGGAGGCCAAGGCAGGGGAGATTGTAGCAGTCATGGGTTTGAAGGAGACCACCACGGGAGATACGCTCTGCGACCGGAAGCGCCCGATTTTCCTTGAGTCCATCGATTTTTATAAACCGGTGATGTCCATCGCCGTGGAGCCCCGAACGAGCAGGGATCAAGAAAAGCTGGCAGAGTCTCTCGATAAATTGAGTGAAGAAGATCCCACCTTCCACGTCAAGGTGGATGAGGATACCGGTCAGACCATCATCTCCGGGATGGGGGAGTTGCATCTGGATGTATTGGTCAACCGTCTTCTGACGGAATACAATCTGGAAGTGAATGTGGGAAGGCCTCAGGTCGTCTATCGAGAAACCATAGAAAAAGAAGTTGAGGCCTCAGCCAAATTTATGAAGGAGATAGATGAGTTCAAACATTTTGCAGAGGTTTTTTTGCGAATTTCTTCCAATCAACGGGGAAAGGGAATTGAATTCCGTTCCGAAGTGCCCGAGGGCACACTATCGGATGAAGGGTTTCTCGCCGTCCAGGAGGGAATTCGAGAGTCTTCAACGGTAGGAGTGATTTTGGGTTATCCCATGACGGATCTGAGGGTGACTCTATTGAAAGCGAATATCGATCCTGCCCGTCCATCCCCGCTCGCTCTCAAGATTGCCTCCTCCAATGCCCTGCGGGAGGGATGTCGCAGGGCACAACCTGTTCTCATGGAGCCGATGATGGAGGTCAACATTATCGTTCCCGAAGAGTTTATGGGTGAAGTGGTCGGGGATTTGAAGGCAAGAAAAAGCTCGGTCGAAGCAATTACCCCGAAGGGAAAGGTGACGATGATCAAAGCCATCTCTCCCCTGACTCGAATGTTCGGGTATTCGACCGATTTAAGATCGCTCACTCAGGGAAGAGGGACCTTCACCATGCAATTCTCCCATTATGATAAGGCGATCAGTTAGAGAAATAGGTTTCGTCCAATGGCAACGGTGACGAGGCCCGTATCGTTAATAAGGCTACGTTTATTGACTTTTAGTTCTTGCACGTAACCTTAACCGGTATCCGAAACGCCTGCCTGCCGGTAGGCAGGGGCTTCTTTGCCCTAACCGGATGACATTTTTGTCGATGGATATGATGAGATGGATGAGGAAATCCTTCAACTTCTTAGAAATCATTCTTCAGACTTTCTTTCCGGTGAAAAGATCAGCCGCCGTTTGAAGGTCAGCCGAACAGCGGTGTGGAAGAGGATACAGCGACTCAGAACCCTGGGGTACGAGATTGAAGCTTCAACGCGAGCCGGGTATCGATTGATACGATCGGCGGATCTTCTCACTCCATCCGAGATCAAACCCATTTTGAACACGAAATGGATAGGAAAAAGAATTCATTATTTCCAAACCCTCGATTCCACAAACTCTAAAGCCTATGAATTGGCTCTCAACGGGGCTGAGGAGGGAGAGGTCATCATTGCCGAATCTCAGGAAAAAGGGAAGGGGAGATTGGGAAGGCAATGGTTTTCCCCTCCGTGTTTAAATATTTATGTGTCCCTCATCCTCCGGCCAAAAATTCCCCCCCATCAAGCTTCTCTCGTCACGCTGATGGCTGCCGTCGCTACGGCAGATGCCATCGGGAACTTTACCGGACTCATCCCATTGATCAAATGGCCCAATGACATTCTTCTCAGAGGTCGAAAGGTGGCCGGGCTCCTCAACGAAATTCACTCGGAGGTCGACCAGATCCATTTTGTGATTTTGGGGATTGGGATCAACCTGAATGTGGATGCGAGGATGTTTTCAAAGGAGATTCGGAAAGTCGCCACTTCATTAAAGATAGAGACAGGACTGGCTGTTTCGAGAAAGGCCTTTCTTCGGTCTCTGTTTTTGGAGCTAGAGAGGTGGTACGCGATGTTCTCCGAAGAAGGCAGCGACGTGGTTCTTAAGGCCTGGAGAGACCGGGCTCACATCGAGGGGAAGCAGGTGAAGGTCACTTCGTTCGGGGAGACATTGGCCGGCAGGGCGATCGACGTGGATTCGGATGGAGCCTTACTCTTAGAAACAGAGGGTGGAACCCGAAAACGAGTTGTGGCAGGAGATATTGAATATAAAAAGTGAAATGGCAAATGGCAAAGTTCAAAGTTCAAATGAAGCCCAATACTTAAATGAGATGCCGAAATCCAAAATCCTGAACGAGGTTCAGGTCAGAATCTAGTTTTGAGATTTGACATTCATTTGGCATTTGAACATTGACATTTGAGTTTCCCCAGCGTAGCTGGGGTAGGGAGGTTTATATGCTGCTGGTCATTGATGTGGGGAATACTAATACCGTTTTGGGAGTTTACGATCGGGAGGTCCTGGTTGATCACTGGCGGATCGCAACGGAGAAGGGAAAGACGGCCGATGAATGGGGTATCCTGTTTCGGGATCTCTTCTCATTCGATCATCTCAATATGGAAGATTTTAGAGGGCTCATCATTTCATCGGTAGTCCCTCCGGTTTTGGACATGTTACAGGGGATGGCGGGAAAATATTTTCATGTTGAACCGCTCATCGTCGGGCCGGGGATTGACACAGGAATGGTCAACGCCTATGAGAACCCCGCGGAGGTGGGGGCAGACCGGATTGTCAATGCGGTTGCTGCCTATCACCGGTATAAAAAAAGTCTAATCGTTGTCGACTTCGGAACAGCAACTACCTTTGATTATGTCACGGCCAGGGGCGAATACGCGGGCGGCGCCATCGCACCGGGACTTGGGATCTCGGCAGAGGCTTTGTTCCAGAGGACTTCCAAGCTGCCCCGGGTGGAAATCCTAAAACCGAAACAGGTCATCGGGAGGAATACGGTCCACAGTATGCAGTCGGGCATTTTTTTCGGATATGTCGGACTGGTCGATGAGATCGTGAGAAGAATGAAGAAGGAAGTGAGATCCAACCCCAAAGTAATTGCGACAGGAGGCCTGGCGAGTCTCATTGCAAAAGAGTCCGAAACGATCGAGGAAGTGAATGAATTTCTAACACTTGAGGGACTCAGAATCATCTACGAGAGAAACCAGAAGAAAAAAAAGAAATAAGAACCAAATGGTATAGGGCAAACATCACTTCCCTGGAATTGTAAAAAATTGATGTTTCATCCGATACACAATATCTTGTTGGAACGGTGAGGTCTTTTCGATGAGTGCGAATGTTACTTCGTCAGGTTGGAAATTGGAGCTGTTATTGAAGATTTAAATAGGTAATCCACAATATCACTGAGATAAGAAAAGGAACCCATCCCCAACTCCACATCTTAAATTGGCAGCATGGTTCGGAACACTTTGCATTGTCGGCATATTTTCATCTTTTTCTGCCAGGTCTCCTGCACCTGACCATGACAGACCGTCCCATTAATAAACCAGCAAAGATTCCCGGCATGAAACTCCCATGCAGGACAATTTTGCCTAGTCTCCTTCGGACACTTTCGTATCACCCAACAGGGCCCTTTCCCCCCAGGGCGCGACTTTTTAGAAGCTAAAAGAAAAAGGACCTGACGTTCAATATGGACGGGGATATTCCTCCATCCCTGCTCAAAGCTTTGTATGGCCTTAAGAGAAACACCTAATACTTGTGCCATCTGGCTTTGCGTTTTTCCAAGATACTGACGAGCTGCTGAAAACTCCTTTTTCCTCACTCAAAACACCCCTTTCCTTTTTTTCTCATCATACCACAATGTAGGCATATGTAAAGGGTCTTCCTTTCTCCCAAAAACCGCTATTGAGTTCCTTGCAAAAGATATTTTTCACAATGTCATTTTCCTGTTGACATATACAAACATTCACGCTAAACTGGGACATACCACATTGTGGTATTTTCAAGATAGAGGCGAGACTTCTCAGTTCCAATAGGGCTTTGAGTGCATAATTCGTTCGGGGTGCATAGCTCCTGAAAGGCCCTCAAGGAAGGATCTTTCCACCCTAATTCAATCAGAGATCCCCGTAGTTTCGGAAAGGAGGAGGGTACATCGCGGGAAGAGTGAGATGTAAAGAGTAAGCGTGGTAGAAGAAGTCTTTGTTACCAAGAGATGTTTTATGGGCACAGTAAATAAACACCCTGAAAACAACATCATTTCCATTCTCGGTACGGATGTGAAAGGCTATGGCTATCTTACGCATGGGGTTTAGAGAGAAAAGGTTTCTGGACCAAAGATGTTAAATCCATGCCTTCTTCGCCGTTCGCTAATTAAGGGGAAAAGACCGTGAGAGGTGTATAGGCCTGATCCTGGATGGTGAGCGTCCCCATCTCTGGGGTAGATCGGCTGGCCTTTTGCGGGGGATTAGAAAGGCCATGGAGGTGCAGCGATGAAGAACTCTGCCCTTTGTTTGTCCTTGATTCTCTTCTCGAGTTTGTTTCTCTTATCCGGATCTTTAAATGCAGGAGGAACGGTCAAGATAGGAATCGTGGACACCTACACCGGCCCCGCAAGTGAACAAACCCTTGCGGTTCTTAACGGGTTTAAAGCGTCTGTGGAAAAGATCAATGCAAAGGGTGGGGTCCTCGGCAAAAAAGTCGAATTCATCACCAGGGATGATCAATTTAAAGTGGATGTCGGCCTTGCTTTAGCGAAAGATCTTGTTTTTAAGGAAAAAGTCGACGTTCTGATGGGAACAAGCAACAGTGAGGTTTCGCTCGCCATATCGGATCTTGCCAAAACTGAAAAAATCGCCTTTTTTGTGACCTTAGCAAAAAAGTAGCAAGATAGTCGGGGAAAAAGACCATAAATATGTATTTAGCATAACTGAGAATGGTGAGATGGCGGGTAGGGCCGCAGCCGTTGCCCTTGGGAAGAAACCGTTCGTAAATTATTGCGGAAGGATTTAAGAAAGCCGGGAAGATAGACACGGAAAAATTTATAAGAACGATAGAAGGAATGACGCTCAATAGTCCGGTCGGGCCGCTGACACTTCGCGCCTGTGATCATCAATTGGAGTTGCCCATGTATTTCGGCATCACCAAAAAGAGTCCGAAATATGATTTCCTTATCGCTGGTGATATTCAGGCCATACCGGCGAGGGTCTATTTGCCAAGCTGTACTGAAATCATGCAGCTACGAAAGAAATAGTCTGTCTGTTCTGACCCTCGTCGTGTTCAGCAACCCGTAATCCTTAAGGCCCCGAGACAATAAGATCAGTATGAATTGTTACGAGGAAAACGTCCATGGAAAGAAAAGAAATGCCACAGAGCTCCAGTGAGCCCGAAAAAAAACAGGTTACGCTCCCCGAGTTAAGTGTTTTTGCCACCCTGCGCGTGAGGCTCCTTATCCTGTTTCTATCCTTGTCGCTGGTCCCTTTGCTGCTCATAGGAATCTTTGCTTATAAAGAAGCGACTTCTGCCCTAGATAAACGCATAAAAAATGAGATGGGGCGAATTGCCCAGATTCAGGTCACGCGAATCGAAAACATGTTTCTTGAGTCCCTTATCACTATGCGCGCCATGGCGGATACGGACGAGGTGCGGTCAATGGACCCCCAAAAGGTCTACTCGACTATCCTCAGTTTCACAAAACATTGGAGAGGATTCGAGAGGTTAGCTGTTTACAGAGCAGATGGACGTGCTGTGGCAGAAAGTAACAGAGGTTTAGAGGAAACATTAAAGAGTCAGGAAACCTGTATCGAACAGGGATACTTCCAACGAGCAATCCGTGGAGAAGATGAAGCTATTTCGGATCCCATCCGGTCGGGAACGGGAGAAGGATTTTTTATCGTGATTGCGGTAAAAATTTGGAATTCAAAGCGAGACTCGATAGTCGGAGTGGCGACTGCGAACCTGACTACGGAAGAAATTGCCCGAGTGCTGATTGAGTCGCGGATTGGGGAAACTGGGGACGTATACCTTATTAATCAAGACTCCTACTTCATCACGCCGTCTCGTTTCATTGAAGAATTGAAACGAGCAGGGCTTATCAAGGAGCGATCAGAACTGGAACTCAGAGTAGATTCAGTTGGGAGTCGCCAGGCGCTCGCAGGTAAGACAGGTTTGGAGATATACAAGGATTACCGGGGGAGGCAAGTGATAGGCGCGTATGCTCCTATTATGCGGACAGGATGGGGATTGTTGGTTGAGCAGGAAGTGGCAGAAGCATTTGCTCCTTTAACGAGACTGCGCAATATGGCGCTTTTGATCGGAATTGTGTTTGCCTGCTCTATTGGCTGTATTGCATTCTTTGTCGCCCGCGGAATCAGCAATAATATTGTCTCGTTGTCGAAAGTGGCCAGAGAACTTCAGGTGGGAAATCTGTCCGTACGGGCGAGCATTTCAAGCAAAGACGAGGTAGGCCAACTGGCGCAGAGCTTTAATGATATGGCTGACCGCATCGCCAACCTGGTAGGGGAACTGGAGCAACAGGTAGCTGTAACAAAAGCATCGAATGAAGAACTTCAGCGCCAGATTGCAGAACGCGTGAGGGCGGAGAAATCCCTTAGCGAAAGCGAAATTCGTTACCGCAGCCTCTTTGACGGTGTGCCTGTCGGTCTGTACCGAACGAGTCCTGAGGGTCAACTTCTGGATGGCAATCCTGCGCTCGTCCGAGTGTTGGGATACCCCAGCAAAAAAGAACTGATGGCGACCAATACTGAAGCCCTCTATGTGAAACGTGAGGATCGGACGCGCTGGATGGCTCTGATGGAGCAGGAAGGTGTGGTGTCCTATTTCGAAGTACAGATGCAAAGACCCAACGGTGATATTATATGGGTCAGCAATACGTGCCGGGCGATAAAAGATGAAGAAGGCCGGGTCTTATTCTATCAAGGGTGCTTAGTTGATGTTACCGAACAAAAGAGGAAAAGTGAAGAGCTGAAGAAGTACCGGGAGCACCTGGAGGAGTTGGTCAAGCAGCGGACCCTGGAATTGCAGAAGGCAAAAGAACAGGCTGAATCGGCAAACCGTGCTAAAAGCGCATTTCTTGCTACCATGAGTCATGAAATCCGCACACCCATGAACAGCATCATAGGGATGGCGAGCCTCCTCCTGGACACGCCTCTCGCGCCACAGCAGCGGGATTTTGCTCATACTGTGCGCTCAAGCTCAGAGACTCTCCTCAATATCATCAACGACATCCTCGATTTTTCAAAAATCGAGGCAGGCAAATTCGAGCTTGAGCATCATTCCTTTAGCGTTCAGGAATGCCTCGAAACTGCTTTTGACCTGGTTGCGGCGGCTGCCGGGGAGAAGGGATTAGAACTTGCCTACCTGGTCGAGGCCCACGTGCCAGCAACCATTATGGGGGACCTCACCCGTTTGCGTCAAATTCTGCTCAATCTTCTCAGCAATGCGGTGAAATTCACAGAAAAGGGAGAAATCATTGTAAACGTGACGTCGCGAATGCTCGATATCACAAAGTCTAGTCGTGGAAATGGAGAACAATCAACAAGAAGTAGCCTTCCCAAATACGAAATCCATTTTACGGTCAAGGATACGGGTATCGGCATTCCTTGTCAAAGGATGGACCGCCTCTTTCAGTCCTTCAGCCAGGTAGACGCCTCTACCAGCCGGAAATATGGAGGAACAGGGTTGGGACTAGCGATAAGTAAGCGTCTTGTTGAAATGATGGGGGGGACCATTTGGGCTGAGAGCGAATCGGGGAAGGGGACAGTATTTCATTTTACAATTGTTGCAAATGCGGCAGAAAGAGTGCTTCCTATCTATAAAAGCGCTTCTCAACCAAGCTTAAGCGGGAAACGTGTCATGATCGTTGATGACAACCTGACTAATCGGAAGATCTTATCTATCCAGATTGAATCGTGGGGCATGAAACCTGTCGCTGTGAGTTCTGGCAGGGAGGCGTTAGAGATCCTTGCCAGGGGCCAATTGTTTGACCTGGCTCTCCTCGACATGTATATGCCGGAGATGGATGGTCTTATGTTGGCAGAAAAGATACGGGCTTCATATGATCAACGGGCCTTACCAATTATCATGCTCACCTCTCTTGGGAGAAAGGAAATGGGCGCACCGCCCGATTATTTTGAGGCCTTCCTTACAAAGCCCGTAAAAGCCTCTCAACTATACAACGCCATCATCGGTGTCTTCTCGTTCGGAGAAGAGTTTCGGAGGAAGGAACAGCTGGAGGAAAAGAGTACCTCGGAGTTTGACGAACTCCTTGGGAAGCGCATGCCTCTCAAGATTCTCCTTGCTGAGGACAATGTGACGAATCAAAAACTCGCCCTTCTCGTCCTGGAGCGATTCGGTTACCTGGCTGACGTTGCCAGCAATGGTATTGAAGCTGTTGAAGCGCTTCGACGTCAGCCCTACGATGTGATCCTAATGGACGTGCAGATGCCCGAAATGGATGGCCTGGAAGCAACAGGTCTGATCCGGAGTCAATTTCCTCAAGACCGGCAACCCTATATCATTGCCATGACAGCCAACGCCATGCTCCAGGACCGTGATGCCTGTCTGGGAGCGGGGATGGATGACTACATCAGCAAGCCCTTTCGGGTTAGCGAACTCCTCCAGACGCTGAGGCAAAGCCGGGGGGGCGATCCATCGAAACGGACGGCAAACCAATTCCAGAGTCCTGAGACAGACCAAACCCATGAGCAATCCCAGCAGGAAGATTTGGCGTTGCTAAAGGCGCCCGTTGTTGATCCAGAAGCCCTCAGTCGCTTGCAGGCTACCCTCGGGGAAAAGGCATCGGAAATGCTCCCTATGTTGATAGACTCTTTCTTTCATGACGCTGTTGAGCTGCAAGGGAAAGCGCGGCAGGCGCTGAAGCAGCGTAAGACCGAGGACTTGCGGCGGGCAGCGCATACGCTCAAATCAAATGCGAAGAATTTCGGAGGCGGTGAGCTGGCGCGGCTCTGCCAGGAACTGGAGAACTGGACTAAGGAGAACAACTTTGAAGGGGGAGAGGAGTTGCTGGTCAGTATTGCAGACGAGTATGCAAGAGTCCATGCCGCTCTTGAGACCATATGGAAAACCTTGAGTTAAGCCGGGCCTAAATGACGAATGAAACCGGGTCAATACTGATAGTTGAGGACGATCCGATTAACCGTATCCTCCTTTCCACGTGTCTCAACCAAGAGGGGTATCCCGTCAGGACTGCAGAAAACGGTAAGCAAGCCCTGGACCTATTGCAGAGCGAGCATTTTGACCTCCTGCTTCTCGACCTCCTGATGCCCGAGATGGACGGATTCGAAGTGCTGAAGTGGATCAACGGAAGACCAGATCTACGAAATCTGCTCGTCATCGTTGTATCCGCCGAAGAGGATATGAAAAGCATCGTGAGATGTATCGAGATGGGGGCGAACGATTACCTCCCCAAGCCCTGTGAGCCGACTCTGCTCAAGGCACGTGTGAAATCCATTCTTGCCATGAAAAAGTTCTATGAGCTGGCCCCCTGTAAAGGAAAGATTCTTGTCATAGATGACGACCCGCTTGACCGAAAGGTCCTTTCGGTCAGTTTGACGGAAGTGGGGTACACCGTTGCAACAGCGGAAAATGGGCGCGTTGGGCTGCAAATGGTTCGGGAAAAGCCCTTTGATACAGTATTGCTTGATCTCCTGATGCCGGAGATAGATGGATTCGATGTGCTGAAGATGATAAAAGCGGACGCGAGAATTCGGCATCTACCCGTCATCATCATATCGGGCGAAGAGGATCTGGCAGGCATTACGCGATGTATTTCAATCGGGGCAGAAGACTACATGCAGAAACCATTTGATCCCGTATTACTGAGGGCCAGGGTGAGTGCCTGCGTGGAGAAAAAAAGACTTCGCGATCAGGAAATCCGGCAACAGCAGGACCTGAGCGAACTCAACAAGGCCCTCGAAATACAGGTTCATCGAGCCCGCATCGAAGCCTTGGAACAGTCACAGAAGGAACTCGAACTGCTCAACAGGGCCAAGAGCAAGGCCCTCGACCATCTGTCTCATGAGCTCAAAACCCCTCTCTCAGTGATTCGAATGAGGCTCCGCATTTTCAAGCGCCAATTACAGGCAGGAACTTCTCCTGCCGATGGAGAAAAATTTTTCGAACCCGTTGAAAAAAACCTGGATCGCCTAATAGAGATTCAGGACGAGACCGACAAGATCATCAGATCCTACCAAAATTTGGAGAGAGAACGCATTCGCCTCCTCCCTTTTGCTGAGCGAGTCCTTGAGAAGGCAAAGGAGAGCACAGCCCATCGGCAGCTTAATTTTTATCTAGAAGGAGATCGAGATCTTTCTCTTTCGATGGTTCCAGAGATCCTGGAAGATATCCTGAGAGGTGTGATTAAGAACGCAATAGAAAATACACCTGATGAAGGGTCAATCCAGATCACTTTGGTTCAGAGCGATGACAGGTTGCTTCTTAAAATCCAGGATTCTGGGATCGGAATTACTGCTGATAATCAGAAACGGATATTTGACGGCCTGTTTCACACCGTGGAGACGGAGCTATATGTATCTAAAAGACCCTACGACTTTGGCGCAGAGGGTAAAGGCCTTGACCTCTTCCTGATGAAGGTATATGGACAACGATTTGGTTTCGATCTTTCGACAGAGAGCCAGCGATGCGTTCATATGCCGAAAGACCGGGACATTTGTCCTGGCAAGATTTCCGCATGTTCTCATTGCAGGAGCCCCAAGGATTGTGAAGCCTCAGGAGGAACCACCTTCTCATTGTCTTTTCAGATTTCAGAGGAAAAATCGATGATGAGTTGATCAAGTAAAACAAAAGTGTCAGGTTTTGAAACGAAATAAGAGTAGATACCATAACACCCGAGCGGATGGCTTTAAGTTCTAATGAGTGATATGTTTATACCACAATGTGGCATAAGAGAATAGGCGGTCCAATCCGAGTTTCGAACCAACCTCGGTTGGACAGAGCCTTGAACGCATTACAGTGTCCACAAGTTAACTCCCAACCCAACGCTTAACCTCGTCGTAAGTTAATCTCACAACTTACCGTAAGTCTAAGGAGGAAACTATGTTCAAGCAAATTTTGGTTTGTACAGTGTTTGTCATGATAGCGATAGTCAATCCTGTCATTGCGCAGCAATCTGCACCGACGTCCGAGAAAGCAAAACAGATCGAAGTGCTGGTCAACAAGGCTGCGGCACTGATCGAGAGTAAAGGGAAGGCAGCCTTTTCGGAGTTCAGAAAAGAGGGGAGCGAGTGGTGGTTCGGCGAGACATATTTATTCGTCTACGATTTGAAGTCGAACGTATTGCTCAACCCCGCTTTTCCAGCGCGCGAAGGGACCAACACCACGGGTCAGAAAGATGCCAATGGCAAGTTATTTCATCACGAATTTATTGAGGTGGCTGAATCCAAGGGATCAGGATGGGTCGACTATATGTTCCAGAAACCGGGACAGACCCAACCGTCGCAGAAATGGGCCTACGTGAAAGCGGTTAAGGTGGATGGAGTTCCGAGCTTAGTCGCGTCGGGCTTCTATCCCGATGCGCAGCAATCTGCACCGACGTCCGAGAAAGCAAAACAGCTGGTTGGCGCCTGGACGCTCGTCGCGGCAGAGAACGTGCGTGCTGACGGCAGCAAAGTCGGGGTTTCAGTGTTTGGTTCCAATCCGAAAGGCACCATGATCTTCTCGAGTGACGGCCATTTTGCTCTGATCCAAATGCGCGGCGACCTACCCAAGCTGGCGTCCAACAGCCGCAATGCGGGGACCCCTGAGGAGAACAAGGCCGTCGTCCAAGGATCGATCGCCTACTTCGGCACGTACTCGGTCAACGAAAGCGACAATGTCATTACCGTCAGACTCGAGGGAAGTACGTTCGCGAACTTAGGGGGCGAGCAGAGAAAAATTATCACCTCTCTCACCGCGGACGAACTGAAGTTCATTAACCCTCGAACCCCCTCGGGTGCGACACTGGAGGTGGTCTGGAAGCGAGCCAACTAGATGCGTGCTCGTCGAGCACACCGCCGATCGGCGGCCGTCGGGTTGTAACTCTTCATAAGAAAGAAGCTATCCCATCTAAATCTAGCAACAAAAGGAAAGAGGTAAGAAGATGCCTTTCATGACTATTTATACTTGGGAGCCTTCGAAGAGAAATGAAATTATTAAAAGGCGTCTGGAAAAAGGTAGGGGTATCCCTAAATAAATAAAAGTTATCGGCGAGTGGACCGACCTCAGCGGGGGCAGAGGTTTCTTGCTATATGAGGCAGCGGATCCCAAAGTTTCGATGGCTGCCACGTTAGCGTGGAGTGACCTTCTGAAGTTCGAAGGTATCCCCGTAATGGAGACGAAAGAGGTGATGGAATTGGCGAAAAAAGCCAGTTCCCATTTGCCGGGGGTAGAGATGAAGCTGTGATAGCGAGGTGGTTAGCCGCTCAGGATGGTGAGGTTGCCGGAGCAGGCGCCGCCATGGTGAAGTAGCGGGAGAAAGCCCGGCGTACTTTAATTTGGATTGATTCCACGAAAGGCACAACACGCAAAGCATAAAAAAGTCATAATAAGACAGAGGTGGATCATTGAAGCTTGCCTCTGTCTTTTCTCCCAATTGACTATCGTCATTTCTTAAGAGCTGGCCATACTTTCATAACAAATTTTGACCCTCCCTGTGAGCTGGAGGTTCATGTATGTTTCTACCAGTAATCGTTGACCATAGGCGTCATCTCAAACTGTAGGTGCAACAAATAACCCTTTCTGCAGTGGTTCCTTGATCCTCTATTAATCGTCATTTTTAAATCCTGCAATAAAATCCTTCGGTCTCGAAAAGAGTAGCTACACTCTTAAGGCTGCGACTTCACAACATGCCTTATGCGATTGACAATCTGGGTTGAGAAGAATAAGCTGGAGTCGTTTTCTGATACAAGTAAGGATCGGAGGAGCCTTGGATGTGGCGAAGAGGGTGGCGTGAGCAGATCTGGTCCGGGATTGACCAACCCTGGGATCTATTGATTATCGGCGGTGGCATTACCGGCGCGGGCATACTCCGTCAGGCAGTGGCAGAAGGGCTAAGAACCCTGCTGGTCGAAGCGAAAGATTTTGCATTCGGCACTTCGAGCCGCTCTTCTAAATTGATCCATGGCGGTTTTCGCTACCTCCGCAACAAGCAAATAAGTGTCACAAAGGAATCAGTGCGCGAGCGGGAATGGATACTGCGCGAAGCGCCTAATCTGGTCACTCCACTCAGCTTCCTGTTGCCGAATTTCGAGCGGTATCATTTTCCTTCCTGGAAGCTCGGATTAGGGGTGGCCCTCTATGATCTTTTGGCTCCGAAGTGGGACCACCGTAGGTACAACGGCCTCAAACTCTTAGAGGCCTGCCCATCTCTGAATGGGGAGGGACTGTTAGGAGGGTTCCAGTATTATGACGCAGTTATGGATGACGCCCGGGTTCTATTGCGCATCCTGCGAGAGTCTGTGCAGGCAGGCGGCACGGCACTCAGCTACGCCAGAGCTGAAAAATTATTACGAACAGGCGATGGCAGAGTTTCCGGTGCACTGCTGAGAGAGATGGCATCTTCCGAGGGAAAGACTGCCGAGGTAAGCGCAAAGGTGGTAGTGAATGCGTCCGGTGCCTGGTCCGATGAGATTCGTAACCAATTGGGGCAACCGGGAAGATTGCGCAGGCTACGGGGAAGCCATCTGGTGTTTGCAAGAGCCAAACTTCCTGTCAATCAGGCAGTGACCCTTTTCCATCCGCGGGATGGCCGCGCCATGTTCGTCATCCCCTGGGAAGGAACCACTATTGTCGGTACGACCGATATTGACCATGATCCTGATCTCGATAAGAAATACGTCGAGCCATTCGCGAGCGGAGATGAGATCAGCTACATGGTGGAAGCGGTTTCATTCTTGTTCCCGAGCCTTGGTTTGAGTGGACAAGACATCGTCTCTTCCTTTTCAGGCCTACGGCCGGTGATCTATACGGGTGCATCTTCCCCATCCAAAGAGTCGCGTGCCCACGCGTTGTGGGAAGAGAACGGACTGATCACCATCACGGGAGGGAAGTATACTACCTTCCGCATCATGTCCCGTGAGACAATTGACAAGGTGCTGGAGCGACTTGGTAAGTCGAGGACTGCTGGCAGCAAACGTATCTTCAACCCGCTGCTTGACCTCTCATCATTTTCTCTTGACCCATTGACTCTTGCTTATCTGAAAGGCCGCCACGGAAATGAGACTGCAGCACTTCTGACGGCAGCCAAACAAGGAGAATTGGAGCGAATCGAGCAGGTTCCAAATTTATGGGCGGAGCTGCGCTGGGCGGCACGCGAGGAAGGGGTAGTGCATTTGGAAGACCTGCTTCTCCGAAGAGTACGCCTCGGTTTACTTTTACCCCAGGGCGGCCGCGATCTCCTTGGACGGATTCGTGACATCGTTCAGCCTGAACTGGGATGGAGCGATGACCGTTGGCAACAAGAGGAAGCTGCATACCTGAAGACCTGGCAAAGTTATTATAGCCCGAAGCCAGGATAGAGGCCGACTGATGATTTTCAGGAGATGAGAATGCCGAAAAAGGATGAGTTTTACCCTCGATGGTGCGAGCAGGAGGCGCCGCCGCGTTCCTTTCGAAGCCTGATCAAGTATGGCGATCGCAGGGGCTTCAAACATCCGAATCGAGGCCTGTTCAGACTGGTCAAAGAGGCCCTCGGCATGAGCGACGAAGACTTCAAGAACCCCAAACTCTCCATGGAGCCATTCGATGTCGAGATTCCACCGAGCTTAGCAGAGAAACATATTGAAGCGCTTCGATTGATTGTCGGTACAGAAAACATTTTCACAGATACGTATACCCGCACCCGTTCCTCTTACGGTGCTGGAACGATCGATGCCTTACGGTTGCGCCAGAGGATTATTGAAAATATTCCTGACGCAGTTCTCTGCCCGCGCAGCCAGAAAGATCTTGAGCAGATCGTGCGCTACTGCCACCAACATCATATCCCTTTGTATGTCAACGGCGGCGGCTCATCCGTCACACGTGGCAAGGAGGCAGTCAAGGCCGGAGTCAGCATCGACATCAGCGCACACCTGAATAAGGTAGTCGCGTTTAATGAGGCCAACCAGACAGTGACTGTGCAGGCTGGCATATGGGGGCCCGAGTTGGAACGCATCCTGAACGACGCCCCAAATACGTTGAAAGCTAAGAGGCGCTATACGTGCGGTCACTTTCCGCAGTCCTTCGATCATTCAAGCGTGGGTGGCTGGGTAGTAACGCGCGGTGCTGGTCAGAACTCAACCTACTACGGAAAGATCGAGGATATGGTGATCGCGCAGGAATATGTCACACCGATCGGCGTTTTTAAAACCCCTGAGTATCCCCGCAGTGCGACCGGCCCCGATTTTGATCAAATCATGATCGGCAGCGAGGGTACCTTCGGCATCCTGATGAACGCCACTCTAAAGGTGTCCCGCTACACTCCTGAAAATAAGAGGCGGTTCAGTTACCTGTTCAAGAACTGGAAAGATGCTCTCAACGCCTACCGGGAGATCATGCAGTCAGAATTTGGTTATCCTTCGATTTTTCGTCTTTCCGATCCGGAAGAGACTGATGTGGCTATGCGCACTTATCATGTACACGGAACCCCTGCTGACAAGTTGCTGCGCTCGCTTGGCTATCAGCCCATGGAGCGCTGCCTCCTGCTGGGCACTGCTGACGGTGATTCAGATTTCACCAGATTAGTCGCCAGCAAAGTCAAACGCATATCGAAACAGTATCACGCCTTCACACTTACACTTTTCAAAGTCACCCAGGCATGGGAAAAGAGTCGCTTTACCGATCCTTTTATGCGTGAAGATCTGATGGACTACGGTATTTTAATTGACACATTAGAATGCGCCGTTACCTGGTCACAAATCGCCGAAGTCCATGAGAAGGTACGCTCCTTCATTAAGCGCCGGCCTCATACGATCTGTATGGCGCATATTTCGCACGCCTATCCTCAGGGCGCCAATCTTTATTTCATCTTTGTTGCCAGGAGTGAAGATATCAATGAGTACCTCAGCCTCCAGTACGGAATCTTAGAAGCTATTTTTGAGTCAGGTGCGGCGGTGAGCCACCATCACGGTATCGGAAAGCAGACTGCTCCTTGGTTCGAAGAACAGGTGGGCAAACAATGGGTTGATGTCATCCGCATGCTCCGCAACCATTTTGACCCGAACCAGATTATGAACCCGGGAGGAACACTGGCTCTGGATATGACGGAGGAACAGAAAAACAAGCGCTGGGGATTCAGGAAATGATGGCCTCGAAGCGTAAATTTCTTTGTAAAATCCCTCCCCTGCCTTCGCCGAAGCGGCTTCGCGCAGGCAGGCAACCTCCCTTTGCCAAAGGTAGGGATAGGTTTCCCCCTTTTGACAAAGGGGGATGGAGGGGGATTAGATCACTTCTTTTCAAACAGCTGAATCGGAACGCGATTTATAACCGGTGACAACAAAGATGGGTGAGAATCTATTGGCAATCGACAATGGCACACAAAGCGTGCGGGCGTTGCTATTCGATCCGCAAGGAAAGCTGGTTGCCAAGCATCGCGTTCCCATTGAGCCTTACTATTCAGACGCCCCTGGAATGGCAGAGCAAAAGCCGCACGTCTTCTGGGATGCGGTCTGTCAAGCTTGTCAGGGGTTGTGGCAGCAGCCAAGCGTTTCAAAAGGTAGCATCGCAGCGGTTGCGCTCACCACACAGCGCGGGACAGTAATCAACGTTGACCAGAATGGAAGGCCGCTGCGACCGGCAATCATCTGGCTGGACCAACGCCGCACGGAAGGCCTGCCTCTCCTTGGTGGATTCTGGGGGCTTGCGTTTGCCCTCATGAGAGCAAGCGAGACTGTAGCCTATCTCCGGGCAGAAGCTGAAGCGAACTGGATACGTACAAACCAGCCCGAGATATGGAAGAGTACCCATAAATATCTGCTCCTATCGGGCTACCTCACTTTCCTTCTGACGGGCAGATTTGTAGATTCGGTAGGATGTCAGGTGGGATATATTCCTTTCGACTACAAGGGGCAGCGCTGGGCGCGTAAATGGGACTGGAAGTGGAAGGCTTTACAAACTGATCGAAGTTTGCTTCCCGACCTGATACCTCAAGGAGAATTGCTTGGACAGATAACGCACCAGGCATCGGAGGCCACAGGAATCCCTGTGGGGCTGCCTCTGGTAGCGGCGGCTGCCGATAAAGCGTGTGAAGTGCTCGGATCGGGTGCACTGGAGCCAAACGTGGCCTGTCTCAGTTACGGCACCACCGCTACGATCAACACCACCCACGGGAAGTATATCGAGGTTATCCCGCTTATGCCGCCATATCCAGCAGTGGAGCCAGGCCTATATAACCTGGAGCTCCAGATCTATCGCGGCTACTGGATGGTCAGCTGGTTCAAACATGAGTTCGGGTTGCGCGAAATGCGTATCGCCGAAGAGCGCGGTGTGGAACCGGAGGTATTGTTCGATGAGTTAGTCCAGGCTGTGCCGCCGGGTTCTGAGGGTCTGGTATTGCAGCCATACTGGTCGCCAGGACTTCGCCACCCCGGACCCGAGGCGCGCGGGGCGATCATTGGATTTTCCGATGTGCACACGCGAGCTCACGTCTACCGTGCTATTTTGGAAGGGCTTGCCTATGCCCTACGGCAGGGAAAGGAGCTCACTGAGAAACGGAGCGGTGTGCCTATCACGGACCTAAGGGTTGCCGGTGGCGGCAGCCAGAGCAATGCTGCCATGCAGTTGACTGCGGACGTCTTCGGTATGACCGCTGCCAGGCCAAGTCTTTACGAAGCTTCCGGATTGGGAGCAGCTATTGTTGCTGCAGTGGGCGCCAAGCTTCACCCGGATTTCAAGGCCGCTGTATCCATGATGACGCACATGGGCGAAAGATTCGAACCCGATCCGAAGACTCATGAGATCTACGACGAGTTTTATCGTGAGGTCTATCTCAAGATGTATAACCGTCTGCGTCCTCTTTATCGCACCATCCGCCGCATTTCAACGAAGCAATCATGAGTAGAATCTTTTTTTGAACTGTCAGCAATAAACCATCAGGTGATCATGCCCTATTAAGTAAGCTGAAATCCGAGGGGCCAATTTGGCAACATTTGCTTGATTTCAATCGTAACATCGACGACTTTTTTGATCTGTAGTGAACGAGTACAATATGTTGACGAATTTTTTTGGATTTGATTTAATGGCCATTGGTGGAAAAAAGATTCTGGGTATTCATTAGCTCAGTGTTGTTCCACTCTTCCGGACATTCACAGATAGTGGCCGATTTGGAACGAGACCAAAGGTGGAGTTTTTGGACAGTTTCTAAGAATAGGGGGGCAGGAAAATGACAATAAGAGGGCTAGAGACAATAAATTATGAGGAGAGAGCCAAGCAAGCAGATTACAAGCATAAATTGCATAAGGTGATGACGGAGAAGGAGGCAGTAGAAACATTTCTGCATGATGGTGATTCATTTTGTATGGGTGGTTTTGTCATGTGGCGGCAGCCTGAATCCATTATGAGGGAGATAGCGCGTCAGGGAAAGAAAAACTTATCTCTTATAGACGAGAGTGGAGATTTTGAGGGTATAGATTTGTTAATACAGTTGGGAATACTGGATCGAATCGATATCGCATTTACGATAACACGCCAAGTAGGTGGTATTTGTGGCACGCCCGCTCTGGAGCGTGGGATCAAGGAAGGTGTGCCACGACCGGTTGAAGCGGGCGGTGTTTTGGCCACGCCAAAGGATAAAATTAAATCTGATGTGCCTCCACTTAAGATAGTTGATTGGACGAATTTTGGAATTTCTTTGAGATTTATGGCCGGGGCACTCAATGTTCCCTTCATGCCCTGCCGCTCCTCGCTTGGCTCTGACATCCCTAAATATAATAAGGATATCAAGGTGATAAATGATCCCTATGAGAATAAGCCGCTCCTCCTTATCCCGGCTTACAAACCAGATGTGGCCTTCATCTCCGTTCAGAGGGCAGACCGCAGAGGCAATGGCCAGCTATGGGGCTTTAAAGGAACGGATTACTGGAAAGCACGAGCAGCTAAGCATGTGGTCCTCATTACGGAGGAGCTTGTTCCCACCGAGAAGATATATGAAAACCCTGGACTGACGACGATACCAGCCTATTGCACCGATGCCGTTGTCCACCTTCCTTTTAATTGCCTTCCCACAGGTTGCTATGGATGCTATATAGGGGACTGGATAGGTTTCGTATCTCACTTACTACAGAGACAGAGTCCTCGTGGAGCCTCGCAGTGGATTGATGAATGGGTTTATGGGACCAAGGACCATTTCGCATACTGCGATAAGGTAGGATGGGAAAAACTGGATAGACTGGCTAAATCAGAGCACAACCTAAACAGGATACCTGGATGAAGGCTGTTAATAAGAATATGAAGGAGGTATGAAAATGGAACATTTGTATACCACAAGGGAGAAATATACACCAGAGCAACTTAAAGAAATGAGGGAGAAATATACACCACCAGAGCTTGTATGTTGCACCGGGTCAAGGGAGGTGGCAGATAGAGAGGTTGTATTTGTTGGTATTGGCATTTCCGATCTTGCCGGTGCCGTAGCGAAGCTGGTTCATACGCCAAACGCCATATTGGTTGCCGAAGCCGGCTATGTGGGGTTTCCCAGCGTTTCCGTCCTGGTCAGTCCCGCTGATAACTCGGCCGGCGCGATGGCCATGTGTCATGAGGGCCTTGTTGAGGTGCTATTAGACCAACAGTCAGGCTTTATTGATGCAGCTTATCTGGGATTTGCCCAAATGGATAAGTTTGGCAATGCAAATGTGAGTTATATCAATAAACTACAAATGAAAATGAATGGCAGCGGTGGCGGAGGTGATATCGCCTCATCCGCGGGGAGAGTAGTGTATACCGTGGAGTTTAACCCAAGGCAATGGGTGGAAAAACTTGACTACATGACTGAGACAGGTTTTCTTGATGGCCGCCCTGATGCCAGGCAGGAAGCGAACCTCGTTGGAGGAGGGCCTTCCTCTGTGGTCACGAACAGAGGAGTTTTCAGATTTGACTCAGAGACCCATGAGCTGTATCTTGCTGAGGTATTTCCCTGGCAGGACGAGGAAGACATTGAGAAAGTTAGGAAAAGTATTCCGTGGGATTTGAAAATAGCTAAAGAACTTAAGATTATCGAACCGCCTACAGAGAGGGAGCTTTGGGCACTGAGATTAATGGACCCGAACGGTCAGTATATTATAGCCAGCATTATGGACAGGCCTATTGGTAAGATTATCATGGAAAGAAAATTTGATCTAGAAGGCTATGATACATTTTTGGGGTTGATGGAGAACGCGGTAAGAGAGGTATTGAAAACCGTTACTTAAATTTTTTGACTTCCCCAAACGGGCTTTGAGAAGGCGGTAAAAATAAAGCTTTCTCTGTAAATAATACAGGACTGGCAGAGGCGAAGACAAAGAGAAGGATTGATTATCTAAAACACAGTGCAAAGGATACCGTGGATGCTCTGGAGTATACACTGATCTACAGGGTGCAGTGCAACCAATTCCACTACCTGAAGAAACTAATCGCGAGCATTGATGCATTTCTCAATTAAGGAGACGATTTTCATCTGCCAGATTTGAATCGCGCTTTCCACCACGTAATCGTTGAACCTTGAACCTCCGAATCGTTCCAGAGCAATATTCGTAGGCGTTATCCTCATACCTCTTTTCGAGTATTCCTTCCTGAAGTCTTCGAGCAGTCATTTCAGTCAAGCGTACTTGATTTGAATCGGTAATCATCACTGGTATTTTTTCCTCTCTTGACAGACCATTCCCTTTCTCTTACACTCAACCCATCCCGAAGCAAGTTCTTATCACTTTTTCTTGAAAGGAGGTGAAACTGAATGAAGAAGCTACTGATTCTTGCGATCGTATTTGCCCTTGCTTTTGCAACCCTGGCATTTGCCGCTAAGACCAGAATGACCGCAAAGGTTGGAGATGAGCTCTACGTCTGCGCTTGCGGTGAAAGTTGTCCATGTGACACGATGTCAAGGAACGCTGGTCAGTGTACATGTGGCAAGGACATGGTGAAAACAAAAGTGACGAAGGTTGAGAAGGGGAAGATTACGGTCGAATCAAGGGGAAAGCCTTTTATAAGTAAAGGAAAATATGCTTGCGATTGCGGAGCTGAGTGCAAATGCGACACCATCAGCCAGAATCCAGGTAACTGTACTTGCGGCAAAAAGATGGTGCAGGTAGAAGCAAAGGTTAAGAAATAACAAATTTAGGAAATAAGTTATATTCGTTTGTCAACTAAGAAAGGCAGGGTCAGAGATGGCTCTGCCTTTTTGTTTCCAGAGAGTACTTCCCGTTATCGTGATTTTCTAAAATCTTCCTCCTATAAAACCTTTCAAGTGGTAATAATTCTTGTTGACCTGTCCATATGAAAGGAGTAGGCTCTTATCGTGACATTAGGTTTCAAGACGGAACGATTCCAAGGAAAATGAGACGGCAAAAGAAGGTGACTCATCTCCCGGATGTAATTCTTCCAGTAGTTCCTTGGCAGGCAGGGGTGTATCGGGGGCAGCTTGGGAGGCAAACAGAAGAGGAGAATACCTATGAACTGCAAAAGGTTTATTTCAATCATCATCGTTGTAAGTTTTTTGGGGACTTGTCTGATAGCAATTTCTGCCATGGGTCAGGCAAAACCAAGAGCAGGGATGGTCCTCAGGGAAGAGATGGTCGCCCTTGAGGAGGCTTTTGAAATAATCATTGATGCTGTGATCTTTTCTAACATGGAGTTGATCAAACCCGCAGTAGTCCGATTTCATAGAGTAAGGGGAAAGGTTGAGGAGGCAATTAGCTCAGGACCGAGAATCATCCTTCCCAAAAATCATGATAAGTTTAAAGAATTTGTTGAATTAGATATTAAATTTCATGAAGATCTTGCGTCGTTAGGAAAAGCAGCTGAGAAGGGACAGAAGGAGTTGGTCAAGGACCAGACCCATAAACTCTTAGATCGTTGTGTGGTTTGTCATGAGAGGTTTAAAAAATGAAAAGCCACACCAAACTGGCTTTCTACCCGTAATCGTTGACCCTCAGCATCATCTCAGACCGTAGATTCGTAGGTGAACTCGCCAGCGAGAAGTCGACCTGACAATGTCCAACAAGTCAAGTTTCGATTTTGGAGTTTATGCTATTTTGAGGCGCTGTGCGATTAGTGCTACGCCTTTTGCGCCTTATACCATTCCACAAATCTTTTAATGCCTTCTTCCATCCTCACTTTGGGTCGATATTTGAGCATTCGCCCTGCCTTGCTGATGTCTGCATAGGTCACGGAGACGTCGCCGGGTTGGAATTCCAGCATTTCAATATTTGCTTTCTTACCAAAAGCTTCTTCTATCAATCGGATTAATTCTTTGAGAGAAGTGGTCTGGGATTCTCCAAGATTGTAAATCTCAAATCCCTTATGATAACGAACGACACCCAGAATCCCATCGACCAAATCATCGATATAGGTGTAGTCCCTCCGGGAAGAGCCGTCCCCGTATACCGGGATTTTTTCACCTCGGTCAATCAAACAAGTGAACTTATGAATTGCCATCTCCGGCCGCTGTCTCGGTCCATAGGCCGTGAAGATTCGGAGGCAAGCTACACTCATCCCGTAAAGATGATGATAGGAATAGCAGAGGAGTTCACCGGCCCGTTTGGTTGCTCCGTAGGGGGAGATGGGCTGAATGTCGAGGTCTTCTTCCGTGAACGGGACTCTTTTATTTTCCCCATAGACTGAGGAGGAGGAGGCGAAGATAAAATTCTGAACTCCATGTTTTCTACAGGCCTCCAGGAGGACAATCGTGCCGCGAATGTTCACATCCTGGTAAAGAAGAGGATCGGCAATAGATGGTCTGACTCCAGCCCTGGCAGCGAGGTGGACAACGAAGTCAACCTGGGTCTTTTGGAAGATCCGATTAAGGTGCTCGGGATTTCGAATATCTCCAGTGACCAGTTCGAACAGCGGAAATTTCTTGGCTATTTCCTCCACATTCTTGATTTTTATCTGCGGATCGTAAAAGCTGTCAAAGTTGTCCAGGCAGATGACACGAATGTCATCGCGTAAAAGTCGTTCACAAAGATGTGAACCGATAAATCCTGCCCCGCCGGTCACCAGAATCGCGTTCATACCTCACCCGATTTTTTTCTCAAGAGGATACTTTACCAATAAAGCAAGACCGAACGCAACTAAAGGAAGTACAAAGATTGCTTTGATCGCTACAGGAACCCCCCAGGCGTCGGCGATTGTTCCGAGCAGAGTGACTCCCATGCCTCCTGCACTAATCGTAAACCCGACCATCATTCCCGAGGCCATTCCCAGATGCTGAGGGAGAAGCGCCTGCCCCATGACGGTGGTGGGGGCGAATGTGGAGATTAACACCATCCCCGACGCGCCCAGAAGGACGAAAGCCATCAAGCCGCTGCCATAATGGAAAAGAGTATAGTAGAAAAGGAGAAGGAGAGGAAACAATAGGATCAGGGTTGTGAGAAGGAGCTTCTTATGACCCCAACGATCCGCCAACGGCGCACCCAGAAGTGTTCCCAGGACGCCTGCCATGAGAAAGGTTGAGACAAGTTTCCCTGCATAGAGAGGATTTCCCTTTAGGTAATTGATGTAGTAGAAAGGGATATAGGTGGCCAGTCCAAACTGGATCCATGCTCGAATCGTGGCGACAGCCACAAGAAGAGAGAACGACGTGATTTGATCTTTGGAAAGAGGTGCTTTCACCCCTTTCGCTTCTCTGTGGGCGGATTCGACAGGGGTGGTAAGCATGGACATGTTGAAGAATAAGATGACGGCCATCAGAATTCCGAGCAGAACAATGCTCGATATTCCCTTCATGCCAAAAGAGGTGACGAGGGCAAGGCTCAGAGTAGGGCCAATGGCAATCCCAAGATTTCCACCAACTGCAAAGATCGACATGCCCGTTGCCTTCTTATCCCCTGTAAAATAATAGGCCGTTTTGAACCCTTCAGGATGGAAACTTGCAACCCCGATTCCGCTGATCATGACAGCAATAAGCAAAAGAGGATAATTGGAGACGAGACCCGTGAGAGACAATCCGAGACAGGCGATTAAAGGGGCGAAAGGAAGAAACCGTCCCATGGGTCGTCTGTCGGAAAGATGTCCAAATGCAGGCTGGATGACCGACGAGGTCAGATTGGCGGACAGAAGGATGACGCCCGACATCGTATAGGAGAGGTTTAGCGCTTCTTTAAAAATAGGAAGGAGCGCAGGCAAAGCCCCTGGATTGATGTCTGTCACGAGGTGGGCGGCACTGAGAACAGCCAATGCCTTCTTATTTAGGTTCATTACCTTTTCCTAATTGGAAATAATATTATTGACGATAAGCATACCTTTGTCAATTTGCCCTCTCCAGTGCTGAATTCAAAGTCTCCTTTTGTAAAAGCCTGCCTGCCCCTGCCTGCCGGCAAGAAGGGATCGATAGGGTGTCCGCAAGGGGAGGAAGGGGAGATTGAGAGGGATTTTACAGGCGTGGTTCATGCGACTTTGGCGTGGCCTAACGCGACGATATTAGACATTTGGTCATTTTTTGATTATGATTAAGTACGACGGTGGCTCTTAAGAGTTTACGATTAATCATTTTGTGTCACAGAATATAAGCGCTTAAATTCAAGAGTCCTTTTTAGTAGCTTAGTGGAGAAAAAGAGAGATGAAAATAGCCATTTCAGGAAAGGGTGGAGTTGGAAAGACGACGCTCGCGGGAGTCATGGCCAGAATTCTGGCAAAACGGGGGAGAAAAGTCCTTGCCATTGATGCTGATCCCGATTCCAATTTAGCCTCAGCCATCGGTCTTCCCAAAGAATCCCTCGCCAAACTCGAACCGATTGCCTCGATGACTTCGATGATTGAAGAGAGGACGGGTGCGAAAAAGGGAACTTTTGGCTCCGTGCTCAAGCTCAACCCCAAAGTAGATGATCTCCCCGATGAGATGGGAGTGAATTATGAGGGGATCAGACTTCTTCTTTTAGGTTGTATTCCCCAGGGAGGCGGGGGCTGCTTCTGCCCGGAAAATGTTCTCCTGAAGAATCTAGTCCGGCATCTTCTGGTCAAGCGGGAGGAGGCTCTGATCATCGATATGGAGGCGGGTTTGGAACACCTCGGAAGGGGAAGCACAGGGCAGGTGGATGCCCTCATCATCGTTGTTGAACCGGGACAGAGGGCCATGAATACGGCAAGGCAGATTAAAAAGTTGGGTGAGGATTTAAAGATCAAAAATATGATGATCGTTGGAAACAAGGTCAATTCCGAGGAAGACAGACAGCTTATCGAGAGAGACCTTTCCGATTTTCCCGTCTTGGGCTATATGAGTTTCAACCCTAAAATCCTTCAAGCGGACAAAGAGGGTAAATCTCCCTATGACATGGATGAGAGAATTAAAGAAGAAGTGAATACCATCCTCACGGAGTTGGAGAAGAGAATCTAACGATTGGAATGGTGGAACATTGGAATGATGGAATGATGGGTTCTAAACCTCAACCTGAACCTAACCTGAGAATCAAATGGCGTAGACCTGGACCTGATCGTATTTTACCCAGTATTCCAGTATTCCATCTTTCCAGTATTCCAAGGTTTAGTTGATGATCCGTACCATTTTTGTTTGGTCTTGTGTTGTGATCGCAACGTTGGCCCTTGGGGTGTTTGCTTTCATCACCTATCCCTTTGACCGGAAAGGAAAGGTGGGTCATTATTATGCAAGGCTCTGGGGGAAAACAGCCCTGTTAGCAAACCACGTAAAGGTCAAGATAGAAGGGACGGAACATTTGAATGGGGAAGGCCCCTACATTTTTATGTCAAATCACCAGAGCTATTATGATGTCTTTGCATTGCTGGGCCATCTTCCATATCAATTTAAGTGGTTAGTTAAGAAAGAGCTCTTTGCCATTCCCTTCCTCGGTTGGACCATGGCCGCTGTGGGCTATATTAGTGTCGATCGGGGGGGAACCCGGGACACGGTCGAAGCCATGAACGAAGCTGCCCAGAAGATTCGGGATGGGATGTCCGTAACCATTTTCCCCGAGGGGTCGAGAAGCCCTGACGGGTCGATCCAGCCTTTCAAAAAAGGGGGATTCACCCTGGCGATCAAATCAAAGGTTCCTATCGTTCCCATCGCGATCGACGGAAGCCGCGACATCATGCCGAAGGATAAATTCACCGTCACCTCCGGAGAAATACGGATACTGATGGATCGTCCCATCGAGACGGAGAGCTATTCTTTAAAGGATAGAGAGGTTTTGATGAAGAGGGTAAGAGAGACGATCTGCAAAAACTTTAAGTTGCTCTCTGAAAAACAGAGTGAGGAGAAACTGTGATAGAGGATTCCATCAAAGAAAAGCTAAAGCACGAGATCATAGGAATTTTACTGATCGCTGTAGCGGTCTTTCTCTTTCTGAGCCTAGTCTCGTATCACCCCATGGATCCATCTTTCTTTTCGTACAGCTCCTCAAAGCTCAAGGAGATTCATAATTGGATGGGAATTGTAGGAGCCTACCTCTCCGGCCTTCTCTTCCAGGGATTCGGTTTTCCTTCTTTTCTCATTTCCTTTGTCCTGGTTGTCTTTGCCTTCAGTTTCATTTTCAGGTGGGAGTGGAACTATTTATCTTTGAAAATTGCCGGTTGGGTGGTGATCCTCATCACCATGTCTTCTTTCTTTGGTTTGTGGCTGAGTCCTTTCCGCCTCTATCATCAGGACCTCTTAATGGGAGGTTTTATCGGAGAAATTTTCGCGAGAAATCTTGTCCACTATTTCAATCGTCCGGGGGCGACCGTCCTCTTATTGGTCATTTTAATTCTTTCATTCGTTCTGGGAACGGGAATCTCCTTCATCGCACTCGTCAATCATTTCGGCGTTGCCGTTCAAAAACTGGTCGAGAAGATCGTCACGTTGAAAATGGTGAGAAGAGAAAGTGCGGAGAGGGAGAAGAAGCTGGTGAAGCGAAAGCAGGAGAAAAAAGATATGAAGGAGAGTGTCCCTGCGGTCGTTGTAGAAAAACCGTCACCTGCTCCCAGAAAAGAGGAAGTGGCGAAACAGGAGGCCTTCGAATTTTTAGAGTCCTCAAAAGCCTTCCAACTCCCCTCTATCTCTTTGCTCGAAGCCGAGGTGGAGAAGAGGCAGAAGATCGACCGGGATAGTTTAATCATGAACTCCCATATCCTGGAGAAAAAACTTTTGGATTATGGGGTGGAAGGCAAAGTCGTTGAGGTCAGGCCGGGCCCTGTCATCACGGTCTATGAATTCGAGCCGGCGCCTGGGGTGAAGGTCAGCCGTATTGTCAACTTGGCAGATGACCTTGCCTTGGCCTTGAGCGCTCTCTCCATTCGTATCGTCGCTCCTATTCCAGGCAAGTCCGTGGTAGGAATTGAGGTTCCCAATGTCAATCGGGAGACGGTCTATCTCAAGGAGATTATCGATTCGGATTCTTTTCGAAATTTCAAATCGAAACTCTCTTTTGGGCTGGGAAAGGACATCTCGGGAGATCCCTTTGTCGTGGATCTCGCAAGAATGCCTCATTTGCTGGTCGCTGGATCGACCGGTTCCGGGAAAAGCGTCTCCATCAATGCGATGATCTGCAGTATCCTTTTTAAGGCCAATCCAGAGGAAGTTCGATTTCTGATGATCGACCCGAAGATGCTGGAGCTTTCTGATTATGAAGGCATTCCGCATCTGCTCCTGCCGGTTGTGACCAACCCGAAAAAGGCGGCTGCCGCCCTCAAGTGGTTGGTGGAAGAGATGGAACGGAGGTATACGGTCTTAGCCGAAAAAGGAGTGAGAAATATCGAGCATTACCATCAGCGAATGGAAAAGGAGCTGAAGGAGAAAGGGAAGGTTTATAAACGGAGGGGCGATGTATTAGAGGGAGAGGAGGCAAAACCATCGGAGCCGATGGAAAAAGTTCCTTATATCGTGGTGGTGATCGATGAATTGGCGGACCTGATGATGATCTCATCAAGGGAGGTGGAGGAATCGATCACCCGGCTCGCCCAAATGGCTCGGGCGGTGGGCATCCATCTTTTGTTGGCGACCCAACGGCCCTCTGTTGATGTGCTCACCGGGATTATCAAGGCAAACTTTCCTGCGCGGATCTCTTTTCAAGTCACCTCCAAAGTAGATTCCCGAACGATTCTTGACACCATTGGGGCTGAACATCTGCTCGGGGCTGGGGACATGCTCTTTCTTCCTCCGGGCAGTTCAAAACTGACGCGCCTTCATGGAGCTTTTGTCTCCAGCGCGGAGATCAAGCGAATCGTTGAGTTTTTAAAAAAACAAGGGAAGCCCTCTTACTTAGATCCTTCGGTCCTTGCTGAAGTGAAGAAGGATGATAAAGATGGCTCTGGGGAGGACGAATACGACGAGAAATATGATGAGGCAGTGGCCTTTGTCGCCGAGATCGGACAGGCCTCTATCTCCCTCGTCCAAAGGCGATTTCGAATCGGTTATAACCGAGCAGCGCGAATCGTCGAGAAAATGGAGCAGGAAGGCGTCGTAGGGCCTTCCGACGGGGTCAAACCCAGAGAGGTTCTGGTCAAGAAGATTGAGGCATAAGATTTCTAAAGAAATCTTTCCCCCGACTCCATCCCTCTCCCCTCGGGGGAGAGAGGAAGAGTGAGGGGCGATTGGAATTAAGATGACACCGATTGAGACCGTTAGGAAATGGAGGACGATGGGCATAATATTAAAGGTCTCACAATTGAACTGACACAAGCATTGGGAAATCTCCCCCTGCCTACGGGCAGGCCCCTCTTTGCCCTCCGGGCCAGAAGCCCTATGGGCCGGCGGCCAAAGAGGGGTAATTCCTCACTTAGGCAAAGCCTGCCTGCCGGTAGGCAGGGGAGGTTAGGAGGGATTTTAGAAATCAATCTCGTTACTATTCTGAGACGGTTTCACAATGTTGGAAAGTGAGAAGGTGCCAGCGATGAAAAGAATTTCTTTAATAACCTTTTTTGCCTTTATATTTTTTCATCTATTCTTCCGTTCAGTGGTTTTTTGCGCAACCGGTCAAGAGGTACTGAGCGAGATCCAAAGCCGTTATGAAAAGACGAGCGACTTTGAAGCTAATTTTATACAGGAGTATATTGGTAAGGCGATGAAGCAGTCCAACAAAGGGGAGGGGAAGGTCTATTTTAAGAAGAAAGGGATGATGAGGTGGGACTATACGGTTCCAAACCAAAAGCTGATCTCGGACGGCCATACCCTCTGGTATTATCAGCCCGAAGAAAAGCAGGTCCTGGTTTCCGACGTTTCAAAGGTTCTCAAAGAGAAGACACCCCTGGCCTTCCTGGCCGGAGAGGGGAATCTCAGCCGGGACTTCAACCTCCTCAATCTGAATGAGTCTGTTTCTCAAAAAGAGGACAACTATGTTGTTGAGTTGGCTCCCAGGGAACCTCTTGCTACGTTGTCGAAGTTGATTTTGACGGTTGATAAAAAGACTTACATTATCCTTCAGGTGGATGTCGTCGATGGATTGGGAAATGTGACCCGAACCCGTTTTATCGAAACGAGAACGAATGTCGGGCTCTCTAACTCCTTCTTCCAGTTTACCATTCCACCCGGGACGGATGTCATCAAGATGGAGGAACCCTCTGCTCCTGCAAAAGGGGGAAAGGCGCCAAAGTAAGTTGACCAGAATACAGTTGGAGGGTGGTTCAACTCGAAGGATGAAGTCGGAAATTCACAAGTAGATCAGGTTATCAGACTATCAGTAGGTGGTCATCAGATTATCAGAATATCAGGTTAGATAGAAGTTCTCACTGATGCTCTGATATCCTGGTACCCCCTGCCTACCGGCAGGCAGGTGCTTTCTGATTTACTGATATCCTGATAGACGCATTTCAGAGTCGCGTCATATTCTGATAGGGATAACCTTTCGATCTCCAGAATTTGATCTGGTTTTCTTTTATGCCTCTATTCAAAACGAATGCCATTGTGATTCGCTCGCTCAACTACGGTGAGTCCGATAAGATCATCACTTTCTTCACGAAAGATTTTGGTAAGCTGAAAGGGATTGCAAAGGGGGCGAGGAGGAGCAAGAAGCGATTTCAGAATGCCCTCGGTCTCTTTTCTCATCTTCGCCTCATGTTTTTTGATAAAGAGGGGATGGGGTTAGTTAGGGCTGAGGGTTGTGATATTCTCCATTCTTTTCCAAGGATCAGGGAAGACCTGAAGAAGATTCTTTATGGAAACTATTATCTGGAATTGGTGAACGAGATGGCGAGTGAGCGAGAAGGGAATTCAGAGGGCTTTGAGCTCCTTCTCTCTTCCTTGCTGAACCTCGAAGAGCTGGACCTCCAGGAGGAACAATTGAGGATCTTCGAAATTCAGATGCTCTCCTTGTTTGGCTATCGGCCCAATATGAGGAGATGTAATCTTTGCAAGAAAGATTGGGAAGGTTTGAAGGAGACCCCTGTTGTCTTTTTCTCGCTGGAGAGAGGAGCGTTGATCTGTGAGACGTGTTCGGAGGCGCGGAATAATCTGATCCCTATTTCCCTGGGAACGGCAAGGTTGATAGAGAAAATTTCACAGATGGAATTTTCCAGGATTCAAAGGTTGAAATTCACGCTTCAGGCCTTGTCCGAGAGCCGTGAGCTTCTTCCAAAATTCATTTGCTATCAATTGGGGAAGGAATCGAAATCACTGAAGGCATTGAACAGTATTGATGATAAGCTCAAATGTCAGAATCCATATGCCAAATGAATGTCAAATTGCAAAATCAAATTTTTTGAAATTGGAACTTGGATGATTTGAGATTTGAACTTTGTCATTTTAGTAGAAAGAAGGATTGACCCCGTGGAGTACATTTGGCGGTACATCTGCAAGAATTCGCAATTGGAATCAAAATAGGCATCATATCCAGACGAGGTGTATACTCTACGGGGTTGACATTCCCGAGTTAAAAGTGCTAAACCGTACTCCATTGCAAAGAAGATTGCAATCGAATTGAGCAAAGCGCGTCGTCTCGCTTCAAAAACGTGGCGATATTTCTTGATGCGGCCTTTGAATTAGAGGGGAATGATGAATTTTCAAGAACTGATCTTTGCATTAGAGCGATTCTGGGCGGATCAGGGATGTGTGATTCAACAACCTTACGATACAGAGGTGGGTGCAGGGACTTTTCATCCTGCTACCTTCCTCAGGTCCCTGGGCCCCGAACCGTGGAGAGTGGCTTATGTCGAGCCTTCTCGCCGGCCCACCGACGGCCGATATGGTGAGAACCCGAATCGGCTTCAGCATTATTATCAATATCAGGTCATCATGAAACCTTCGCCTCTTGATATTCAGGAAATCTACATTAACAGCTTGAAGTCTTTCGGAGTCGATCCACTCGATCACGATATTCGATTTGTCGAAGATGATTGGGAATCTCCGACGTTAGGCGCATGGGGGTTGGGATGGGAGGTCTGGCTGGATGGAATGGAGATCACCCAGTTCACCTATTTTCAGCAGGCGGGCGGCATTGAATTGAATCCTATTCCGGTAGAGATTACGTACGGGATTGAAAGAATCGCCATGTACCTCCAGAACGTTGACAGTGTCTTCGATCTGGAATGGGCAGAGGGAGTGAGGTACGGGGATGTCCACCATCGAGGGGAGGTCGAATTTTCGAGATATAATTTCGATGAAGCCAATGTCGAGATGCTTTTCCATCTCTTTGAGATGTTTGAGGAAGAATCGAAGGCAATGGTCGGAAAAGGTCTGATTCTCCCGGCCTATGACTATTGCTTGAAGACTTCCCATATCTTTAACCTTCTCGACGCAAGGGGCGCGATCAGTGTGACCGAACGTGTGGGATACATCTTGAGGGTCAGGACACTGGCGAGACTCTGTGCGGACGGATATCTCAAACAGAGGGAAGAGATGGGATTTCCGCTGTTGAAGCAGAAGGTGGAAAACAGTAAGCAGTAGGCAGACAAAAACGTTTTTGTTTCTCTTCTGCCGACTGCCTTCTGCATACTGCTTGCTATTCAGCGCCTGATTCGTACTGACGTTGATACTGACACTTGGAGTTTTTCATGAAAGAACTCTTATTGGAGATCGGGACGGAAGAGATTCCGGCTGGATTTGTGCCACAGGCTTTACTGGATCTGGAGACTCTCGCGAAAAGAGAACTCGAAGCGAGCCGGATCGACTTCAGTGGGACGAAGACTTTTGGGACTCCAAGACGGCTTGTCCTGGCGATTGATTCCGTCTCGGAAAAGCAGAGGGATGAAGAGACGAGAAAGATCGGTCCTTCGAAACAAGCTGCCTTTGATGCAAAAGGGGAGCCAACGAAAGCGGCGATTGGATTTGCGAAGGGCCAATCCATTCCTGTCGAATCCCTGACAGTCATTCAAACAGAGAAAGGAGAGTATGTTTGCACCGTCAAGAGCGAATCGGGGAAGCCGACGGCCGAGCTCCTTTCTTCTCTTCTCCCCAAGTGGATTCTTTCCATTCCGTTTCAGAAATCGATGAGATGGGCAGATATTCCTATCCGATTTGTCAGACCGATCCACTGGATCTTAGCCCTTTTCGGAGGAGAGGTTATTCCTTTCGAAGTGGGTAATATTCGGAGCGGGAATGTCACCCGCGGCCACCGCTTCATGAACCCGGGCCCTCTTGCGGTGAAGGATTTTCAGTCCTACCTACAAAAGACAAGAGAAGCTTTTGTTATCGTTGATCCTCCGGAGCGAAAGAAAAAGATCGAGGACGAGATGATCCGGGAAGGGGCAAGGGTATCAGGAAGGGTCCTGAAAGATGAAGATCTCCTCGAAGAGGTTAATTTTCTGGTGGAGTACCCTGTCGCCCTGTGCGGAGGCTTTGACCATAAATTTCTTTCTCTCCCGCGGGAGATTCTCATCCACTCGATGAAAGAGCATCAGAGATATTTTCCTCTGGTGGATGACCATGGAGTATTGCTCCCCCATTTTGTCTGTGTGAGCAATATCAAGCCAAAGAACCGGGAAGTGGTGGTGAAGGGGAACGAAAAGGTTCTGAAAGCAAGGCTTTCTGATGCGGCCTTCTTCTTTGAAGATGATTTGAGGATTCCTCTGGAGACGAGGTTAGAGCAACTGAAGAAGGTGGTTTTTCAGGCGAAACTGGGGACTTCTTATGAGAAGGTGATGCGATTTAAGGAATTGGCTTTGTGGATAGCAGAACGAATCGATCCTAAACTTCGAGAGGCCGTTGAAAGAACTTCCCTGCTATGCAAGGCCGATTTAGTAACTGGAATGGTCGGCGAGTTCCCAAAACTTCAAGGGATTGTCGGGAGGGAGTACGCCCGCTTGTCCAAGGAAAGGCCGGAGGTTTCAGAAGCGATCTACGAGCACTACCTTCCCGGTTTTGCAGGAGATCGACTTCCTTCCGGCCCGATTGGAGATATCGTTAGCATCGCTGACAAAATGGATACCATCATGGGATGTTTTGGAGTGGGTCTCGTGCCCACCGGAACAGCCGATCCGTTTGGGTTGAGACGACAGGTCCTGGGGATCATTCGAATCGTCCTTGAAAAGAAGTATTCCCTTTCCTTGAGGGGATTGATTGAAGAGAGTGGAAAGCAGCTTAAAGAAAAGATGGAGCGTCCCTTTGAGGAGGTCAAACAGGAGGTTCTGGATTTCTTTCGAGTCCGTTATCAAAACTTCTTATTGGATAAAGGATACCCTTTTGATGTGACCGATGCGGTGCTCTCTATCTCTTTTGACGATCTGCTGGATGTCCAGGGCAGAATTGATGCCTTGAGGGAGGCGAGGGAGTGGGAGGGTTTTGAGTCGATCGTGATTGCCTTTAAGCGAGCAATGAATATCTTAAAAGGATCTCCACCTAAAGGAGCGCTCAACCCGTCCCTCTTTACTGAGCCTGTTGAGAAGGACCTCTATCAGGCTTTTCTCGCCGCAAAAGAGAAGATCGGCGCTTCCGTGAGCATGAGAGACTATCAGGCTGCACTCCTCGAGATGACCCGGATGAAAAAACCGATTGATAACTTCTTCGATGGCGTCATGGTGATGGTCGAAGATGAGGCGATTCGGAATAAGCGCCTCGCCCTCCTGGATGAGATCGGAAAACTCTTCCTCCGAATTGCCGATTTCTCAAAGCTCACCTGAAGTCCGCAGTTAGAAAATAGGAAGTACTTAGACGAATTCTTGGAATGCCAAGGAAGGAAAAGTTATTTCACCACACCCAGAACGATCTGGCCTGTCGTTTCTCCTTTCCTAACAGGATGCTGGTCCTGTCCTGTCGCCTGAGGAACTTTTTCGGAGACATAGCGGTAAACCTCATCCACAGTGACCACTCCATCTTTATCAAAATCTGCCTTCCCTCGGAGCCCTTCCAAAAGGTAATAGGTAAACACTCCGTGTTTCAGTTCATCTTTTTCAGCACTTACCTCATTGGCATCGCTGGCCGTTAGAATCACCCGCCCCTTACCCTGCGTAACCCTCTCTAAGAATGCCCCGGAAACATTCGACCTTTTCCCAGCGACCAGGATTGTTCTACCCCCGCTGCCCCCGCTATAGCAGGTATCGCCAATAAAGACCAAGCGTTCGGAATTGATCCTCTGAAAGATCCGGGCAATCTCACTCATGGGTATGGCTGAACCATAAAGGTCTTTGGGATCGGCATTGTGAGGAAGGATATATTTCTCCAAACCATCCCCATCAGGACTGGAGGCATCCTGTTCTGTGGCCCCGTGACCTGCCAAGAAGATAATAACCGTGTCATCTTTGCCAGCGCTTCTACGAAGTGAAGTTCCCAAAGTCGTCCGCAATTTGTCTAAAGTCGCTTCTTCATCCAGGAACAGCCAGACATGGTCTTTGGGAACCTGGTTCACTTCTGTGAGATAGTTATAAAACTCGCGCGCATCATTGACAGCATATTTTAGAGATGGAAAGTTTTTGTATTTATTGATTCCAATTACCACAGCGTAAACTTCCTCCCGTTTCTTCGCCAGCAGAATGGAAAGGGTTTTCTGGGTCTTTAATCCCTCTGCCCCTTCGACGATAACTGCAATTGTATTTTGTCCTTCCCGAAGGCGAATCTTTTCTGAGAATTCTACGCGTTTTCGGTCTTTTGGAACCATCTGGAGATCTCCCTGATCCCTCAATCCCACCGGGTTGTTGTTCAGCAAGATCTCAAATTTAGAAATTCCCCTCTCATGCTCGGCCACCCCGTAGAGATTTACATACTCCGAATCCACACTGATCCCATCCTTTGGGTAACCAATGGCAATCATAGGAAGGTTCTTAGGCTGTTTCGATCTCTCCACTTCTACGCTTTCCAAACTCGCCAGGAGGTCTTTTGCCTCCTGCAGATCTTTAATCGTTTGCATAGCCTTCTTCAATCTTTCTGACAATTCACCGATCTTCTTCTCCTTATCATCCTCTTTAACCACTACCGGAGGCTCTTTTTCTTTCAGGGCTGCAACGACTACTTTCTCTTCCCCCTTCTTAACCACCTTTTGTTCTGGGATCTGTTTCTCTTTCTCGGGCGTCTTAGCCTCTGAAATCGGTTCTTTCACAGAAGGAGGGATAACCACTTTTGGCTCTTCAACTTTCTTTTCTTCCTTTTTTACTGCTGGAGTCTCCTGGGCCTCCGCGATTGAAAGCTCTTTTTTTATCTCTTCAACCTCTTTTGATTTCTTTTGGAGGGCCACTGCAATCTCTTGGCGTTTCTTAAATTCTTGAACCATTTCTTTTAATTCTTTATCCTTGGGCTGCGATAAACTTGCCTCTTCAAGAAATTTGGCCATAAGGTTCGTATCATTCGTGTTCCAGACGATAATATCCACGGAAAAGAAACCTGTATGGTTAGAGGTAACGTATTGAACCGGATTACAGATAGTGGGACTGAGATTCGGATCATAACTCAGGTAGACGGTTCCGCTCCGTGAAATTGCAATTATTTCTGGTCCTTGGTACCGCTGCACAGACCCCTTTTCTGATAATTCGTATGACAACAATACCTTAGGCCCCCACACGCAGGCACCTCTGTAAGGGGGCGCAAGATCTATTGTTCCTTTTGCCAGAATAGTTATGTAATCTCCATGATTAACCTGTGCGCCACTATTGGTCATGCCGGAACTTCCACCATATACAAAGACCGATTTGTAGCTCCTTACGATATCGGGAAGGGGTTTGGGCATCTTGAGGACAGAGGAAATAGCATCATCCCCATGTACGAATAAAATTGCCATCGCCGCGGCTAAGCCAAATAAAACCCCGAGTTCTCCTCTGAAGAATTGCGGTCTATTTTCCCATCTTAACTTCATACCCACTCCTAAATTCCTTTTGGGATTACAGGTGAATTGGAAGATACCTGTACAGAATAGGTCGGTGGCATCTTCATATCAAAGAACGTCGCTTTTGTCAACCGAATAATGCGATTGGTCTAAGCCACCGGCAACCCTACCAAGGTTTATCGATTATGGTATGAAATCTGCGCTATTAGGGTAAAAGATGACCCGGATGAAGAAACCCATCGATGAATTCTTCGACGGGGTCATGGTGATGGTCGAAGATGGGGCGACTCGGAATAATCGACTTGCCCTCCTGGATGAGATCGGAAAACTCTTCCTCCGAATCGCCGACTTCTCAAAACTCACCTGAGTAAATCCGCAAATTTGAAAGAATAGGAAGTGCTTGGACGGATTTTTCCAAGAAAGGAAAAGCTATTTCACCACACCCAGAACGATCTGGCCTGTCGTTTCTCCTTTCATTACGGGATGCTGGTTTTGTCCGGTAGCCGGCGGAACTTTCATAGAAACGTAACGATATAGCTCATCGACTGTGATCACACCATCTTTGTCCAGGTCCGCTTTGCCTCGAAGCCCTTCTAAAAGGTAAAAGGTAAAAATGCCATGCTTTAGTTCATCCTTTTCGGCACTCACCTCGTTGGCGTCGCTGGCCGTGATGATCACCCGACCTTTGCCCTGAGAAAGCCTCTCCAAAAATGCGCCGGAGACATTCGCCCGCGTCCCCCCAGCGAAAATGGTTCGCCCCCCGCTTGCCCCGCTATAACAAGTATCACCGATAAATACCAACCGTTCCGAACTGATCCGCTGAAAGATCCTTGCTACCTCGCTCATAGGCAGGGCGGAGGCATAAAGGTCTTTGGGGTCAGCATTATAAGGAAGAATATATTTCTCCAAACCATCTCCGTCAGGACTGGAAGGGTCTTGTTCCGTCGCCCCATGACCTGCTAAAAAGATGATCACCGTATCATCCTTCCCGGCGCTGCGACGAAGTACGGTACCCAGAGTGCTCCTGAATTTATCCAGGGTCGCCTCCTCATCCAGAATCAACCAGACATGGTCTTTGGGAACTTGATTCACTTCCGTGAGATAGCGATAGAACTCGCGCGCATCATTGACAGCATATTTCAGAGACGGAAAGTGTTTATATTTATTGATCCCGATCACCACAGCAAAAACTTTTTCTTTCTTCTTGGTCAATTGGATTGAGATGTTCTTTTGACTCGTGAGTCCTCCGGTTCCTTGAACATAGATGGAGATCGTATTCTGTCCCTCCTGAAGGCGAATCTTCTCCGAAAACTCGATCCTTCTACGATCTTTCGAAAGAGTCGTGAGATCCCTCTGTTCTTTCGAAACAACCAGTTTTTTATTGACTAAGATCTCGAATCTCATAATTCCCTTTTCATGCTCAGCCATACCATAAAGATTGACATACTCAGTATCTAAGGTGAGCCCATCTCTAGGATAGGCAACTGCGATGACCGGATGATCCTTTGCCTGCCTTGACCGCTCCCCTTCCAAACTTTCCAACCGAGCGAGTAACTGGGCTTCTTTTTCTTCCCGCTCCGTCAGTTTCTTCTTCATCTCCTCAAATTCTTTTATTGACTGAAGGGCTTTTTGGAGTTTTTCAGTCAATTCTTCGATCTTCTTCTCCCTGTCGCCTTGTTTGATTTCATGGGTCTGGTTTTCTTTCGGGGGTATGGCAGCTTTTTTTTCTTCTACAGATTTCTGGGCAACTGGAAGGGCTGGCTTTTCTTCTACTTTTTTGGCCGCCTTTTGTTCAATTGGTTTCTCTCCCTCAGGCTTTTTCAATTCCGTGATCTCTTTCTTTGTCGGAGAGGTAATAACTGGTTTAGCTTCAACGCTTTTGCTTTCCATCTTTGAAAGTTCTTTTTCTATTTCTTCAACCTCTTTTGTTGCCTTCTGAAGGCCCCCTAAAATCTCTTGGCGTTCCTTGAATGCTTGAGCTATTTCTCTTAGGTCCTTGTCTTTGGGCTGCGCCGAACTTGCCTCTTCGAGAAATTTCACCGCACGGGTCGGATCGTACGTCTTCCAAACAATAATATCCACGACGAAGAAACCTGAATGTGCACCGGTATTTTGATGTCTTTCACTATAACCCAGGTAAATGTTTCCGCTCGGCTTATTTTTAAGAAATCCGGGATATACTGCAATGATATCGGGTCCTTGGTATCGGCGCGGGATATCCTCCTCCGAGAATTTATATTTCAACAAGACCTTTGGTCCGTATTCGAAGGAACCCCGGCCGGAAGGGTTAACGTCTATTGTCCCCTTTGCCATAATCGTTACGTAATCCCCCTGCTTCACCTCCACTCCGGTATTGTTCATGCCAGGACGGCCGGCGTGCACATAGACTGATTTGTAACTCTTAATAATATCAGGAAGCGGTTTGGGCATCTTGAGGATAGAGGAAACAGCATCATCCCCATGTACGAATAAAATTGCCATTGCTGCGAACAAGCCAAACAAAACCCTCAGTCCTCCTCTGAAAAAATGGTGTCTATTTTTCCATCTTAATTTCATACCTACCCCGAAATTCGTTACAGATTGATTGAAAGATCCCTATGCATAGCTAGTCACAGCATTCGATATCAAAAAAAGATGGATTCGTCAACCAAATAACGAATTATCTAAGCTACCGGCAACCTCATTCTGGTTCTTTCGGAAACCACACTGAGGAAGTTTGACATGAGACTGAGGTCTTTGTTATGAAAATCTTTATGACCGATATGAAAAAAAGCTGGGAAGATGAGTACTCCATTCCCTTCTGCGAGGTGGATACGAAGAAGGAAGTCTTTCTTCCGACTCTCTGGAATTTCATGCAGGAGACGGCGTGGCACCATGCCGATAATCTGCGAGTGGGATATTCTGATCTGTCAAAGCATCAGCATTTCTGGGTGCTCTCTCGTTTGTCCATTCAGATGGAGGTCTATCCACGTTGGGGGGACAGGATAAAGATTAACACCTGGCTTACCGGGACAGGCCGTCTGTTTGCCCTGCGGAATTTTTCCATCGCTAATTCAAAAGGAGATATTCTCGGGATGGCGAAGAGTGCCTGGCTGGTTCTCGATCTGAAGAGCCGGAGGCCTCAAAGGATTGAACCCATATTTGAGCACCTTCGGCATCTCTTCGACTCTCTTCCACCCGCCGAGGAACCTGAAAAGCTTCGCGGCCCTGTTCAGCCTAAAATGAAAAAGTCTCTTACGGTTCATTATAGCGATATCGATATGCATCATCATGTGAACAATACGAAATATATGGAATGGATACTGGACAGCTATCCCTTGGGGATGCATGAGAATTACCATATTCATACCTTTCAGATAAACTATCTTGCCGAATCCTCCCATGGAGACGCAATATCGGTCCATTCAGAACCCGTTGATGATTTTCCACCCACCTTTCTTCACAATGTTTTTCGAGCAAATGATGGCCGGGAACTCTGCAGGGCCAGAGCAAGCTGGGGAAAATGTCATCCTGAACTTGATTCAGGATCTCACTATTGAGTCCATAGCTGAAAAGAGATATTTTTGTGAAAATCTCCCCTATCCCCTCTTTTCCAAAGAGGGAGATTTCTCCCTTTTCTAAAGCCTGCCTGCCGGTAGGCAGGGGAGGCGAGGAGGGATTTAGTCTACGATGTCCGTACGACTATGGACTGATTGGTAATTCGACCAATAACAGAGATCCTGGCACCAAGGGCAGCTGCATTTTCGCCGAGACTTCTGTAGGGAACGCATATATGCGTTCCCTACACTAAACCAAACGCCTGGACTGCCCATCGGTAAGGGGGGAACCTCACTTTGCGTTTAGAAAAAGAGGCCAAAGGTGGAACCGGGGTCGTAGCTTTCAAGAGATATTTTTTCCTTCTCCTTCAATTTGGCGTGGGCGGCTGCCAGTCTCGCAATCGGGAGGCGCGGGACGGAGCAACTGACGTAGGAGAGCCCGATATTGTGAGCGAACTCGACCGACTCCGGGTGACCGCCGTGTTCCCCGCAAATTCCGATCTTCAAGTCTGGCTTCGTCCTCCTCCCCCATTCAATAGCGATGATCATTAACCTTCCCACTCCCTTCACATCCAATACCTCAAAGGGATTGTCCTGGAGGATCTTTCGTTGATTGTAAAGGGGAAGAAACTTGTTCTCCGCGTCCTCTCTGGAAAAAGAGAAGGTGGCCTGAGTCAGGTCATTGGTCCCGAATGAAAAGAAGTCTGCCACCTCAGCCAGTCTTCCGGCCCTCATGCAAGCCCTGACCACTTCGATCATCGTCCCAAACTTGAAGGGGATCTCAATTCCGTAGTGTTTCTCCACTTCCTTCTGAACCTTTTTGACCAGTTGATAAACCCATTTTAATTCCTGGGCCGTACAGACTTGAGGAACCATGATTTCTGGTTGGATTTGGACTCCTTCTTTCATCAACTCGGCCGCTGCCTCCAAAATGGCCTGAATTTGCATCTGATAGATCTCAGGATAAGTGATTCCCAGCCTTACCCCACGATGGCCAAGCATAGGGTTTACCTCCATCATCTCTTTCACCTTCCTGAGGGTGTCCTGCTGCTTACGGATGAGCTTTCTGTCGAGCCTCTCCCTTTTAATCTCTACAATATCGGTCACCACATGATCGAGGAGCCCGAGAGACTCCCGGAAAGCGGGGTCCAAGAATTTCATGGCATCGGAGACATTTTCCATGGTGGAGAACGCATTTTCAACGTCCTTCAGCTTTCTCAATTCTTCAGCCAATTCTTCGGCGGAGGGGAGAAATTCGTGAAGAGGCGGGTCGAGAAGCCGGATGGTTGTCGGCAGTCCTTCCATGGCCCGAAAGATCTCCTTAAAGTCGCTGCGCTGCATGGGAAGAAGCTTTTCAATCGCGTCCTGCCTCTTCTCTCTCGTAGTCGCCAGGATCATCTGCCGAACAATGGGAAGGCGATCCGAAGCGTTGAACATCCTCTCCGTTCGGCAGAGGCCGATCCCCTCCGCACCCAGCTGTCTCGCCTTCTCCGCTGCCTCAGGGGTATCCGCATTGGCCCGAACGCCCATGCTCCTTATTTCATCGGCCCAGTTCAGGAGGGTGAGAAGTTCTTTACTGATCTCGGGGTCTACGGTCGGAACCTCTCCGAGATAGATCTCACCCCTGGAACCATCGATAGTGATGAAATCTCCTTCCTTGATGTGAGTATTTTTAATCGTGGCCTCTCTCCCTTTCGCGTCGATTCGGAGATCTTCACATCCCGAGACGCAAGGCTTCCCCATACCTCTCGCCACGACGGCTGCATGAGAGGTCTTTCCCCCACGGCTTGTGAGGATTCCCTGAGAGGCAAAGAATCCATGAATGTCTTCAGGCTTGGTCTCTTCCCGAACCAGGATCACCTTGTTGCCGAGTTTTCCCAGTCTTTCAGCTTCGTCGGCATCGAAGACCGTTTTTCCAGAAGCTGCTCCAGGTGAGGCGGGAAGGCCGGCGGCAATTGGTTTTCCCTTGAAATTTGGGTCGATCCGCTTGTGAAGAAGTTGTTCCAGCTCTTGAGGTTTCAATCTCAGGACCCCTTCTTCTTTGGTAATCAGTTTTTCAGCGACCAGTTCTACGGAAGTTCGGACGATCGCCTGGGCATTCATCTTTCCATTTCGAGTTTGAAGGATGTAAAGGTTCCCTTTCTCCACGGTAAATTCGAAGTCCTGAACCTCACGAAAATGTTCTTCCAGTTTCTTTCTCACCCGCTCCAGTTCCCGATAGATTTTAGGCATTTCCTTCTTCATTTCTTGAATGGGCTTGGGCGTCCGGATCCCAGCGACGACATCTTCACCTTGAGCATTCACGAGGTACTCACCATAAAGAACGTTCTCTCCCGTACCAGGATCTCGGGTGAAGGCGACCCCTGTGGCTGAGTCGAAACCCATATTTCCAAAGACCATGGTGCACACGTTGACAGCGGTTCCATTCGCCAATTCAGGGGTGATGTTGAATTCCTTGCGGTAGGCCAATGCCCTTTTTCCCATCCAGGATTTGAAAACCGCTTCAATGGCGAGCATTAATTGAACCATCGGGTCTTGCGGGAAAGGAGTTCCTGCCTTCTTCTTGAGGACCACCAGATATTGTTTGCAAATATCCTTGAGGTGATCGGCATTGAGATCGGTATCCTCTTTGACCCCCACCTTTTCTTTTGTCTTGTTGAGGATTTGGTCAAATTCCTGTTCTTCCACTCCCAGGGCAATTTTCCCGAAGAGTTGAATAAACCTGCGGTAGGAATCATAGGCAAATCTTCCATCCGAGGTGATCTTTATCAAGCCCTCAAGGGTTTTGTCATTTAGACCCAAGTTGAGAATGGTATCCATCATCCCGGGCATGGAGATCGCAGCACCTGAACGAACGGAGAAGAAGAGCGGATTTTGAGCGCTCCCGAATTTCTTGCCCGTTTTTTCCTCAATCTTTTTCAGGTTCTCGTCTACCTCTTCCATCAGGTCCTTGGGAAGTCTCTTTTTGTTCTCGTAGTAATCGAGGCAGGCCTCGGTGGTGACGATAAATCCTGGAGGAACAGGAAGACCCATACGGGTCATCTCGGCCAGACCCGCTCCTTTTCCTCCGAGGAGTTTCTTATCCGTCCCATCCGCCTCTTCAAAAGAATAAACATATTTTTTATCTTTCATGAAATTCACTCCCCTTTGAATTAAAATAGTATGTTAAATTATTATATCAAAAATCGCTCTCTATTTCTACAACTTCGATTATCCGCTCCCCATTCAATGACAGGATGACCGAATTAGATAGGCTTTAATGATTTCAAGGTGTGGACCAATAATTCCTAAAAGAGGCTATCGCTCAGTTTTTATGTTAAAATGCAATACTTCTGTAATATCTACCGGGTTGACAAAACAAACAGCTTTCGGATAAATTGGATTATTATAACCCAGGGAGGAAGTTATGGGGAAAAAACCTTACATTTTGTGGTTTGATGAAATTGGACTTGGCGATCTTCCCGTTGTTGGAGGAAAGAATGCCTCCCTGGGAGAGATGCGAAAGGAACTGACAAAACAAGGGGTGAACGTCCCCAATGGATTTGCGATAACCGTCAATGCTTACCATTCCCTTTTGGACGAAGGGATTGTCCAGGACTGGCATGATGTTAAGGGAAAAACAAAAATTAAGGAAGGTATTCAAGAGATACTTTCTAGCCTCGATGTCGAAGATGTGGAAAACCTTTCAGAGAGGGGAAGTCGGGTCCGAAGGCTCATCCATAGCCTCGAATTTCCGAGGGAGATCGTTGAGGAAATAGTCAAGGGATATCGGAAGCTGTGTAAGGAATATGGAGAGGATACGGATGTGGCGGTTCGTAGCAGCGCGACGGCTGAGGACCTTCCAGGCGCGAGTTTTGCCGGTCAGCAGGAGACTTATCTCAACATCCGCGGAGAATACGCTTTAGTTCAAGCCTGCAAGCGATGTTTTGCCTCTCTCTTTACCAACCGGGCTATTTCCTACAGAACCCATAGGGGGTTTGACCACTTTTCAGTCGCCCTCTCCATTGGCGTTCAGAAGATGGTGCGTTCGGATAAGGCCTGTTCCGGTGTGATGTTCACCATCGACACCGAATCCGGCTTTACGGACGTGGTTTACATCACAGGTGCCTATGGATTAGGGGAGAATATTGTCCAGGGGGTCATCAATCCTGACGAATTTTATGTATTTAAGCCCTGCATCAAAGAAAATTATAAACCCATCATTCAGAAAACCCTTGGGAGCAAAGAGATCAAAATGATCTACACGCTGGAGGGAGAGGGTTCAACCAAAAATATCCCTGTCTCCGCACAGGAGAGGGCAGATTTTATACTCCACGACGAGGAGATTATTAAGCTTGCCGAATGGGGGATAAAGATCGAAGATCACTATTCGAAGAAAGCAGGTGTCTACAGACCCATGGATATTGAATGGGCAAAGGACGGTATTACCCAGGAACTCTTTATTCTTCAAGCGAGACCGGAGACAGTAAAATCCCAGGGAGCCATGAACATTTTGGAGACCTACGCGTTGAAGGAGAAGGGGAATGTTTTGGTCCAGGGGAAGAGCGTCGGTGAAAAGATTGGAGCCGGTCCTATCAATGTCATCACCAGTGCGAGAGAGATAGAGAAGTTCAAGAAAGGGGAGATTTTGGTGACCCAGATGACAGACCCGGACTGGGAACCCATCATGAAGATTGCCGCTGGCATTGTAACCGATCGGGGTGGAAGGACTTGCCATGCGGCCATCATCAGCCGTGAACTCGGAGTTCCCTGTGTGGTGGGGACAGGGGGTGGCAGCGAGATTTTGAAAGACTATAGAAGTGCCACCGTTTGTTGCGCACAAGGGGAGACAGGATTAGTTTTTGAGGGGATTCTTGATTATGACGTGAAGCACTTCGATATGGCACATCTGGAGAAGCCCCAAACAAAAATCATGATGAACGTAGGAAATCCGGATAATGCTTTCCACCTCTCCTTTATCCCCAATGATGGGGTAGGTCTCGCCAGAGTGGAATTTATCATCAATAATTCTATACGAATCCACCCCATGGCACTTGTCCGATTCGATTCTTTGAGTGACAGCCATGCGAAAAAGGAGATCGAGCAGCTGACCATCGGGTATGAAGATAAGGAGGTATTTTTTCTCGATCGTTTGGCTCAAGGAGTGGCCAAGATTGCTGCTGCCTTTTATCCCAAGGATGTCATTGTGAGAATGAGTGATTTTAAAAGTAATGAGTATGCCAATCTTATCGGCGGAAGCGAATTCGAACCCGTCGAAGATAACCCCATGATTGGCTTTCGTGGAGCTTCCCGCTATTATGACGAGTCTTACCAGGAAGGATTTGCTTTGGAATGCAAGGCGATGAAAAAAGTTCGAGATGAAATGGGTCTGACCAACGTCAAGTTGATGATTCCTTTCTGCCGTACCGTGGAAGAAGGGAGACTGGTCGTCGCCGAAATGAGAAAACATGGTCTCATCCAGGGGAAAAACGGTCTTGAACTCTATATGATGTGTGAGATTCCCAGTAACGTGATCATGGCGGGTGAATTTGCTGAGATATTTGATGGGTTCTCCATCGGATCGAATGATCTGACCCAGTTGGTGCTGGGATTGGACCGCGATTCAGAGAAAGTTTCTCATATCTTCGACGAACGGGACCCGGCTGTGAAGAAGATGGTTCAATTTGTAATTGAGACGGCCAAAAAGAAGGGAAGAAAGATTGGTATCTGCGGCCAGGCTCCCAGCGATTATCCGGAATTCGCCGAGTTTTTGGTGCGGTGTGGCATTGATAGCATCTCCCTCAATCCCGATACGGTCATCAAGACCACCGACAGGATCCTGCAAGTGGAAAAGGAGCTCGGGATTTCTCGGAGGGGCGAGCCTGAAAAAAAGGCGTTACCGGTAAGTTAAGCATTGAATCCAAAATTTCAAATTCCAAAGTTCAAATTTCAAATCAAATCCAAACTCTCAATGTCAAAGATTTCAGTTTTTTTTGATATTCTTTTGACATTTGCCTGCCTGCCGGTAGGCAGGGGTTTTGACATTTGAACTTGAGATTCAGTAATTGAAGATCCTCCTCCACATCTGCTGCGCCAACTGTGCCATCTATCCCCTTGAGCGAATGAAGGAAAAAGGGGAAGAGACCGTTGGATATTTTTTTAATCCCAACATCCACCCCTACCAAGAATATCAGAAAAGGCTGGACGCTTTGAAGAAATACTCGGAGAGCGTCGGGTTGGAGGTGATCGACCGAGATGAATATCTTCTTGAGGAGTTTTTGAAAAGTGTGTCCCATCGAGTAGAAGAGAGGTGTCAATATTGCTACTCGCTTCGCCTTGAAGCGACTGCTCGCGAGGCAAAGAATAGGGCATTTGACCAATTTTCAACTACCCTTTTGCAGAGTGCTCATCAGAATCATGCTAAAATCAAAGAGACAGGGGAGCGCGTTGCTCAGGAGATCGGAATCCCATTTTATTATGAAGACTTTCGAAAGGGATGGAAAAGAGGGGTGGAGGTATCCAAATCCATGGGACTTTATCGCCAACAGTATTGTGGCTGTATCTATAGTGAGAAAGAAAGATTTTTTAAAAAAATGTCAAATGACAAAGTTCAAATGTCAAAGGAAGTTCAAAGTTCAAATGAAAAGGTATTTGACTTGGAGGAAAGGACCGGTAGATTCGGTGAAGTTATTATTGAATTTGTAAAGACTCTTGAGAGAAATGAAATTAATCGACCTCTCATCGGTCAATTAGTAGACGCCGGTACGAGTATTGGCGCGAATTACATGGAGGCGGACGGGGCAGAATCCAAGAAAGACTTTAGGTATAAGATCGCTATCTGCAAGAAAGAAGCCAAAGAAACGAAGCACTGGCTAAGAATGATTCGAAAGGCAAATCCCGACAAGGCAGTGGAGTGCCACAAACTCTGGCAGGAAGCGCATGAGCTAACGCTTATTTTTTCTTCAATCCTCCTACCAAAGAAGAGGTGAAGTTCTGATATTTAATTGTTTGGAATTTGACATTGATTTGGCCTTTGGATTTTGATTTTTGAAATTCGTTTTGCTTGTCATTTGACATTCCTTTGAACTTTGAACTTTGAAAATTTGAACTTGTATCGAGGAGGCTAGGGGTTGGGTTTCGGTCCGTTAGGAAAGCTACTTATCCTTTTGGGCGTTTTCATTATTCTGGTAGGCGTTTTTTTGCTCATCGGAGATCGAATTCCATGGTTAGGTAGGTTGCCAGGAGATATTATTATCAAAAAAAAGAATTTTACTTTTTATTTTCCTCTCGCTACCTCGATTCTGATCAGCATCATTTTGACATTGATATTTACCTTTCTCTCCAGAAAGTGATTAAAGGTTACTTCTCTCTACACTAAGTCGCAACATCCTTAATAATCTCCACCAACATCTTTACTCCGAATTCCAGGTTTTCCAATGTAATGCGTTCATCGGTTCCGTGCACTAAGAGCAACTCTTTCTCCTTTAATCGGAAGGGACAAAAATCATAGGTGGTAATTCCGTTCTCTCTCAAAAAACGACTGTCCGTCGCGCCAGAGAGAAGAACCGGAACGACTGGGCAACCCGGGTCATTTCTTGCTGCGAATTTCTGAATAGCCTGGAAAAGATCCGTATTGAGGGGAGAGGGAGGAAGAGAGAGGCTCTCGGAAATGACTTCTACCTCAATTCCATTTCCTAACCTCTTCTTGATCTCTTTTAAGAAGTTTTCTTTAGACGATCCTGGGATGAGGCGGCAGTCGAGGGTTGCTGTTGACTCGGAAGGAATAACGTTCTCCTTGTTCCCACCCCGCAGGATGGTAAGTGAAATGGTATCTCTTACGATGGCATTATAGATTGGGTTTGATGTCAGCTTAGCTGAGAAAGAAGGGTCGGTCACACCTTTCTCAATATCTTCAAAAAATTTTCTTTCGTCCGACGGCTGTTTTGGAGCCATCTTTAAAAAATATTCTTTCACCATGGGAAGGATGTTGTAAGGAGTCTCCCATTTTGTTACTCTCTTTAAGGCCTGAACAAGTTTTACATTCGGATTGTCGGGAAGGGGCCGGGAGCCATGGCCCGAAGTCCCTTTGGCCTTTAGCTCAAGTTGAAAGAGAACTTTCTGGCCGCTCGAGACTCCGTATTGATCCGCGATGCCCTCGTCGTTGAGAATGACATAAGACCCTTCGTTGAGAGCGTATTCAGACTCTTTCAAAGATGGAATATTTTCCACCGCCCATTGCACTCCCCACCTGCCTCCGGTCTCTTCGTCTGCAGAGGCAAGAAAGAGGACGTCTCTTTTTAAAGGAACCTGTTTCCTTTTGAGGATGAGGAGGGCCATCATCTCGATAATACCCATGGATTTGTCATCGAGAGCGCCGCGACCATATAAGTATCCGTCCTGAACGACCCCTTCGAAAGCATCAAAGGACCACTGCTCTTTTTCAGCGGGAACGACGTCCATATGGTTGAGAAGGAGGAAAGGCCTCTTCTTTCCATTGCCTTTTAAAGTAGCGAGCAGGTTTCCACGGCCTGGAGAGGGCTCAAAAATCTGGCATGGAATGGACTCCGCCTCAAGAATCTTTTTCAAAAACCTTGCTCCTTCCACTTCGTTCCCCGGAGGATTGGCTGTATTGATGTGGATATATTCTTGCAGATAGCGAATAGTTTCTTTCAAAATTTGATCCCAGTCCATGTTGAACTCCTATTTCCTAAGCAGCAGAAGGAAGGCAGTAGGCAGTTAGCAGCTATTGCTGCCTTCTGCTTACCGCTTTCTGCGTTCTATTTTCGTCTTAGTCTTCTCCAAATAAAGGAACAAATTTAAATTGATTCACATCAACCAAACCTTTGTCAGTGATCTTCAATTCTGGGATAACCGGCAGGGACAGAAACGAGAGTGTCATAAAGGGGTCCGAAATCTTGCATCCAAGCTTTCTTACCGCGCGAAGAACCATTTCTAATTGATCGTTGACCTTGACAACCGACGCTTCCGACATCAGACCTGCTATGGGCAAAGCCATAGAAGCCAGTACTCTTCCATTTAGAGTAACCGCCAACCCTCCTTTCATCGTTTTAATGATCTCGACGGCTTTCAAAATATCCTGATCGTTGGTTCCCACGATCACAAGATTATGGGAGTCGTGGGCCACGGATGACCCGATGGCTCCGTTTCTTAAGCCGAACCCCTGGACGAAACCAATCCCGATATTCCCCGTCGCTTTATGGCGTTCAACTACTACAATCTTGAGAATATCTTCTTTGATATTCGGATAGGCCACCCCTTCTTTCAAAATGATTTTTTGCATCACTTTTCTTGTGACAATTTGATTTGGTATAAGCCGGATGATCTTGGCAAGGGGTTGATTGCTTCGGAGCAGAAATGCATCTTTTTTGAAGGGTCTGACACGAACAGAGCTTCCGGTTTTTAGAGCCCTCCTTTTTGGGGTGGTTGTGACGAGCATTTTCCCGCTCTCTGCAACCAATACCCCGTCCTTAAAGACCTTGCCAATTCGAAACCGGCCTAAGTGATCGAAGGTGACGAGGTCAGCTCGGAAACCCGGAGCGATGGCCCCAAGGCCGTCAAGCCTGAAATATTCTGCGGCATTTAGTGTCGCCATCTGAATGGCGAGGATCGGGTCCAATCCCCTGTGAATCGCTTGCCTAATCATCGAATCGATGTGGCCCTCTTCGAGAAGTTCCTTGGGATGGCGATCGTCCGTGACAAAGAAAGTTCGTCTCGAATTCTTCGCAGTGACCAGAGGGAGGAGATCCTTGAGGTTTCGTGCTGTAGTTCCCTCCCGCATCTGGATCCACATGCCATTTTTTAATTTTTCCTTCGCCTCCTTTAACGTCGTGCATTCGTGATCGGACCGAATCCCCGCGGTGAGATAAGCGTAAAGTCCTTTCCCTGAAAGCATGGGGGCGTGGCCGTCGATTGGCCTTCCTTTTGCCGTCTCAATTTTCTTGAGGACTTCAGGATCTCTAAAAATGACACCCGGGAAATTCATCATCTCTGCCAATCCAATCGCCCAGGGTTCTTTAAAGAAAGGTCTTAGGTCACTTGCCTTGAGGGTCGCTCCAGAGGTTTCCATATTCGTGGCCGGGACACAAGAAGGGAGCATGATAAATACATTTAAAGGAATTCCTCTCGCTGAATCCGCCATGAATCGGATGCCTTCTCGACCCTGAACGTTGGCAATTTCATGGGGATCGATGACGATGGAGGTCGTGCCGTTGGGAAGAACAGCCCGGGCGAATTCAGGGATGGTCACCATGCTCGATTCCACATGGACGTGGCCGTCGATCAGCCCCGGGCAGAGGAAATCACCTTCGACATCGATGATCTCTTTGGCTTGATAATCTCCAAAACCTACGACGATGCCTCCAAAGATAGCCACATCCTTTTTCTCAATCTGACCCGAAAAGACATCCACCACCCTCCCGTTTTTGATGAGAAGATCAGCCATCCCATCGCCCGAAGCGATACGTATCTTTTCTCTTAGCGATGCCATTCGATTCCATTCCCTCCTAATTCATTTCATATCAAATCTCTTATTCGGTATCAAGGGAATTTGATCCCCGTTTGACAGAAATGTTTTCCGTAGGCTAATTTATGTTTATGCCGCTGGACTATCGAAATGGGAAAGTAGGGCTTCAGGAGTAGGCGATCCCTTAGGGGTCAAACAGGTAGGGGTCTATGAGTGTAGTGAAGAAAAGGAATCAACCTCGTGGAATTCGAGCTATCATCTTCGATTTTGATGGTACCCTGGCCATACTCAATATCGATTTTTCTTTCATGAGAGATCGGGTATTCGATCTAATAGGCCGTTACGGGATTGAAGAAAAAACGGTTCAGGAAAAGTACCTGCTTGAGATCATTGACGAGGTCTATCAAATATTGTGCAAGAAGAGCTTTTCCGCTGCCGAGGCATTTTATTCGGAGTCCCATGACGTCCTTCACGAAGTGGAAATGAGGGCGGCAGAAAAGGGAAGACTGATTCCCGGAACAGAAGCAACTTTAAGAAGCTTGAGAAAGAAAGGGGTTAAAGTCGGAATCATCACGCGGAACTGCGAGGAGGCGGTTCGGAAAATTTTTCCTGACATCGATGATTTCTGCGATATTTTTGTGTCGAGAAATTCGGTAAAGAAAGTGAAACCTCACCCGGACCACCTGACCCACGTGATGAAGTCGTTGAAGATTTCAGGGGAGGACGCAATGATGGTGGGTGACCATGTCATCGATATTCAGGCAGGCAAACGGGTAGGGATGAGATCCATAGGTGTATTGACCGGAAGGATAAGAAAAGAGGAGTTTGAGAAGGCGGGAGCAGATTATGTTTTGAAAGATATTACAGAGGTAAGCAAATTGCTGGAATAGTGAAAGATTGGAATGTTTGGGAAATGAAGAACAAATCAACCCGTTACTCCATTAGCGATTTTTACTCCCGTGACCGATATTATAAGGAGGTTATGAAATGGATAAAAAAGTAATCCAAACGGCAATGGCCCCGAAGGCCATCGGCCCATACTCCCAAGCCATTCAGGCAGGGGGTTTTTTATTCCTCTCTGGACAGATACCGCTTGATCCCAAAACCGGGGAGATGGCGAAAGGAGACATCCGGCAACAAACCAGACAGGTTTTGGAGAATATTAAAGGGGTATTGGATTCCGAAAATTTAGTAATGAAAGACGTGGTCAAAGTGACCATCTTTCTAAAAAATATCGGAAATTTCAATGAGGTGAACGAGGTTTATGCGACCTACTTCCCGTCTTCGCCACCCGCTAGATCAACGGTCGAGGTGGCAAAGCTTCCCAGAGACGCGGAGATAGAGATTGAGGCCATCGCCCTCGCCTAATTTCCGCTTTCCCACTTGACTACGCTATTTTCCCCGTCGGGGGGATTAATTTGGACTTCGAAGGTAATTGATTCAGGTTTTTTCCCTGGAAGGGAGAAACCGAAAATCACGATACGGCCGGTATTCGGAGACAGGGGGAATGGGACGGTCATTTCCTCCTGGGTTAGGTTAAATTCGGCTACAGAAGTCCCTTCAGGAAATTTTATTTCTTTTGGAACAACCACTACCCGGATTGAATTGGATGGGGCAACTAATCTCCGATTCTTGTTAAGGATTTCAACCTGAATTTCTAACATCTTAAGAGGAGGGGTAGCAGATTCGAATTCTCTGGTCTGGAAGGTTATTTTCCCAAACCTGATATCTGCTTTTTCTTCTACCACGGCCTTGGGCTGGGAGAAAACAATACCCGTTATCTGAAAAAGTAAAAGTGATAGAAGAGACGAAAAGAGCGCAATCTTTCTAATCATTCCGCACCTAATCACCCAAGGTTTTTTCCTTGCCCTGAACAGTAATTTATCACATTTATTCGCGAATGAGAAGAATTTTGAAGAACCCAGACCTGGAACGGATTCGACAGAGATAATTTCAAGCTATCAGCTTAATTTGCTTATTTTATCCCTTGTGCGTCACACAAATCCTTGAGCCTGCCATTCTTTGCAACGAGTTCGTCCCAGCTTCCGGATTCTACCAGACGTCCTTCCTCTATTACATGAATGACATCTGCCCCTCGTACGGTAGACAGTCTATGGGAGATAAGCAGTATTGTCACCTGACCATGGAGACTCTCTATCGCGTTCTGGATACGTTTTTCGTTTTCAGAATCGAGAGAACTTGTTGCTTCGTCGAGAATCAATAAAGATGGCCTTCGTAGCAATGCCCGGGCCAATGCTATTCGTTGCCTCTCGCCGCCTGAAACAAGGATGCCTCGATCTCCGAGAATCGTATCCAGTCCTTTTGGAAGGCCATTAACGAACTCCTGCGCCGCAGCAAACTTAAGTGCCTGATTCATCTCTTCCTCGCGGGCATCAGGCTTCGCCCAGAGAAGGTTCGCTCGCAAGGTGTCATGGAAAAGAAAGGTGTCCTGAGGTACGTATCCAATCTGCTTCCGCCAGGCGTTCGTTTGCTCAGGGGTTAACTCCATCCCATCCAGAAAAATCTGACCTTGGTTGGGAAAGATAAGCCCCATCACGAGGTCTGCGATTGTACTTTTGCCGGCACCGGATGGACCTATAATAGCAGTTGTTTCTCCTGCTTTGAGTGTTAAATTAAGATCACTAATGACTGGAGATTTTCCTTGGCGATCGTAACTGAAGCAGACCTTATCGAATTGTATGCAATTCGCAAGATCAATTTTTTCTATTTTACCAATTTTCGTTTCAGCCTCAGCATCACAACGCTTCTGGATCTCCATGATTCTGATAAATGATGGCAACATGTTTATAAAGGACTGGAAGTTCTGCTGGATACTTGAAAATTTAGGCATGACACGGGCGAAGAGGAAAAGTAATAGAAGAACTCCCGCAGTTGGAATGGAAAGGATTTGAATTGAAACATAAAGAATCAAGCTTAAGATGATTACTGAACCGATATTAAACCAATAATTTACCTCTGCCTGGTTTTGGATTGCGTAAGTGTACTGGTGCCTGACTTGCTCAGCAAGCCCCCTAAAAATTTCAACATGGCGTTCCTGTACACCGTAACTTTTGGCAATCTTCATTCCGTTGAGATGCTCAGTGATCGCATTGTAAAGACTGCCCATCGCTTCCGATAACCCCTCGCCGGTTTCATGGGCTATTTCTGTTTTCTTTTTTAGCAGAATCATTAACCCAATACCGCAGAGGAAGACCAATCCTGTCATCATTGCTGAAAGCTTTAATGCAAACATGATATAAACTATCGCCACAATACCCGTAGCAAGGAGATTCAGAGTATAATACGTTGCTGCCCCAACGCGTTCCATTTCAATGGTCAGAGCATGAGTGAAGTCTGACACCCGACTTCTGACGAAGAACAACCAATTCGCATTGGCGATAGCTCGATACAACCTTTCCCGGAGACGAACCACAAACTCGTATTCAAGTGTAAGACTTACAGAGGTTTCCCAGCGACGGAGAAGAGAATGGATGATGACAATAAAAATATAGACACATAGAACTGCAATCAGTGTGGGGCGAAATCCAATCGCCGAGAAAATCGATGATATAAATTTGGCAAGATGACCTATAGAACCTTGCTGGACATCCAATCCGACCAGTTGCAGAAGGGGAACTAACATCAACAAGCTGACCCCTTCCGTCAAACCAAGACCCACCATCAAGCCCAGTGCCAAGGCTACCTTCCAGGACATGATGTGAATAAGAGTATTTAGGAATTTTTGAAGCGTATTCATTATCATTGGAGTGAATGTTCAACCATCAGCTTTCAGTGCAGCTTCGGATAAGTGCGGCTCTTCGGAAGTTTGTGCGAAATTGGAGGTAACCTGATTGATCGAAGAAGGACCCATGCTCTGAGCAAAAGGCACTTTTCTGTTCAAGATAAACTGAAAAATTTACTTATTTTTCTCATCTATGATTTCAATCAGTCCATTTTTTGAGAGGTCCTGGAGAAGTTCAAGAATATCATGCTCGCAACGATCGGGTTCAACATCATACTCTTGAGTGATAGCATCCCGTATTTGGCTCACGGTTTTCGGCTCCTGGATGAGCTTCCAGATACTGGCTCCGACGGTATTTAGACCAAAATAGGTACTGGTCTTCAAGCTTAGGATCGCGGCCTCCCCGCTCAGATCGGCAGAGACCTGATCCTTTGTCACTACGACTGTTGAACGCTCTGATATGATTCCCATTCCTCTACACGACTCTAAGTCTTGACAGAGTATATACAATTCTAATTTTTTTTCAAGTTTTTTTGCATTTCACAGTTTGTGCAAGGCAACGAATAGGAGCCCCCGCAAATCTGTTCTATTGTATGGACCTTTGGAGCATTTTATAATAAGAGTTATTTTGAATTGACTGCTGTTTTCGATGGTTCTCTTACTCCATGAAGCCTATCGTTGCCATTGTGGGAAGACCTAACGTCGGCAAGTCTACCCTTTTTAACCGGGTCTCCGGCGGAAAGAAGGCCATTGTCTGGGATGAGCCCGGCGTGACCAGGGATCGAAATTATTCTGATGTGGAATGGGGGGAAAGTGCTTTTACTCTAATTGATACCGGTGGCTTTGAGCCGGCCTCAAAAGATCGGATTTTTGCCCAGATGCGCGAGCAATGCCAGTTGGCCATGGATGAAGCCGACGTCATCCTCTTCATGATGGACGGGAAGGAAGGCTTAACCCCTTCGGATAGAGAAATTGTCGATATTCTTAGAAAATTGAATAAACCTGTCTTTTATATCGTCAATAAGATTGATGGGCCAAAGCATGAGGAACGGATACTTGAATTCTATGGGTTGGGCATGGAATCAATCTATTCAATTTCGGCAGAGCATGGGTACGGCGTAAATGGGTTGATGGAAGAGGTGATCAAGACCTTTCCAGATTTGGCCGAGGAGAAATGGGATAAAGATGCGACAAAAGTGGCCGTTATTGGACGGCCGAATGTCGGGAAATCTTCTTTGATTAACAGATTATTGGGATATAAGAGAGTGCTTGTAGACGAAGTGCCGGGGACAACCCGGGATGCCATTGATACCCGTTTTGAGAAAGATGGCCGGCGGTATGTCTTGATCGATACCGCGGGCATCCGGAGAAAGAGTCGGATCAGCTTGCGGCTGGAGAAGTACAGCATTGTCGAAGCACTTCGAACCATTGATCGATCGGATGTCGCCCTTCTCTTAATAGATTCGAAAGAGGGAGTCACCGATCAGGATGCCCGCATCGGAGGATTCATCCACGAAAAGGGAAAGGGATGTATTCTTATTGTGAACAAGTGGGATCTGGTTGAAAAGGATTCTCAAACCATCGTTCGGTACGAGCGAGAGGTGCGAGAGAATCTCAAGTATCTCTCATATGCTCCCATTCTTTTTATTTCGGCCCTAACAGGCCAAAGGGTCGGAAAGGTGCTGGATATGGTTGAGGATGTTTCGGCGCAGACCAGAAAGCGTATCCCAACCGCTCAGTTAAACAGATATTTTGGAAAGTGGGTTGAACAATTTCCTCCTCCTCTTCATAGAAATCGAATTGTGAAAATGAACTATATCACTCAAGTCTCTGTCTCTCCTCCGACTTTTGTGATATATACCAACATTCAAGGGAGTGTTCATTTTTCTTACGAACGCTATTTGATGAACAAGATGAGGGAGGCCTTCGGCTTTGAGGGAGTTTCAGTCCGCCTCCTCTTCAGAAAAAAAGGAAGGAAAGCTGATGGGTAACTTGAAAAAGAAATATCTAATAGCGATTGTGATCATCATCCTCGTTTTGGCAGGAGGGTTCTTTCTTTATCAGTGGAGCGGCAAGAATGGATCGAACCAGAAATTTCGTTTGGCGAAAATAGAACGGGGCGAGATCAATTTTGTCGTGACCGCTACTGGGACGATCAATCCTGTCATCAATGTCTTAGTGGGAAGCCAGGTTTCAGGAACGATCAAAGCCCTCCATGCTGATTTCAATTCCCAGGTCAAGGAAGGGCAGGTGATCGCCCAGATTGATCCTGCGATCTTTCAGGCCCAAGTCGATCAGGCAAAGGCCACTGTCTTAACCAACCAGGCTAATTTCCTCAATTCTCAGTCGAATCTTACGAATGCCAAAGCGAATCTCGTGAAGGCCGAGGTTGCAGTGGTCGACGCAAAGAGGACTCTCGATCGATACGTGCCCCTTGTAGAAAAAAAGGTTATTGCTCAGGCTACCATGGATACGGCCCAGATGAATTATGATACAGCAGTCGCCCAGAGGGATATCGCCAAAGCCCAGGTGGAGTCGGCTACGTCTCAAGTGTCGTCGTCAAAGGCTCAGGTGGAGCAGGCAAAGGCCGCTTTAAATATGGCAGAGACCAATCTGAGATACGCGACGATTCGGTCTCCAGTCAATGGGACTGTCATTTCGAGGAATGTCGATGTGGGTCAAACGGTTGCAGCCAGTCTACAGGCCCCCACTCTTTTTACCATCGCAAAAGACCTCACTCAGATGCAGGTGGACACCAATGTGAGCGAAGCCGATGTCGGTCGTGTTACGGTGGGGCAGGATGCCACCTTTACCGTGGATGCCTATCCAGGAAGAAATTTTCGTGGAAAAGTTTATGAGGTCCGTAACGCTCCCATTATCGTACAGAATGTTGTCACTTATGATGTTGTGATCCAAGTGGACAATAAAGACTTAAAGCTGAAGCCAGGTATGACCGCCAACGTTTCCGTGATGATTGCCCATAGAGAAGGGGCGTTAAAGATACCGAATGCTGCTCTCAGGTTTCGGCCCGAGGCTGCAAAGCAAGGGAGCCTTCCTGAAAAGAGCAGCGAGAGCTCTGAGTCGAGGGGTCGCCTCTTAATCGAACGATGGACAAAAGAATTAAACCTGACACCGGATCAGCAGTCAAAACTTGAAATGGTTTTGAAATCATCGAAGCAGGAATTTCAGGAGATCAATCAAAAGATGAAGCCCGAAGAGGCGAGGAGCCGAATCCAGAGCCTGATCCGACAAAAAATCACGGGGATTCTCACAGATAAACAGATCCAGAAGCTGAAAGAGCTACCCGAGTCTTCTCAGTCGGAGAGAAAACCGGGGAGGGTATGGATTCTGTCTCCGGAGAGGAAGCCGACCCCGGTCCCTATTGTCCTTGGGATTACCGATGGCACTTTTAGTGAGGTGATTTCCGGAGAACTTCGAGAAGGTGGAGAGGTGATCGTCGAAGAGACCTCGGCCAAGAAAACCACGGGACAGGGAACTGCTTCTCAACCCTCCATGAGAGGAATAAGGTAGAAGTTGAAAAAGTACCAAATAGCAAGCACCAAATTTCAAATAAATCCGAATGACCGAAATTCGAAACCGTTTCGGTCATTAGAAGTTGGAATTTGAAGGTTATCTGGAATTTGTAATTTCGGATTTGGAACTTAGGTTTTTAAAATGGATTCATTAATCGAGGTTAGAGATTTGGTGAAGGTTTATAGTTTGGGCGAGGTGGAAGTTCAAGCCCTTCGGAGTGTATCTCTGTCCGTTGAGCGGGGCGAATTTGTGGCCATCATGGGTGCTTCCGGCTCCGGGAAATCGACTTTCATGAATATCTTAGGTTTTTTGGACCAACCCACGAGCGGGACCTATCTTTTAGAGGGGATCGATGGTCAAAATCTTTCGAGGGATAAGCTGGCGGAGATCCGAAATCGCAAGATCGGTTTTGTATTTCAGGGGTTTAATCTTTTATCCAGGACCTCGGCCTTAGAAAATGTTGAGCTGCCTTTGACCTATGCAGGAACACAAGCTTCGAAAAGGAAGGAAACGGCGCAAAAAGCTCTTTCTGAGGTGGGATTAAAGGGAAGAGAGCATCATCATCCCAGCCAGCTTTCCGGGGGCGAACAGCAACGAGTGGCTATTGCCAGGGCCTTGGTCAACCAGCCTTCCATTCTTTTAGCAGATGAACCGACGGGCAATCTTGATTCCAAGACAAGTGAGGAGATCATGGGCATCTTTCAGCGTCTTAATCGGGAGTTGGGAATTACCATCATTATGATCACCCACGAGCCGGATATTGCCTCCTTCGCTAAACGGGATATTCTCTTCAGGGATGGGAAGATTGTCGACGATCATGAGAATTCAGATCCTACCATTGCGGGAGGGAGGGCGCAGGAGAAATGACACGTCTTCTCGCGAGTCTCTGGATTGCCCTGAGGGCCCTCATGGTCAATAAGATGCGCTCGGCCCTGACCATGTTGGGAATCATTATCGGTGTCGGTGCGGTGATTGCTATGGTTGCCGTGGGGACCGGGGCAAAGCAGCGGATTGCCGATCAGATTGCCAGTATGGGGTCGAACCTGCTGATCGTCCTCTCAGGGAGCTCGACAAGCGGTGGACTTCGCTTTGGATCGGGAACTGTCCCGACATTAACCGTGGATGATGCCAAAGCAATCCTCAATGAGATTCCAGCGGTCAAGTATGTCGCGCCTACGCTCGGCGGAGGAGCTCAGGTAGTCTTTGGGAACCAGAACTGGTCTACCATCATCAACGGTACGACACCGGAGGCCCTGGAGATCAGAGACTGGCCGGTTGAGGAGGGTCGCACCTTTACGCAGCAGGATATCGACGGAGCAACTAAGGTTTGCATTCTAGGGAGGACCGTTGTGGATAATCTTTTTGGAGGAATCGACCCAATCGGACAAATCATTCGGATAAAGATGGTTCCTTTCACCGTGGTTGGGGTGCTTGCCTCCAAGGGTCAGTCGACTCAGGGACAGGATCAAGATGATACGATCGTTGTTCCCTTGACGACGGCCCAAAAAAAACTCTTTGGAATGCAATTCCCCGGGATGGTGAGATTGATCCTGGTACAAGCAACGGCGCCGGAGGTGATGAAGGATGTGGAGAATCAGATTAACGACCTTCTTCGGCAGAGACATCATATTCAAGCAAAGCAGGACAGTGATTTTTCAGTGAGGAATCTCACAGAGATTATGTTGACTGCTGAGCAATCAGCGAGTGTGATGCGGTACCTCTTGCTAGCCATTGCCTCCATCTCCCTGATCGTTGGCGGAATCGGCATCATGAACATCATGCTCGTTTCGGTCACCGAGAGGACCAGGGAGATTGGTATCCGGATCGCGGTGGGGGCAAAGGGGCGGGATATCCTCCTTCAATTCCTTATCGAATCTTTGGTTCTCAGCCTGATCGGAGGGACCATGGGGATTGGGATCGGAGTGGCAGGAACCCTCGTTCTATCTAAGTTTACACAGTGGCCCACGCTCTTTTCGGTCGAAGCGATCCTGTTGGCTTTCCTTTTCTCCGGATCGGTCGGAGTATTTTTTGGATTCTACCCGGCCCGCAAAGCCTCCATGCTCAATCCCATCGAAGCGCTTCACTATGAATAGAAACTTTCTCCCTATGCCGGCAACGCGGGTGCTCGGGGGAAATGATCTAGGCTCTACGCACCCACCTCTCTCGTGTCAAAAATAGCAAAAACATTTGACAAAATCAGAGCAATGGGATAGATTGAATTGGTCTGATCTTTGTACCAATTTGGTGTCCGGGAGAATCGCTTTCTGTGGAAAAGTTTCTTGAACTGAAAGTGGCCGAGGCCGTGGCCGAAGATGTAGGAAAGGGCTTAGCGCGGCTTGATCCGGAAGACATCAAGACCCTGAACGGTGTCCTGGGCGATTTGATCGAGATCGATGGAGAGAAGAAAACCGTTGCGAGAATCACCGCGACGTTCCAGGAGTTTTTTGGGAAAAAAGTGATCCAGATCGATGGGATCACCCGGAGCAATGTTAAGGCTAACTTAGGGGAAGTGGTAAAGGTTAAGAAGATTTCTCGCGTCACCGCCGTTACTGTTCTCATCACTCCACTGAATCTTACCGCGATATTGCCCGAAGAGCGTGAACTAGACCAGTATGCGAAAGTGCTTCAGGGCCTGGCTGTCATCGCCGGAGATAAAATCAATATCCCCTTCCTGGCAGGAAAAGAGCGCCTTTTCCAGGTGGACGCGACCTCGCCGACAGGGGGAGTCATCATTAATCAAAAAACGAAGTTCATCCTGAAGAAGCCCGATTTTTCGTTTGAAGCACCTTCCCATGTCTCGTACGAAGACATAGGTGGACTCGAACACGAATTAAGACTTGTCCGTGAAATGGTGGAACTTCCCCTCCGGTATGCTGAAGCTTTCGAAAAGTTGGGGATTGAAGCGCCCAAGGGAGTGCTCCTTTACGGCCCTCCAGGAACGGGGAAGACCCTCATCGCCCGTGCGATTGCAAGCGAGACCAAACTTCACTTTATCAGGATGAACGGGCCGGAGATTATCCATAAATTTTACGGTGAAAGTGAAGCCAAATTGCGGGAAATTTTCGAAGAGGCCACTCACAAGGCACCGAGTATCATCTTTATCGATGAAATCGACGCCATCGCACCAAAGCGCGCGGAGGTTCTGGGAGACGTCGAGAAAAGAGTGGTGGCCCAACTCCTCGCACTGATGGACGGGATGGTTTCCCGGGGGGATGTGGTTGTCATCGGTGCAACCAATATTCCGGAGCTGATCGATCCTGCCCTCAGAAGGCCGGGTCGTTTTGACCGTGAAATCGTCATCCCCGTTCCCAATACCGAGGGCCGCCGCGCCATACTCAGGATTCACAGCCGGCGCATGCCCCTTGCGCCGGATGTGGATATCGATCGTCTTGCTCAAATCACCCATGCCTTTGTTGGAGCCGATTTAGAGGCTTTGTGCAAGGAGACGGGGATGGTGGCCTTGAGGAGATACCTTTCCCTGGATGGGGAAAATCATCTTGACTCTATTCTTGCCACCCCGGAGCGGCTACAGATCACCATGGAAGATTTTTTAACGGCTCTTCGGGAGATTGAACCCACGGCCACACGAGAATTTTATACGGAGAGGTCCACGGTCAAATGGCATCACATCGGCGGATTGCACAAGATCAAGGAAGCGCTCATTTCCGTCGTGGATTGGCCTTCGAAATATCCAAATCTTTTTGCCGAGGGCAACGTATTGCCTCCAAGAGGAATACTCTTCTCCGGTCCTTCGGGCACCGGAAAAACCCTGATGGCGAAAGCTTTGGCGGGCGAAACCGGATTGAATTTCATATCGGTCAGTGTTCCCCTCCTTTTTTCGAAATGGTTAGGAGAATCGGAAAAGGCACTCCATAACCTCTTTAAGAAAGCCAAACAATCTGCTCCGTGCATCCTCTTCTTCGATGAAATAGATGCTTTGGGTGTGGCCCGCGGTTTTGTGAGTGAGAGCGGGGCGGTCGAACGAATCGCGAGCCAGTTCTTTAACGAGCTGGATAACTTGAGTGATCTCTCTGAGGTGATCGTTCTGGGGGCCACCAATCGTGAGGACCTGCTTGATCCGGCGCTGATGCGAGCGGGCCGGCTCGACTATATTCTTAAATTTCAGGTGCCCGACGAAGAAGACCGAGTGGAAATATTTCAAGTGCACACAAGTGAAAAGCCCCTGGAGAGGGATGTGGATTTGAAGGTGTTGGCCCGCATGACGGAAGGGATGGTGGGTTCGCAAATTGCATCCGTCTGCAGAAATGCAGCGATGATGGCCATTGCGGAAGTCATCCATGGGCCAGAGAAAAGGTCCTCAGAGAAACTTTTGGTTGGTGCGAAACACTTCCAAGCGGCCATCCGGCAAGTGCAGGAAAAGGAGGGATCTTCTGCATGCTGAAAGTGGTGAGAAAAAAACGCGCCTATGAGGATATTGTGAAACAGATCCGCAATCTTGTTGAAAGAGGGAGATGGAAGAAGGGCGATCAGCTTCCCACCGAGAGAGAGTTATCGGAGACCTTTAAGGTATCCCGGGCCACCGTGAGAGAGGCCATCTTTTCCTTGGAGACGATGAAACTGGTCGACAGGCGTCAGGGAAATGGAACGTATGTGATCGCTTCGAGTGGGGAAACCCTGGTGCAACCCCTGGCCGCAGCCCTCTTCCATGAGAAGGATGATTTGATTGATATCTTTTTCCTCCGGAGAATCATTGAACCGGAAGTTGCCCAACTCGCTTCAGAAAATGGGACGAACGAAGAAATAAATGACTTAGAGAAAATCCTCAGGGAGCAAGAGCAAGAGGTCTTCAAAGGAAAGGAACCCCTCCGGGCAGATTCCGAGTTTCATCATCTTTTAGCCAAGATGTCGAGAAACCGGATTTTGGAGCGCCTTCTTCTCGCTCTTCTGGATCTGCTCAGCCAGACCCGTGAAAAGTATCTTCAAACGGAGGAGAGAAAAGTAAAGTCACTTCAGGGCCATCGCGAAATCCTCACTGCCATCAGAATTGGGAATAGCTCCGGTGCCCGGAAGGCGATGCGCCGACATCTGGAGGACGTAGAAGCCATCTTATTCAAGAAAAAGAAAGGAGGTGCGAAAACTGCATCCATTTAAATCGAATTGACTTCATTGGACCCGGTAAGTTGCCGAATATTCTTCGAAGGAGGTAAGGTGTATGGGTAAAGTAACTGAAATTACTGTTTGGACGAGAGGGGTGGTCATGGACAAAGAGGCTCGCGATATCGCGAATGCCTTTGCCCAGGCCGCTAAAATGGAAGGAAAATTTGTTCAGGCTTTTGACAATTATGAAGATCTGCCCGACCGCGTGCTCGTGACGACTCGAAAGTATGTCAGAATCAGTAGTGAACAGATTGAAATGAAGTACCTCTATACCAATAGCCATCCGGATGTGGTGGTTATCGTTGAACCCACGATCGTCAAAGGCATCAACGTGTTAAAGGGAATGCCCGATGGAGGTCTCCTCGTCATCAATACAAATCGCCCCATCGATTATATGCTCAAATTCATTCCCAATGCGGATATCCTGGGTGCGGTGGCTACAGTGGATGCCGACGGAATTTCGGGAATCCGGACCGTCGACTTCTCGGGCTCAGAAGGAGGGGTCGATACGGCGGGTCTGGGAGCAGGTATCGCGTCCCCCATTATCGGAGCCATGGCGAAGGTGACTGGAATGGCGAAAAAGGAAAATCTCGCTAAGATCGTGAGTGACGTCGCAGCACTCGAGCGAGGTTATAAAGAAGTGAAGATTCAAAAATTTCGGAAGCCTCGAGCGGAGTATTTCTGGGGAGGCTAAATCCTCGGCCATGAATGAACGTTTAACGACGGAACACTGAAGCGGTATGGAAGGAGAGACAAAGTGAAAACAAAAAAAATTCAGAAAGCGAAAGGCAGAAATGGAAAGGCAATAAATCTGAAGACAAAAGCAATCAACTTGAAAGTCAAAGCCGGAGGTCCGAGGGCGACAGCCAAAGGGTCTGCAGGAGAGAGGAAAAAGAGCTTTAGGGTTTTTGACGATGTGTTTGGAACGATCAATGTTCCAAAGGATCGAGCGGTGCCGTTCGGGGCAATCACGCCTGCCCCAGTCAAACAACAGGAGCTTTTCATCACATCAAACTGGCGGATTGTTCGTCCTGTCATTGACCATGAGAAGTGCACCCGTTGTTTTACCTGTTATATCGCCTGTCCCGATTCCTGCTGGTCTTTTAATGAGGGGGAGGAGAAAATGGAATGGAACTGGAAATTTTGCAAAGGTTGCCAGATTTGTATCAACGAATGTCCTGCGGACGCCCTGACTGCTGTTCCGGAGCTTGACTTCGAGGACGGGGTGGTTCGCTTGGAAAAACCTTTTTGAAGGAGGAACGATTATGGCCCAGGAAAAGATGCTCAGCGGCTGCGCTGCAGCAGCTCAAGGAGCGAAATATGCAGAGGTGGAAGTTATCTGTTCATTCCCCATCCGTCCGTATACAGCGATCATGATGGAGCTTGCCAGGATGGTGGCCAACGGAGAGTTAGATGCAGAATTTATTCATGGTGAAGGTGAACATGCCCAGGTCTCGGTCGTATTGGGGGCATCGGCGGCCGGCGCCCGTGCATATACCGGAAGTTCTGGAGTCGGCGTCACCTATGCCTTCGAGGTCTATAGTCCGGCAGCGGGTGGCCGTTATCCCTTTCAAATGGCAATAGCCGACAGGACCCTTGATCCCCCAGGAGATTTTGGTTCGGAGCATACCGATGCGATGTCCGCGAGGGATCAAGGCTGGTTAATGGGCTGGGCTGCAACACCCCAGGAGGTATTTGATAACACATTGCTCAATTACCGCATCGGGGAAGACCCTCGTGTCATGCTGCCACAGTTCGTCTGCCAAGACGGCTATTTCCTTTCCCATATTCCGGATAAAGTAATTTTACCGGATCTGAAACAGGTGAGGGAATTCCTGCCGCCCTACAAAGCTCCTCATCCTTTGAGTCCGACCTGCCCGGTCTCGCACGGACCCCAAATCCGGCCCGATCAAGGAGCGCCCATGGATGCGCAGAGGGCGATCACCTTCTTGGAGGTTCCTAAGGTGATCGAGGAAGCCACAGGCGATTTCAACCGCATTTTTGGTCGCCACTACGATCCCTTTCTTGAGAAATATAAGATGGATGATGCAGAGATTGCATTCTTCATCCAGGGGGCTCATGCCAACACCTGCAAGTCAGCAATCAATCAGCTCCGCAGTCAGGGAGTGAAAGCCGGGATGGTGAGGCCCCGCTGGATCAGGCCCTGGCCCACGATTCAGATCGCCGAAGCGCTTTCTCGGGTGAAGGCGGTGGCTGCTGTGGAAACCAGTACCTCTTATGGCGGTGCGATGCGGGGTGGAAATCTGATCCATGAAGTCCGAGCTTCTCTTTACGATCTGGAGAATAGACCTATGGTTACGTCCTTCATGGCAGGTCTGGGTGGAGATGTTATTCTCCTCGATGACTTCTATTACATGGCGAAGATTCTCAAGGAGATGGTAAAAGAGAACAAGACCCGCAAGGTTGTCTACTGGGTGGGATTTGAAGAAGAACAAAAGGAGGACTAAAATATGATTCAAGCATTTGATTATAAAAAGCAGATATTGCAGCCAATTAAGTCTCTTCGGGGAGCACCGAGGGATGAAATGTATCTCCCGGGGCATCGCACTTGCGCGGGCTGCGGGCCAGCGCTCAACTACCGGTTAGTAGCCAAGGCAGCCGGACAAAACACTATCTTTATTGGTCCAACGGGCTGTATGTATGTGGCCAACTCGAGCTACCTCTGTACCCCTTATGCAGTTTCCTGGATTCATTCCCAGATAACAAACGGTGGGGCCGTGGCATCAGGAATTGAGGCAGCTTACAAGACCTTAATGCGCAGAGGGAAATATGATGGTCCCTTCCCGAACGTCATCTGCATGGCAGGGGATGGTGGGTCCGTGGATATTGGACTTCAGGCGATGTCGGCATTGATGTATCGTGGCCATGACGTTCTCTTCATCTGCTACGATAACGAATCTTATGCCAATACAGGGATTCAAACGTCACCTACGTCCCCTTATGGCGCGAATACAACCTTCACTCCTCCGGGGAAGGTCATTCCCGAAGGGAAAACTCTTTTTCCCAAGGATCCTCCTCAGCTTGTGATTGGAGGCCATCCAGCCGTGAAGTATGTCGCGACGACCTGTGTCTCTTATCCTCTGGATTTGATGAACAAGGTTCGTAAAGCCCTGAATTATGATGGCCCCACTTTCCTCCACATGTTGGCCCCGTGTCCAAAAGGTTGGAAGTTTGACGAAAAACTGACATTGGAGATGGGTCGATTGGCGGTGGAAACAGGGATGTGGACCCTCTACGAGTGGGAAAATGGGCAATACAAATATTCGCATATCCCTAAGGCCTATCAACCAGTGAGCGAATATATGAAATACCAGGGGCGCTTTACGCATCTGAAGGCGGAACATATCGCTAAAATGCAAGCCTTTGTAGATGAGAAGATTCATCGGATTAAGGCAATTGCTGTCGAAGCCCCTGTTCCTACGCCAAAAGCCAAAGCCTAAATAGGGATAGGCATCATTGCGACGAACCGGCATCCGACGTGTAAGTACGTTGCAACGGCGTGCGCTACGTACTCAACATAACTACAACTGTACAACTTCCTGCTCAGTATGCGACGAGGAGGTGATGCCAACCCAAGCATAGGCGATAACTTAGATGAGAGGCTATGCGTTGAAACTCGATTCCGTTTGTTGGATTGCGCTGACAACATGATCTTGAATCGTCATGGAAGGAGGAGAAAATGTCTGGTACAAGTCCGTCCACCACCAAAGTCTCTAGTACAAATCCGTCCACCACCGGAGTCAACAATGCCACCCGGTGGTTCATGCTGTGCATCGGCATTCTAGGCATGATTGCCATCGCCAATCTCCAGTACGGCTGGACTCTGTTCGTCAGTCCGCTCGCCAAGCAACTCCATGCCGAGAGGACTGCGATCCAGATCGCCTTCACGCTGTTCATCCTTCTTGAAACGTGGCCCAATTTTCTTGAAGCATACTTCGTCGACCGCTTTGGGCCCAAAGTCGTCGTAATCATCGGGGGTATCCTTGTCGCCTTGGCGTGGTACCTGAACTCGATCGCCGACTCGCTGACGATGCTTTACATCGGCGGTATGATTGGTGGTGTCGGTGCCGGCATTGTGTACGGCACGGCGAGTGGCAGCGCGCTGAAATGGTTTCCCGACAAACGTGGTTTAGCGGCGGGTCTAACGGCGATGGGATTTGGCGCGGGCTCGGCATTGACCGTCGTTCCGATCATGAATCAAATCGCGAAAAGTGGGTATCAGTCTGCGTTCTTGACCTGGGGTCTCATCCAAGGGGTCGTCGTCGTGATATGCGGTATTCTGTTGCGCGCCCCCAAACCTGGCGAGACACCTGCCGCCGCGCCGGCAGCCCGAGTGCAACAGGCTGCAAAAGACTCAATCCCCAGTGAAATGGTTAGTACCCCCGCCTTTTGGTTATTGTACCTGATGTTCGCGATGGCAGTTACCGGCGGACTGATGGCGGTCGCACAACTAGCGCCGATGGCGATGGACTATAAGGTCGCCAATGTACCGGTCAACCTGTTCGGCCTCACCCTTGCGGCGTTGCCTTTCGCGCTCTCGCTCGACCGCATCCTCAACGGGATCACGCGACCTTTCTTTGGCTGGGTCTCCGATCACATTGGCCGCGAGAATACGATGACTCTCGCCTTCGGTCTTGAAGGTTTCGCGATTCTCGCCCTGGTCACCTTCGCACACAATCCATTCCTCTTCGTCGTCCTTTCCGGGCTAACGTTCTTCGGTTGGGGCGAAGTGTACAGTTTGTTCCCGGCAACCTGCGGCGATCTCTTTGGCAAAAAATTTGCCACCACGAACTATGGACTGCTCTACACGGCGAAGGGCACGGCGTCGGTGTTCGTGCCAATCGGCTCTGCACTCGCCGCGGGCAAAGCATTCGACTTTCGCGCGGACATCATGCTCCTGATCGGCCTTTTGCTCCTGTTCTTCACAACGTTCTTGGGTCCCACCATCTTGGGCATTGCGCGCTCACGCAATGCACGAACCGTCTTGTTCATCGTGGCGGCGATTTTCATCGTGTACGGGCTCGTGCTGACGGTGACTAATGTCTGGACACCGTTCGCCGCCAAGTTCAAGCTGCCGAATGTTGGCTGGTTTGGCGTTTTCGCGGTCGCGGTCGTGTTCGACTGGGTCTCGGCGCTCCTGGCGCAGTTTGTGCTCAAGCCATTGCGCATGCGCTATTTGGCGAAGCAACCAGCCGCCGCACAAGCGGCGGTCGCAGCTGCCGGTACGACCGGTTGAACGATTCACAATTTGTGATGTATTTTTTTTGGGGCGGAACTTACTGCGGTGACACCTTATGGCCGCAGCGGAGAACGCCCCTTCCTTTCTTTCTATGATCAAAAGGAATGAGAGATGAAGGTTCTCATCGCTGGCGGTGCAGGTGAGATTGGAAAGTCTCTGGCTAAGGATTTTCCTAAACGTGGCTATGAAGTCATGGTATTTGACCCAGCTCCTAAGACCCAAGAGATGGAGAAACCTTCCATTACCTATGTCCAAGGGAATTTAGTGGATGTGGCACTCGTCAACGAAGTCGTCCAGGGGATGGATGTGGTCATCAATTTAGCTTGGAGTTTTTCGGACGAACCGCACACTATCTTTGAAGAGGACATCAAAGGTCATCTTTATCTTTTGGAAGCGGCTTCTTCCTCCAGGGTAAAACACTTTATTTATACCAGCACAGCCACCGTGTACGGTCGCGCCGTTTTTCACCCGGTTTCAGAGTCCCACCCTTGTTTAATCAGCGATGCCCGTAAGCCGGTTTATGCTTTGGGCAAGTATACTGCGGAAGAACTCTGTCGATTCTATCATAAAGAACGAAACCTTCCTGTGACGATTTTTCGCTTCTGGTGGGCTTTCGGTGAAAGAATCGGGGGCCGTCACTTGCGAGATTTGGTTAAAAAAGCATTAAGAGGCCAACCTCTGGAAATGGGAAATGGTGCGGGAGGAGCGTTTCTTACCATGGAAGACCTAAGCAAGGCTATCGCATCGGCCATGGAGGCACCCGGTGCATCAGGGCAGATTTATAACTTAGGTAGTCTTTTCTTAACTTGGGAAGAAATAGGCGCAATGATTGTCAATCTGATTCATTCCAAATCTTCGATCCAACTTGTCCCTTCTGACCTATGGAAAGGGCCGGCCTTTTTAAATGAAGTCTGGGATTTAAGCTGGGAAAAAGCGAAAAAGAATCTCGGTTTTGAACTCAGTCATTCAAAAGAAAAAGTACGCTCTCAGTTTACTAAAGCCCTTCAAAAATGTATCGACGAAGTGAAAGAGGAAGAATTGAAAGTTACTTGATAACCCTATTTTGTAGACTTGCGAAGGGTTTGCTCTATCTCTGTCCCGTCTTGATCTTTTCTAGAAGTGTTTCAGCGCGGACGGGATTGAAGACGCCACATTCACAGCATTTGGCCATGATCTTGGCTGCCTTCTTGGGTGTTAATCTCCGCAGCTTCACATATTCGATCATTTTTCGAATAAGGTTGAAGGAGACCATGCCGTGGCCGCACATCGTGTTGAATTCTAGAATTTCCCTCTCTGGCAGGCGATCCGTTGCTCCCCAGAAGCCAACAGAATGTTCAACGCTATGCCTTTCGATTCCCGCCTTGCGGCAGCATTGTTGAACCCCCTCGAGCAACCCGCTAATGTTGATGCTGATTCCCAAGTCCGCCTTGATCAGCTCCTCAATCACCTTCTGGAGAGTTTCCAGATCTGTGAAGACAGCCGCTGCTCCCGCCCCGTCTCCCTGGTTCGCAATTAATTTCTGAATATTGATATCATCCTGATGGATGTTCCCCTGTTTGCCATCGCCAATGTTCACCGGATAATATTTCAGGCAAATCCTCATGAATTCCTGGAGTTTTGAAGCAGATCCCTCGCGGGTAATTCCTTTCGCGGTATGTGCGAAGATGACGTAATCGTTCTTCAGACTATCTGCGGTCCCTTGACGATGGAGGGTATTGGTCATGAATTAATCCTCTTGGAAGAGGGGTCTTCCTAATCCGATATTTGTTTTCCCATTAAGGGACAACGAGTAGCCTGCGTCTCGCACCCACTTTTCATGAGCGATCGTCCCGTCGGCAAGGCACTTGGAGGCGACCCCAACGCTAATGACCGTATCGACTTCCTTCTGAATCTTTTCCAAGGCGTGGAAGAATTCCGGAATTCTCTCTAACGTGATTTTCATCTCAATGATGGCGGAGAGGACCTTTTCATTGAGGATGTCTTCTTTGATCTTTCCAGTTTCGGGATTTGCCATGAGTTGGGTGACAGGGTTTTCTTTCTCAAAGTGGGGTTTGAGTTCGGCAAGGGCCATGGCTACTTTTTCGATATCCCGAAAGAAGGCGCCGGTCCCCGGCCGGCCGATCTCAATGACCAGTCCGGCTTCCCCATTTCGCAGTCTTCCGGTCACATCATTCGTCTTTATTTCATCTGTGCCCCGGCCGGGAACGCCCGTGCCCGGGTGTACAGTGGTGGGATCGCTGAATAAGGCTCGGACGATTCTTGGCCACTCCAGTGGGGCAGGAGTTAACGCAGCGGTCGGACAGACATCCACCTCGGCTAAATATCCCAAACGAAAGACGGAGAGAAGCTTACGGATTCCTCGAACAAGCCAGGGCCGATACCCCTCGCTTCGGCACACGCGATAGCAGGTATTGCATTCCACGCACTCGTCCTGATTAACGACGGACTTTCCATCCTCATCCAGATAGATGACGCCCATCGTGCAGACCGCGTGACAGTTACCGCATCCCACACATTTCTTCTTGTCAATCTCCATTTCTATTCCTGTAGTTTTCCGAAGAGAGTTTGTAGGGCGTCCTCTTTGGCCTCTCTGATATGGTCACGCATGATTCGTTCGCAAAGCTCCGGGTCGCGCAATTTTAATGCCAGGAGGATCTTTCGATGTCCTTCGACGGCTCGCTTTCCTCCATCCGGATATTGAAGGGTATCCTTACGGTATCTCAGTACATATTTTCTCATGTTCACGATGAGGTCGTGAAGCCGGTGCCTGTCCAAAACTAATTCGTGAAGCTTGTCATGAAATCGAGTATTCCATCTGAAAACTTCATCAATCCTATTTCTTCTTAGAGCATCCTCCGCTTTTTCGATGAGTCCATGAAGCTCTTCCAGAGTTTTTTCAGAAATCCTTTCGGAAATCAATCTGAGTGTATATCCCTCCAAAACCGCTCTGAGCTCAAGCAATTCTTCCACTTCCTCTTTAGAGTCCCGGGAGGCAACAAAGCCTCGCTTCTTGCGGGGCTTGATCAGACCTTCTGATTCTAACTTATGAAGGGCTTCTCTCACGGGAGTTCGGCTGACTTTCAGTTTTTTGGCTAAATTCTCCTCGGTCAATTTCTCCCCAGGATCGAAGTCACCGGCAAGAACAGCGGATTTCAGGTACTGGTAAACCGTTTCTCTAATCGGCAAGTCATTTTTGGTCGAGGTTTTATGTTTACGCAATTTTGTATCCAATATTAAATTAACAATGACTTTGTTTGTAACGTAAAACATGACCACAAATCTTGTCAAGACAATCTTTTTTTCGGAATAACAATAGGTTATTCAGGAAAAAGCGGAAGAGGGGACACTCGTCTGATATTTATTTTTTTCTTAATGGTGATATATTTGGATACAAAAAGTTGTTGACATATCATACAAAAAGTTTTAATAGCTAACCATCTTAGCCACGAGCCGATAATCTTTTGAAGACAAAAAGTAAGGAGGTAGAGAGATGAAAATAAGGTGTATCGAGAGTTCATTTCGAACAATCGTGATCCTGGTGCTGGTTATTTTGTTCCCCTTAGCTATGGTTCAAGCTGCCGAGTGGAAACCGTCGAAACCAATCCAATTTGTCGTTCCCTACGCGCCAGGGGGTGGAAGCGATGTGCTTGCACGGTCTATCGAAAATATTATCAAAGGCGAAAAGCTCTGTCCTGTGCCGATCATTGTGGTCAATCAGGCAGGCGGAAGTGGCACAATAGGAATGACATCTGTGGCCCAATCACCTGGTAATGTCCACATGATGATGACCTTTATCTCCGGCCAGGTCACCTCGCCACTGGTGGCGGGGAAGGGGGTTGCAACATTTCATGACCTGACGTTGATCTGCAACCTTGCACTTGATGAGCAGTTGATCGTTGTCAAAACGGATTCGCCTTTCAAGACCATTGAGGAAATCGTGGCCGCGGCAAAACAGAAGCCGGGAACGATCACCATCGGAGGGACGGCTACCGGCCAGGAAGACCAGATGTGCAACCGCCTCTTTGAAAGAGCTGCTGGCATCAAGCTTCGTTACGTTCCCTTTAACAGTGGCGGAGAATGCATCACAGCGGTTCTGGGGGGACACGTGGATATGATCTGGGCTAATCCCAGTGAATTTGTGCCACAATGGGAGGCGAAGATGGTAAGACCTGTTGTTGTGGCTAAAGAGACACGTATCCCTTTGTTACCCGATGTCCCCACCTTTAAGGAAAAGGGGTATGATGTGACCTTCAAATTTTTCCGGGGCATCGCTGCTCCACCGGGCATCCCCGCTGAAGCGGCTGCTTTTTATGAGAATATGATGAAGAAGATGTCCGACTCATCGGGTTGGAAAGAGAAATATCTGAAACAGTATATGCTCAGCGCAGGATGGATGGGAAGCAAAGAGTTTACCCGGTTTGTCAATCAGAGCGAACAACTATTCAAAGATATTCTGAAGGATCTCGGGCTTCTCAAATAGGTCATCGTTGTCTTTATTTCATCCACGCTCCTGTCCCGGGGTGTGGGTGTTTTTTTTCTGGAGGAATGGTGATGTGGCTTGCTGACCTCATCGGAGGGCTGGCCGTGTTGGTGCTTGGATTTGCTGTTGTCTTTTTTTCCTGGCAGCTTCCTTATATGTCTGAGTATGGCCCTGGGCCGGGTTTCTTGCCACGGTGGATCGGTTTCGGCATTGTTGGTTGTGCTCTCGTTGTCATTATAAAAGTCCTCAGAAAGCATGACAAATCAGGGGCATTTTTTAAACCACTGACAAAAATGGGAGTCAAGGCATTAATTCTGATAATCATCGCCTTCTTGCTTTTTCCTCTGTTGGGTTTTTCCGTTGGCCTCGGCCTTTTTGTTGGTGTCTCCATGCGCGTCATGGGGAAACATGGTTGGATTTCGTGTGGCATCACGGCTGTCGTGACGGCGATTGCCATTCACTATATTTTTGCCGGCTGGCTGAGTATTCCTCTGCCGACAGGCCTGATCGGATGGTAGGAGCGAACAACGATGGACTTACTGCATAACTTATATACTGGATTTACTATCGCTCTCACATGGACGAATATTTTTTATTGCCTCGTCGGGGTTTTCTTCGGTCAGATTGTTGGTGTCCTCCCTGGTATAGGGGCACCGACGGCCATCGCCCTTCTTCTCCCTATGACCTTCACGGTAAACCCAACTTCAGCACTTATCATGTTTGCTGGCATTTACTATGGCGTTGCCTATGGAGGCACCATCACGTCGGTGCTCATCAATGTACCAGGGGAATCCTCTACGGTAATGACCTGTCTTGACGGTTATCAGATGGCTCTTAAAGGGCGAGCTGGGGCTGCACTATCGATTGCGGCCATCGGCTCCTGGATTGCCGGGACTGGCTCTGTCATCATCCTGATGACCTTTGCGCCGGCCTTGGCTAAGTTTGCTTTGCGGTTCGGCCCATCCGAATATTTTGCTCTGGCAGCCATGGCCTTTGGTCTTCTCACGGTTTTTGGAGGCGAACAACCTATCAAAATTGTTATCTCCACGCTAATCGGTCTTCTGCTCGCAACCATTGGGCTCGACATAGTGAGCGGGCTTCCTCGTTTTGCTTTCGGTATGCCGCAACTGCTTGGTGGTATTGATTTTATCGTTATCATATGTGGTATCTTCGGAGTCGCCGAAGTCTTTAACAGTATTGAGGAGCCAGAAGAGGGGGAATTAATCAAACAGAAGATGCGCCTCCGCGATCTCTTCCTGACATGGGAGGAATGGGTTGCCTCACGGTGGGCGATTGTACGGGGCTCGGTCATTGGATTTTTCATAGGGATGATTCCTGCAGGAGGCATCACGACCGCTTCTTTTCTGGCTTATCTTGCGGAAAAACGTTACTCCAAACACCCGGAGCGGTTTGGGACTGGGGCCATCGAAGGAGTTGCTGCACCCGAATCTGCCAATAATGCGGCCTCAATCAGTGGCTTCGCTCCATTACTGGCGTTGGGGATTCCGGGATCCCCAACAACGGCCGTCATGCTAGCAGGCTTTATGATGTGGGGTATTCGTCCGGGTCCTTTGCTTTTCCAGACCAAACCCGACCTTGTGTGGGGTCTTATCGCGAGCATGTATATCGGGAATTTCTTGCTTTTGCTTATGAACATTTTCTTGATACCACCCTTCGTAGCAATTCTTCGACTACCCTATACAATTATCATGGGGTTCATCGTCATCTTTGCTTCGGTGGGCGCGTACAGCGTTAACAACAACATTTTTGATGTCTGGATGATGCTTGGCTTTGGTGTCCTCGGTTATGTGATGAAAAAACTTGAGTATCCTATCGTTCCATTAGTACTGGCCCTGGTCCTTGGGCGCCTGGCAGAAAATTCATTACGCCAAGCTCTCACTCTATCCGGAGGAAGTCTATCCATCTTCTTCACCCGCCCTATCTCCGCACTATTCTTATGTGCTTCCATTCTTGCTTACCTGACACCTGTCATCCGGTGGGCATGGAAGAGCATGCAGCGTCCTAAGGCTACAGTGAATACCTGAGTCTTTAGATATATCTAACTGTTTCAATTCAGATCAGGAATAGGAACTCCTTGAGTACCCGATCCGGCACATTGGTCGGTCCTGGGATTTGGGGAAAATGTCTGCCAGTCTGGTAGGACATTGAATGTCACCGTTGTTTATGAGGGGTCCGTAATTCATTTCCATGGCTTCCCACTCATATCAAAGCCTTCTTCACCTCGAAGAGATTTCAATACCATATTGGCTTTGGTCCGGGCGTCTATCTTCTTTTCAGTGATGACATTTAGCTTTGAGCCAAACTTCTCGAAACAGAACTTGCTTAACGCTTCCATCGCTTTTACACTGCCTGTCACGGGTAGAGAAGGCCAGAAGTAAGTTGGAATTCCCATGGCCACGGTCCACATGGCCTCGGTTACCTCGGAAGTTCGGCTCGCTTCCGGAAAACATGCTACGATCGGGTAGTCCTTCAATTCCTTCTTCCCGGATTTGGCTACGTTGAGAAGAAAATCGAGGACACCTCCTTCTCCGAAGTCGAGGACGGAAGGAATCTCCTTTCCCAGAGATGAAAGAAGATCGGCAAGAGGTTTGCTGCAATTTTTTTCTCTCCAGGCTGGATTGAGAAGTCCGTATTTGGCCAAAGTGACACTCGCTCCACCGTTGGAAATGCAGAGAATGTCATTCTTCAAGAATTCCTGAGCCATGGTCAGGAGTTCTTGATCCTGGGTATATTTAATATTGTTGCTTCCAGATAGAATGGCTATCCCCTTTATTCTTTTGCTCAGGGGCGTCACAACTTTTTTCGCATCTACATTTTCATGAGAGAAACCCATCACGGCATATTCCTTGGTCTCTGGAATGTCCCTGGGAATGTTCTGACGGAAATCAAAGGATTTCTTGGCGCTCTCCACGATCTGTCTCGCGAAACGGTCGATATCTTGCTCTTTCTTCAAAATCTCTGCAGAGACAATGGGAACCTCCCACTCTTTGGCAATGTCTGCCAAAGAGGGATTGACAAATTGATCTCCCGCAATAATCAAGTCGACCGCCCCTGTCATGAGCGGAATCTCTTGTGAACCATAACTGGTCACCTGAGGAAAAGAGAATGGCGGGATAAAAGGATCGGTGCAAACTCCAGCTACATGAATATTTTTCTTTTTCGCCTCTTCAGCAATCTTGCGCTTGAGGATGGGAGAGAAGTAGCCGTACAGAAGGAGGTTTGGACTTTCTTTTCTCAAGACACCGAGGTTCACTTCAATCTTGGCGGGAGGATATTCCCCGAAGACCGACCTCTTCAAGTCTCTCTGCAACCGAGAGGCCATCCATCCAAAGAGAGACGATTTGAACGCCCAGAGCAAGGTCTCTTCCACATCCGTCACCCCTCCCTCCAATTTCTGAGAGGCTTTGAACAAATCCCTTGCTACACCTTCCGGAAGGATTCCCGTCTCTTCCCAGGAGCGAATAAAAGCCTTTGGTAATTCTTTCTTGATCTGAATTCCTCCCTCACTAAGAAGGCTTTGAACCTCTTTAAGAATTTGGTCTGTCTTCCCCTTATTTTTTGGCTTGACTTCCCCAGATTGAACACCCTCAACCAGGTCGCTTAATTGATTGAGGTAAACCATCGTCCCTTTCAGAACGAGTCTCAATAAAGATTGAATCGCCAGGACGTCTTTATCTTTCCCGCACACTCCTAATTTGTTCGAGTCCCGGAAGGGATGGCTGATACAAGGACCCTGGAGGCAATCCCGACAGCTTAAACCCGTTTCACAGAACCCGCACTCGGGAAGCTGACCTTCGTAACGATCCCAGGCTAAAGAGACTTCCCTCTCTGTTGCTTTAGCCAGGAAACGCTCTACGGTACTATCTGCGGTCTTCTTTTGAATAAACTCCATCTCTTGCTCCTTTCTCTTACCTCATAGGAATAAAACCCAACATTCCATTATCCCCATTCCAATATTCCAAATTGTTTCACTAGAATGCTTTTTTGCGGTAATCTTTTCTGTCTTCCAATCTGAGGGCTTGAGTCGGACACACCTCTGCACAGATAGGAAAACCCATATTCCGGCAACGATCACACTTGACCGCTACTTTTACTGAAGGAGAAGGATTGATAATTCCGAAAGGACACGCCATCACGCACATCCAGCAGGCAATGCAGGTCGGTTCATACACATAGACCAATCCTGTTTCAGGATCCCTTCGCATCGTTCCATTGGGGCAGGCTTCGATACAAGGAGCTTCCTCGCAGTGGCGGCATTGGAGTGCGAAATTTTTTCCCTCCACATACACACGAGGAACAGGATGAGGCTCCTCATGGATAGCCCGATAGAGTTCCTTGGATTCCGAGGCAATTTCGGTCCCGCACCAGAGTTCACATTGATGACAACCGGTACACTTATTCTTATCGACGATCAAGACTTTCACTTGCTCCTCCTATAAAAGGTCGGGGATCGCTTCCCTCAAGGACCACTTCGTTTGGGAGCCCGGCTTCGCCTCTCGACGTCGAACAAAATCTTTTGACATTCGCGTTCTTTCACCTCAAACAAAGTGTTCTCAAAGACCTTTGGCCGCTCCTCCAACCGCTGGCTAATTTTACAGTCCTGTATCCATGATTTCTTTATATTCGGCTTCTTTAAATTGGTCGGCGTTCCGTCTGATCAATGGCAAGAGATCCATGAAATTGAGGCTTCTACCCATCAAGACAGGGATATAATCAGTGATATCGATCTTCCTTTTCAAGAGTATGCTGAACAATCCGGCCTTTTGAGTCTGACCTACCAGGATGGCTCCGACGAGACGATTATTCTGTAAAATAATTTTTTTATAGGTATCCTTCGTCCTCCTCCTAATTTCTTGAAACTCCTCTCCGCTTTCGCAGCTTGAGCACGTATCCGCATGGGTGAGGCCCATCGAGACTGCAGGAACTCCGATGAAATTCCCAATGGAATTTCTTCTAAACGATCCTTCGTAGGAAGTTTTCCGACCTGCCATATTCAGACCAGCAATCCGCCCCTGTTCTACCGCACAGGGCCAGATGGCATTGATCCAGTTCGAGTTTCTCGAGATATCATAAGTTTCAGCGACATCGCCGGCGGCAAAAACGTCCAGCACATTTGTCATCATTTCGCTATTGACTTTGATCCCTGCCAGGGGACCCATTTCTACTCCAGCTGTTTTGGCAAGATCAATGGCGGGTTTTACACCAACGGCTAAGACCACCATATCACAATCGATTTCTCTTGAGTCAGTGATCACGCTCTTCACATGACCATTTCCAGTAAATTGAACGGCCTTCTCTCCGGTTATAGTTATAATTCCCAGATCCTCGATCCTCCTTCTAACGATGGATGCCGCCTCCTCGTCAAATACGGTTGGCAGGACGTGTCCCAATTGCTCGAGCAACGTCACCTCCATGCCTCTTCGTTTCAAACTGATGCTGGTTTCGACGCCGACACTTCCTGCTCCGATCACAACCGCTTTGGGTCCCTTGAGTCCGTACACTCTTTCTGCATCGGCCATGGTTTTCAGGGTTGAAATCCCTTCTTTCCCGATGCCAGGGATGGGAGGAACGATCGGTTTTCCGCCGGTGGCTAACAGGAGCCTATCAAAAGGAAATTGATCCCCTGACTCGGTCCGGATTGTTTTAGAAGAGATTGCATCGACTTTCACGCCGATATGCGCGGTGACTTTGTTCTGTTCAAAGAAATCAGCCGATCTGAAATTTAAGAGAGGTTTTGAGAGTTCCTCTGCAACGTAGTAAGGAAGAAGAACTCTTGAGAAGAGCGGAGTTGCCTCGTCGCTGAACAAGTCAATTTGAGATTCCCGATCGACGGACCGAATCGCTTCCACGGCACTGATGGCAGCAGCGCTTCCCCCAATGATAATGTATCGCATGATATTCTCCTTCTATCCCCCCACCCTTCCCCTCTCCCCGGTGGGGAGAGCCTGCCTACCGGTAGGCAGGGGATGGGATGAGGGTGCTATGCTTAGTACAGACTATGAACCATATATTTCGAAAGCAATTCCTTGAATAGCTTCATTCCTCGCGTCAGATTATAGTTGCCGCAGGTACAGCATTTCGCTAACTCCAGGCACGCGTCCTCAACCGTCCTACGGCCCCGCTTGACGTCTCTGACCATTTTACGAACCAGATCTGAACTGATCATCGCGTGGCCGCACATCGTCACCGTTTCAAGTATCTGAAAATCGGGTAGCCTCTCGGTTTTCCCCCACGTTCCAAGGGAATATTCAAGAGAGTGAATTCGGTCAAGCCCTGCTTCCTCCATACACTGCTGAACAATGTCGGTCACTCCGGAGATGATGACCGAGATCCCAGGCCTATTTTCCTTCAAATCCCTGAGCAAAGAGACAATTTTCTCCCGATTATCGAAGGTGCATTGGACAATGGTTCCATCTGTGACTCGACTCAAAATATCATCCATCGTCGTATTGTAAATATTTCCCGTCTTCATATCCCCCAGATTGACGGGACCATGTTTATAGCAGATGCTTAAGAACTTCTGTGTCTTGGGCGCAGACCCTTTCTTATTGACGCCTGTCGCCGGGCAACCCAGGACCACAAAGTCCTCTTTCAAACTCTGAAAGTCGCCCCTTCGGTGTAAACTATGTGTCATGATTATCCTCCATTATTTTCCATCGTTATAGAACTTGAATGCCGGCAAACCCAATCCCATATTGTTCTTGCTGTTGATTGAATACCAGAATCCCAATCTTTCGAGGACGGGTTTGATGGGGATCTCTCCCTCGGGCGAAACCTTTGTGATGACTTCGACCGAAAAGACCGTATTCACTTTCCTGGCGGCGTTTTTGAGTACCTCAAGCGCTTGGGGAAGTTTCTCCAGCTTACACTTTCCCTCGATGATGGCAGAAGTGGCCTTTTCATTAAGGACATCGTCTCGGAGTTTTCCCGTGCTCTTGTCGGACATAAAATGGGTGACGGGATTTTCCATGGCCAACTGGTAGCCGATATTGGCTCCCATCAAGGCCATGGCGACGATCTCGACATCCCTGAAATAGGCTCCCACACCGGGTCTCCCTAGTTCAATTCCAATGCCGACTTCTCCAGGGAGAAAGGTCCCCTTTACGTCGTTGGTCTTCATTTCCTCGGTTCCGCGACCCGGCACCTGAGACCCTGCAAATTCAATAAAAGGGTTGCTCAGAATCCGTCGAACCTCACGAGGCCAGGGGTCCTCCGGCTGGTAGAGAGCATTCACCGGACAGATGTTGGCACGCAGGCACATTCCACAATCCGTGCAGGCATCCTGGTCAATTTCAATAAACACTCTCCCAGGGATTTTTTCGTGACGCTTAAACGTGTGGATTCTCCCCATGGGGCAGTAAGGAAAACATCTCTTGCAGGCTATGCATTTGTCTTGATCTGCCTTCATAGAACCTCCGCTTAAAGCTACGTATCCATTTAAATTGGATACAAATTTCTTTTCAGTTACGAATAGAAAATTTTTATAATATCCTTTCCACAATGTCAAGTGGGTATTTGACAAAATGTTTATTTTAGATTACAGTAGGTTACACGCGATTGGGCTCTGAAGCGCCAGTATATAAAGGAAAATACCAGATTTTTGGCGGATGGAGGAAAAGTAGATTGGATACAATTTTTGGATGCTTTTCCAAAGAGAGAGGTTTGGAATGGCTTTTGAAGTGATGCTGGATACGGAAAAATGTAAGGGCTGTGAAGAATGTATAGAGATTTGTGCTACAAAAGTATTTGAGATGCAGAAGGGAAAATCGGTTCCTGTTAACGCGAAAGAGTGTCTTGGCTGCGGAAGCTGTGTTGAGGTTTGTAAAGAGAAGGCGTTAGAGGTTAAAGAGCTTGAAGTCGAAATATCCGAGACCACCCGCTTGCTCTTAAAGGACTTATTGAGTGACTAGTGTAGTGTTACAGTGGTATCTTTACAATCATTTGGATTCGTGTTATGAATGGGTTCATGTGGAATCCAGCGCAAAAACTGTCGATGACCGAAGGGCAGCGCACGACTCTGAAAGCCTGGGTGG
>Ga0335070_10000051_pt1 | contig 150478 bp, 264 predicted proteins | sample Lox_Sample_13_FD_206722 | JGI IMG/M metagenome (GOLD analysis project Ga0335070, IMG submission 206722) | Soil microbial communities from Loxahatchee National Wildlife Refuge, Florida, United States - Lox_Sample_1.3 | ecosystem: Environmental > Terrestrial > Soil > Wetlands | place: USA...
TGAACGAGCAGGGCAGGCCCGTCGCGTGGGATGACCTGCCGGCGGAGGCCAAGGAAGCGCATCGGCTCGTTGCGGCGGCGGTCGTGGGTGCTGCGGTTGCACACAACCCGCCGCCGAAAACGCCGCTGGTTCGGGTCTAGACCACTGGAGTAAAATCCCGCCATGGCCATCTACAACCCCGACCGGACTGCCCCGCCGCCACCCGTCACCGCCCCGACGCTCGACGCGCTCGTCGCCCAGATCGCCGCGCTCGCGCCGAAGATGGGCGTGGTGGAGGTGATCATCATCGGCCGCGATCCGCGCACGCGCGGCGTGAAGCTCTACGGCGACCCGAAGCTGAACTCGGACCCGGAGATCCGCGAGGTCGTGGCCGCGAAGTTCGGGCTCTTCGACAGCGGCGAGACGGGCTGGCCGAGCGAGTAGGATGTGAGCGTCAGACGCGTACAGGTACGTCGGTTCAGCGACCTGCACGAGGGGATGGACGTGCTGTGCACTGCGTGTCGACACTGTGGTGGCGAGCATCGGGTCACGCTCAGGGAGCTGAAAACGGCTCCGACGTGCGCACCAGGGGGGTACATCCGGCACCAGCGTGTCTGGATAGCAGAGCCCGCGCCACACATTATGGCTAGAGTAGCGGAGGGCGGATTCGGTGTCGCCGAGGAGAACGTGCGACGCGGAACCATCTATCGTGAGGTCGCAGGACAGGCGTGATCAAGCACCGCTTCATCGTTCGCGGCGCGGACGACTTCAAGATCTTCGCCGCGATCCCGTGTGAGCGGCAGGTGCTCACGTGGAAGAAGTGGGTGCGGCCGCCGGACTGGGAGGGGCTACACGAGGTTGGCAACCGACTGCTGCACATCTTGACTGTGCTGCTGGAGTGTCTGGTGCCAGGGCGTGAGAAGCTGGAGGACTTGAGCCAGTATGGTATCTCACTTACGCGCGACAGAACCAGAACCGCAGACGAACTGGCCAAGGTCGACTCGGCCTCAAACAAGCTCAAAGAAGAACGGCGCGAGCAGGCAGAGCGTGTGCGCCAGGCCGAGTCGACCTATCGGGCGGGGGTTGCGGCTCTTCAGGCGCTGCTGGCTGAGCCTGCTGGTGGAGATTTCGCCAGTCGTGCAATAGAGATCCGACGGGTCATCCTGACGTGTGCTGGTGATGATGGCGGCGCGCAGGATATTTTGGCTCTCGTAGAGAATGACACGCGGACTGCCGTCGAATTTTTCAATAGCTACCGCTCAAACCACGATCGCAGCAATGAAGCTCGGCAAACCGTCACACGCCTGCTGCACATGTACGACCAACTGTTGAACCACCTGGACAGTGTGCAGGTGCACCGCCGCGATCTCGTGCGTTGCCTCGACACAGCTATGATCGAGCTTCTCTCCTCCGAGCCACTCCCCGATACGCCCTGCCCGCCTGGCACTCCGTTCGCGGCGTACACGATTGAGTTTCAGGGCTCGGTCTTCAGCATCGTCGAGGGGCACGCCTGGGTCGCAGCGCGGCCGCGCCCGCCCCAAGCTGTCATCGACCGTGCAGCGGCACTGGTCACGGACGCCGCGCTCGACAAGCTCGCAGAGGGGGTCATCACTGACGACGCCCGGCGCGTGGTGGATACGCTGACCGATCACGCCTTCGACGCGACCGACGACGAGAAGCGCGTCGTCGAGATCGTCACGCAGATGCTGGTCGAGCGTGGGCTCAACCCGAAGGCGCCCGAGCGCATTCCGGTCGTGGAGGTCGACGCGAGGGACGCCAACCACGTGCGCGAGGCCGAGCGTCGTGACGAGCTGGCGCAACGTGCGCCGAAGGTCCGCACGATCAAGTTCCACGTCTCGCCGCCGCGCTACCTGCGCGAGGCCGCGGAGCGCATCTTCGCGACGCCAGGCAAGCACAAGAAGGCCCATTGGGTCATCGGGCACTGGCGCAACCAGGCGTACGGGACCGAGCACAGGGAGCACCGCCAGAAGTGGATCAAGCCGCACATCCGCGGGCTCGGCGAGGCCGGCGCGGTCGTGGCGCGCGTGGCGGCGAGCGACGAGGAAGTGGCGGCGATCGAGCCGCCAACGAGCCCCCCGCCCCCGCCGACTTTGCACTAGCTGAAAAAACTGCTTGACACTCTCGCCGCCCGAGTTCACCTTCGACTCGTCACCATGAAGCTCCGATCGTCGTACTCGATTTTGCGCCTGGGCCATCTGGCCGGCGCAGTCGTGTGCCCGATGGGTCAGGATCAGAACTTCGCGCCCACCACAGTCCAAAGTTCATCCCCAACGAAACTTTGGACCGAAAAGCAGGAGGGGCGGCCGACGCGGTAACCACGCACGCAGATTCGCTGGTTACCGACGAGGCCGCCCTGAAGAGGGTGGCCTTTTTTCGTTTCTGGCCGGGAGCACTGGGATGCAAGGACGCCTGTAAAGCGACCGCCTCTGGCTCGCGTGGTTCGATTCCACGGCCCGGCACGAGGTGAACGACATGAAGAGAAAACGCACGGCGCTGACGGCGATCTGCCGCTGGCGCCCGACAGGACGGGCACCGGTCTTTTAAACCGGCCTGAGTGGGTTCGAGCCCCACCGGCGGCACGACATGGGTCACAAACTTTGCTGGTGAAGCCCCGCCTCTTAAGCGGTGAGAACGCAGTTCGAGTCTGCGGTGACCCACAACGCGAGTAGCTCTCGCGCGGTTCTCTGACAATCGAATAGAAGACGCGAAGGGGCGGGCACCAACCCGCTCCACTAGCCCCGGAAGCTCTCATGGTGACGAGCGCGCCGCTGAAGACGGCGAGGGTGCGGTTCGATTCCGCGACGGGGCACGAAGCTCTTGCAACGCGAGTGTGTGGTGTGGACGGGGAGCAAGAGCATCATCGGCGTGTGGCGCAGCCTGGAAGCGCATCTGCTTCGGGAGCAGAGGGTCGGTGGTTCAAATCCACTCACGCCGACAGCACGCGAGGTTGGTCTACTGGCTGGGCCGCGGTCCTACACGCCGCAGAAGAGTGTTCGATTCACTCACCTCGTACGGAGGGTTCGTCCAATGGCAGGGCCCGCGCCCGATTAGCGCGAGACGAGTGTTCGATTCACTCACCCTCTACTCCCTTGTCGGCTAATGGCAGGCCGCTCGGTTCTGACCCGAGTAATTCACGTTCGAGTCGTGACGAGGGAACCTGTGATCGGGAATCGGCTAACGGCAGGCCGACGGACTTTGACTCCGTCTATACAGGTTCGAATCCTGTTTCCCGAACCGCATGGTGGTCGTGGGTCAGAGGTTGACCGGCTGGCTGTGAACCAGTCCTAGGCGAGTTCGAGTCTCGTCGACCACCCCATCCGGGTGTAGCTCATCTGGTAGAGCGCGCGCTTTGGGAGCGTGAGGCGGCAGGTTCGAGTCCTGCTACCCGGACGAAAAGAAGGGGGGCCCGCCGGGGCGGAGGGATGCCTTGCAAGCAACCCGCGACGAGTTCAACTCTCGTGCTCTCCACAAACCGTTACCACAAGCCCTCAACCGCGCAGGCGGATGCGGAGGATCTCTCCAAGATGCGCTCGCATACGGAGGTGAAACCGCGAGGGGCCCACTACAAGTGGGTGGCGGCGGGCTTGGGCAGCGATCTGGGTATCAGCGGGGACTCCAAATCCCTGCAGCGGGGTTCGATTCCTCGGCAGCCCGCGGAGAGTGCGTGGCAATGGTGCCTAACCGGTCCCGAAAACCGGCGTGACGTGATGAGCGTCAGGAGTTCGATCCTTCCACTCTCCTCCAGCTCGGCGCCATCGTTCATCGGCAGGACAGCGCCCTTTCAAGGCGCGAAGGCGAGTTCGACTCTCGCTGGCGCTACGACCTGTTCGTCTAGACGGCTCAGGACAGCGGCCCCTCAAGCCGCGAACACCGGTTCGAATCCGGTACAGGTCACTTCATGGCCCCGTAGCTCATTTGGATCAGAGCGCTCCGCTACGAACGGAGAGGCGGGAGGTTCGAATCCTCTCGGGGCCGCCACGGCAGTGAGCGCAGGGCGCACGCGAGCTTCATAAGCTCGGCGGCGAGGGTTCGAGATCCCTCCACTGCTACGCGCACGGAGCCGGCCGGAAAGGCGCCACCTCGACAAGATGGAGACAGCAGGTTCAATTCCTGCCGTGCGCACGGAGAGTTGCCCGAGTGGTAATGGGGTCCGGTTGCTAACCGGAAGCCGACGACAGTCGCGCAGGTTCGATCCCTGCACTCTCCTCTCACGGCTCCGTGTCCGAGTGGTCAGGTGGCGGTCTGCAAAATCGTCTACATCGGTTCGAATCCGATCGGAGCCTCCGTGAGGACGGAGCTGGGCTGGTTCAGCGTCGCGTTGCCAACGCGAAGTCCGCGGGTTCGATCCCCGTCGTCCTCTCTACGCGCACGTGGCCGAACGGTTAGGCGGCTGCCTTCCAAGCAGTTCCAAGCAGGTCCGACTCCTGTCGTGCGCTCCATGCAGAAGGCCCGAGGCCCGGAAACGGGAGGCGCCGGATTCACCACGGCGGACTGGCCCCTCGGGCCGAGTTCGTGCCCCTGAAGCATTGACGGCGATGCGCTCGCTTCGTAAGCGAGAGAATCCGATTCGACTTCGGACGGGGGCTCTGCGGGGTTGGAAAGTGGAGAGCGGGCCGCGAGGCTTCGCTCGTAATCCGCTGGGCTCATAACCCGGAGATCGCAGGTTCGATCCCTGCCCCCGCTACGCCCGACAAGCATTGCTGGCGATGCGGCCGATCTGTAATCGGCAGACACTCGGTTCGACTCCGGGGTCGGGCTCTCATTCCAGAGTAGCTTCAAGGCAGAGGCGCCTGGCTGTTAACCAGGAGGTTGTCCGTTCGAGTCGGACCTCTGGAGCTTTCCGTGCGCGCGCCCCGAGCTGGATCGGGCTCCCGCCTTCTAAGCAGGATGACTGCAGGTTCGAATCCTGTCGCGCGCTCCATCTCGCCGAAGCTCAAGTGGATGAGCGACGCTCTCCGAAGGCGTAGGCTGCCGGTTCGAATCCGGCCGGCGAGACGACTGGTCCCGTATGCATCTGGTGAGGCAGGGCGCCTGTCCAGCGCTTGAGGAGGGTTCAATTCCCTTCGGGATCGCTGTAACATATGAGGATGAGAAAACGCGATCTCATCTGGTTAGCTGGGGTGCTTGAGGGTGAAGGTTCATTCATGAAGGGCCCACCGTCTCGGCCCGGCGCGCCATGCATAGCAGTCGAGATGACAGATCGAGATATCATCGAGAGCGTCGCAAAGATGTTCGGTAACAAATTGGCAAAACTGAGGGCCAGGGGTGGGAACAGGCCGAGTTATAGTGCCCGCCTTCGAGGAGAGCGTGCCGTCTTATTGATGCGCCTGCTTCGACCATTGATGGGGGCCCGAAGAAGGCATCAGATCGATGTCGCTATTCGCTCTTGGTCTGGTATGTGTCGTCCGTCCGTTATTCTTCCTGCTGCGGAGGTGCTGCGCGAGATGCTGACAAGATCATCGACGCGAGACCTCGGTCGCCGGTTCGGATGCGCGCATCAAACTATTTTCAGGCGGGCCTTCGGGAGGTGATCGAAGCGGTTCAACTCCCGGTGGGACCGCGAAGAGCTGGCGTAGCTCAGTGGTAGAGCGATGGCCATTATAAGCCGTGCGTCGTCTGTTCGATTCAGACCGCCAGTACGCGTGGGGGCGTGGCGCAAGCGGAGACGCGCCGGACTCAAAATCCGGACACAGCACCGGTTCGATTCCGGTAGCCCCTAAGCGCTCGTGGCGGAATGGTAGACGCGCCAGCTTGAGGTGCTGGTGGCCGAAAGGCCGTGGGAGTTCAAATCTCCCCGAGCGCACGAAGAATCTGTCGGCGTGACGGAACTAGGTATACGTGCTGCGTTCAGACCGCAGCGGGGGCAACCCTGTAGGAGTTCGATTCTCCTCGCCGACACCACGTGTAGAATCACGAGAAAGGAGGAGACCATGTCCGCTGCTGCAACGATCCCGGTTCTGTACCTCGACATCGACTTCCGCCGCCTTCGCGTCTCGACCTGGCGCAAGGCCATGCGCGACTGGGAGAAGGGCAAGATCGAAGTCGTCGAGTACAGCCGCGACCACACGATCAAGGGCGTGTCGCAGGACTACCCGATGCCGGCGGTCGTGCGTCTGCTCCGGCGCTTCAAGCGCGACAAGCTGCGCATCAAGTTCTCGCGGCTCAACATCTACGCGCGCGACGGCTTCCGCTGCCAGTACGACGGCAAGCGGTACGCGGCCGAGGATCTGACCTTCGATCACGTGGTCCCGCGCGCCCAGGGCGGCAAGACGAACTGGGAGAACATCGTCACGTGCTGCCGGGCGTGCAACCACGCGAAGGCCGACCGCACGCCGTACGAGGCGGGGATGGCACTCGTGCGGATGCCGAAGAAGCCCCACGACGTCCCGGCCATCACCGTGAAGATGGATGTCAAGCACATGCCGCCCGAGTGGGCCGGCTACTGGTCGGACACGCTGGAGGACAGTTAGGTTCTCCAAGGCCCGGAAGCTCAAGTGGATGAGCGCCGCACTCCTAACGCGGAGGCTGTGAGTTCGAATCTCACGCGGGCCACGAAACGCCCCTGAAGCTCATGAGGCTGAGCGCTCCGTTGGTATCGGAGAGGCAGCCGGTTCGAATCCGGTCGGGGGCTCCAACGAAAGCTGTTCGCGCTGTGGAAGCGCAAGGGGCCGTGTGCGCTCCACGAGCAGCAGAGCGATCTGCATGAGGTCGTGCTTCAGACGCTCGTCGGATGCGATCGCCTTCTTCACTCGGTGCTCCGCCGCGATCATCGAGCTGTGGTCGAACCCGCCGAGCACCGCCGCGATCTCGGGCCAGCTCAGGGTCGTCGCGTGTCGTAGCACATACACAGAGACAGACCGTGCACGCGTGATCGACCGAATCCGGCGGCGCCCGCGGATCTTGTCGGGCGAGACGCCGAAGTAGTCTCCCACGACATCGATCACGGCGAACGCGAACGGCTGCGTGGATAGGAAGCGCTCTCGGCAGGTAGCGCGCATGCGAGTCACGCTGCACTCGCGACGAGCTTGTGGATGGCCAGCAGCTCGCGAGCCTTCTCGCTGTTCGAGTTGTGGTGGCCGCGAATCCAAGCCACGCCTTCGTCGTTCACGGCGAGCAGAGCGGGGTTGCTGCGGCTGACGGACATGAAGACCGCGCTGTCACCGTCGTGCGGCCCGATCTGTGGGGTCCACCTCTGTCCGCTTTCGTAGTCCTCGTCGGAGACGTATGAGCGCACGACGTCGCCGTCTAGGCCAATGTACGTGATCGGATCGCCCGCCACGATGCTCACGCTGCGCCCCGCACCAGCTTGTAGGCCGCGAGCAGGGCTTGTCCCTCCGGGCTGCTCTCGCGGTGGTGACCCCGAATCCAGCGGAGCCCCTCAGTCTCCATCCAGAGCACCGGCGTGCCGTTTGCACGCAGCCAGAAGCCCATCTCGTTCGGGAGGGGGATCTTGTCGTGACCACCGTCGACGTGACCGGGCCGGAGACCGTATCGGATTTCCTCCGTACTTGGCGACCCAGACACGACGTCCACGTATGTGATCGGGTCGCCGACGCTCATCGCGCTCACGCGGACCTCGCAAGCATGTGCGCGGCGAGCAGTGCTTTACCCTCCGCGTCGTCCACGTGCTCGCCACGAATCCAGTCGACGCCCTCGACGAGATTGGCGTTGGCGAACTCCCACAGTGACACGTCCCGGTGGACCACGTGTAGACGGAGCGGGACGTGAACAAGCTGAAGGTGCTCGTCGTGGTAGTTGTACGCGCGCTCGATGTGGGTGATCCCGCCGCGAATCATTTCGATCGGCTCGATCGGTCCCAGCGGGCCCGTCAGCTCGATAGAAGCGCTGGTGTATCGCTTGCCCGTCACGGCGTGCCTACCGGCTTCAGTGGGATGACGAGCCCGCCGCTCGGCGAGCCGCCGTGGTGCTGCTGCACGCGACGATAGAACGTGTCCTTCACGCCGTTAATCTGCGCGATCGTGCCTTCAGCCTTGAGCGTGTTGATGACCTCATCGAACAGAGGAAGAGATACTTTCGCTCGGGAAAGGATCTCTTTCTGCGTCGCGCCTTGTTGCCCCTTCTTGTCGATGATGTTGAGGATCTTCTGGCGGTCCCGCTCCCAGATCCCGAGCGCGAGCGTGTCGCCGAGGTGCTTGATGCTCGGCAGGTACAGGTTCTCGACGAAGATGATCGCGCGGCGGATGGCGTCGAGCGAGATCGACCAGCCGTCGTAGCAGGCATCGCCCGAGTCGGCGGCGTAGAGCAGTGCGACCTTCACGGCCAGCGTGGGGATGCCCGACACGAACGTCTGCACGCGCTCGGGGAACTCGTTCATCGTCGAGTCGCGGTAGCGTGCCCAGCGCTCGTGCTCGATCCAGGCGTACTGTGAGAAGCCCGCGCACTGCCCGATCGGCATGTGGATGATCTGGTGCAGCACGGTCGTGAGGTAGTCGCGGGCCGCGTCCCACTGCTGCGGGAGCCGGAACGTGCCGCGGTCGCCGTAGAGCATGACCATGCGGCCGAAGAAGCCGCCCTGCCACTCCTCCGTGTCGCTGTAGTTGAAGAGCAGATCCGTCGAGCACGTAGAGATCATCGACATGCAGATCGGCGGCTCGACGATCGTCTTGCCCTTGCGCAAGTTGCGGATGTAGGGCACGTCGGGCGGATGGTCGTAGAGGTCCATCAAGGCCGTGCGGATCTGCTCGCCGTACCCGCGCTGCGTGGTCTTCAGGAAGTGGCCGAATTCGCGGTACGTGAGCAGCCCCGAGGGCGTCTGCCGGATCTGCGCGATCATCTCCTCGTAGCTGCCCGGGATGGGGATGACCGCCTCGGGGTTCGCGCGGCGGAGCAGCTTGATCCCCGTGTCGACGCTCGACGTCTTGCGGCCCGACCGGCTCGTGCCGACCAGAAGGGTGTAGAGGTTGGGCACGATCGCGCCGCCGGCAAGGTACGGGCAGGCGAGGCGCCGCGCGATCGCTCCGGCGAGTACAGTCAAACCCGTCCCGACATGGTAGATCTCGGGCGCGTCGCTGGTCTGGGACGCGTACTCAACGTAGCCCCTCAGAAAGGCCGACTGCTGAGGGAGAGCATCGCTGATGTGCTGGGGCAGCACGGGGGTTCTGGGATATCAGACTTGAGGTTGAGCTGGCAAGTTCTGTCGTTTCACACGATTAAAATTTCCTAGATCAAAAAACTTGACGGTTGAGGTCGGGCGGAGCTACATGGACGCCCTGCACTTCGATGAGGACGACATCGAACAGACCGGGAGCCCGCGCGTGACCGCCAGTCACGTGATTCCATTCCCGGTTTTGGGTCCGCCGCCCCCTCCGCAGCCGGCGCGGGCGATGCTGCAGCCGAGCCTGCATCCAAGAGGTGGGCGCCCCTATTCGTACGTCGGCAAGATCGACGACTGGCACGCACCGGGGGCGATCCCGACCAAGCACGGCAACACGCGGTGCGCCGTGGACTGTGCCTGGCTGGTGGAGCGCGTCATGGGGCGGCCACAGCACGCCCCGTCAATGTGGCCCGGCGTACCCGGCGTGCGCGAGCGCGCGCTCTGGGCCGGGCAGCAGCTCGGGCTCACCGCCGGCCAGGCCGAGGGCGCGGCGTTCCTGGCCGAGCGCGACTACGCGATCCTGGCCGACCAGCCCGGCGCGGGGAAGACCGCGCAGGCGATCGTGGCCGCTGAGGCGCGCCTCTCGATGGCCGCGATCCCGGACGTGAACACGCCCGTGTGCCTCATCGTCTGCCCGGCGGTCGTCAAGCACCACTGGCAGGACGAGCTGAAGGAATGGGTCGGCCACGACTCGGTCGTTCTGGAGACGCTCCGCCCCGATCCTGAAGAGCTGTGCAAGCGGTACGTGATCTGCAACTACGACATCCTGTACAGCGGGCAGAAGCGCGACGCCGCCGGAGTCGTCTACGACGTCGCACACCTGCCGGGCTGGGGCGCGACGCTCGCGGGTCGGTTCCTCATCGTGATCTTCGACGAGGCCCACATGCTGCGCGGCCGGCAGTCGCGCCGCACGAAGGCCGCCAAGCTGATGACCAAGGGCGTCCCTGTCGTGTGGGGCCTGACTGGCACGCCGATGCCAAACTACGTGCGGGATCTCTACTCGCTCGTCGACGTCGTGAGCGACGGGCTCTTCGGGTTCGCGTACTGGCCATGGGCCAAGGCGTACGCGGGGGCAGCGCAGGGCGCGTACGGCTGGTCGGACAACGGCTCGTCGCGGCTCGACGAGCTGCAGGGCCGGCTCTCGTACTTCATGATCGGCCGCCCGGTCGACATGCAGCTCCCCGAGAAGCGCCGCGAAGTCGTGCGCATCGACGTGGAGGTCAGCGCACCGACCGTGCACGAGGGGCGGCAGGCGCTCGACCGCAAGCAGGCAGTGATGAGCGCGCTGCGAGCGACGGCGAACGCCAAGCGCCCCGCGGTCGTCAACGGCGCGGTCGAGGCGCTCGAAGCGAAGCAGAAGGTGATCGTCTTCGTGTACATGCGCTCGCAAGCCGACGCGATCGCCAAGGACATCCGCAAGCGCATCGACTGCACGGTCTTCTGCGTGCACGGGGATCTGAGTCCCGAGGGCCGGCACGCCCAGGCCGCGCAGTTCCGCGAGGCGAGCGCGCCCGCGTGCTTCGTGGCGACGATCGACTCGATGGGCGTGGGCCTCTCGCTGGTCGGCGCGCACCTGATGATCTTCGGCGACCTCGTGCCCGAGCCGTGGAAGATGCTGCAGGCCGAGAAGCGCGGGCACCGCTTCGACTCGGTCGTGCGGCTGCTCGTGCGCTACTTCATCGCCACCGGGACCGTGGACGAAGGGATCGCCGAGGCGGTCATCGCCAAGATCCCGGTCATCGAGCAGACGCTCGGCTCGCAGGACGACTCGGCGGAGATGGTCACCATGCTCGGCGGCAAGAGTGACGAGGAGATCGTCGGGGCGCTGTTCGAGAAGCTCAAGAGCTGGAGCGCGAGCAGTGAGTGACACGGTGACGCTGACTCGCGAGGATGAAGTGATCGTCTTGCGCTATGACGATCGCTTCGGCCTAGGTGTGGGAGGCGCCGTTCATATCCAGATCTACACCCGCGACGGGATGCGCGAAGGGCTTGTGCACGCGGACGAGCTGACCGCAGTCGTCGAGCTGTTTCAGCATGCTGCCGCGCGTGCCGCCGAGATCAAGCTGCGAAAGAGCGAGCAGATTCCGCAGGACGCTCAGCCCCTCATCGGCCAAGCCTTCCCTGGTGGTTTCGTCGGCAGCGGGGGCGGAACGGGGCCGACAGGTCCGGTCGGTCCGCCTGGTAGTGCAGGCCCAGGCAGCCCTCCGTCGCGCGCGCTGATGAAGACGGTACTCGGTGCGGCATTGGGTGGCATGCTCGGGGACTTACTGATCGATGGATCGGCACCTGACTCGAAAGGCGGCTCCTGATGCCCGGGGCGCGTCGCAAGCGACGTTCTCACGGCGTCGCAGACATGCCTGAATGGGAAGCCTGGAGCATGATGCGCAGGCGCTGCTACAGCCGAAACCGCAAAGACTATGCGCAGTACGGCGGGCGCGGGATACGCGTGTGTCGACGATGGCGCTACAACTTCAGAGCGTTCCTTGCCGACATGGGACTGCGTCCGTCCCCGAAGCACTCACTCGATCGCAAGGACGGCAAGAAGGGGTACAACCCAAAAAACTGTCGATGGGCCACGCAACAAGAACAGGTAGAAAACCGAGCCTGTACAGTGCGAATCACGCACCGTAAACAGACGCGGCTACTGCGCGAATGGGCCCAACACACTGGTATTGGAGCGCAGACGCTGCTACATCGTTTGCGTGCTGGGTGGTCCACTTCTCGCCTGCTCAACAAGCCAGCTAGTATTCAAGGCGAACACCATCCAGCGGCGAAATTGACGAAGCGTGCGGTTTTGGCGATTCGGGCTTCATCTTCTTCCAGCATCGCGCTCGCACGCCGGTACGGTATCACCGCGCGCTCCGTGCGTCGTATACGTGCCGGGGAAAGGTGGGCACATGCCTGATGCGCATCTCGGGCAGCCCAACACGGGTGTGATTTTTCCTGGCGGTAGCTCCAAACAGGGCCCGCACCGCGTAGGCGCCTTCATGCTCTGCGCGCAGCTCGAAGGCTTCGGCTACGAGCTGAACCTGCGGCCCGTCATCGAGAAGGACGCGACCAAGATCGGCACGCTCGTGCACGTCGGCATGGCTTACCGCTACGGGATGTTGCTCGCGGCCCGCCCCGACTGGCTGGTCTATCCCGATGCGCGCTGGGCCATCTGGATCTGCGGGCAGGACCGCCCCGACCTCGCGCAGGAGGCCCTGCGCATCTACGACGCGTACGTGGCGCACTACGACCGCCTCATCGCCACGGGCGTGGTCGCGCCGTGGCGGCCGCTGCTGGTCGAGCACCAGTTCGAGGTCGCGTTCACGATGCCCGACGGCAGCGCCGAGCCGTATACGACGCGCATCGACTTGCTGGTCGAGTGCCAAGGGGAGGTGTGGTTGGTCGATCACAAAGTGGGGGGCAAGACGTCATACCACACAGGCAAGCACTACGCGGCCGATCGGCAAATGCTCACGCAGCTCGCGCTCGCGCGGAACGCCGGCTACCCAGTGAATCGGCTCTTCATCAACGCGCTCTCGCGCGAGTACCCTGATCCGCGCTTCGGCCGCTTCGAGGTCCCGATCTCGCACGAGGCGTACGGCAAGCTCGGTCAGGACACCGCGTGGGCGCTGCAGCAGATCAACGCCGTGCGGAAGCAGTTCCCCGATCCCATGAACCGGCCGCGCACGCTCGAATCGTGCGTGCGCAAGTACGGCGCGTGCGACTTCGCAGCGCTCTGCCACGATGGTCCCCACCGGCTCGTCGAGTACGTGAAAAGAGGCCCCGGATGAGCAAACCAACGCTGACCGAAGAACAGAAGCTCGTTCGCAAGATCGCGAGGATCGTCAATACGGCGAAGTGTCACCCGAGCAAGTCCGTCGAGACTCTGCTCGCCATCGCCGCGCGTGCCGCCGTGAACAGCGGCAGCCACTGCTGCGAGGCGTTCCAGGACGCGGCGCACGAGATGTATCACAACGCCGAGGACATCCGTGTGCAGCACGTCGAGGTCGTGATCGAAGGGGCCGGCGGGCACAAGAACTGAGGAGACGGAGATGCCGATCGAGATCGTTACAGGCGCGGACGCCCAGGCCAACGTCGTCGGACAGCCGGCCAACGTCATGCTCTATGGCGGGCCGGGGCTGCTCAAGACGACGGACGCCGTCCAGGCGTTCACGCAGAACGGACGCTGCAACGCCTTCTTCATCCCGTGCGAGGACGGCGCGCTCAAGGGCGTGGCGGCTCGCGGCTTCCCCGTGCCTGACCATCCCAAGAGCACGGTCAAGTCGTGGGGCGCGATGGTCGAGTCGATCGGTTGGCTCTATCAGAACCGCGCGAACTACGTGGCCGCGGTCATCGACGGCTTCTCCGCGTTCTCGTCGTACATCTACCGGGAGGCGGAGGAGCAGCACCGCGGGAACAAGAACAAGTTCCTCGTGCCGGTGCAGGTGCGCAACTGCCTCTTCCAGTTGCGGGAATGGATTCGCGGGCTCGGCATGCACAGCGTGTTCATCGCGCATCCGCTGCCACCCGCGGTGATCGACAACATCTTCTACCAGGGCGGGTTCGCGCTCAGCCCGAAGTCGATCGTGCCCGAATACTTCGGCCAGACCGACACCGTGCTCCGCGTCGACACTCTCGTGCTGCCCGGCCGTCCGGCGATGCGCGTCTACTACACGGGTGGCGACGACTGGCCGCAGGAGCTGGGCACATTTGGGCAGCCCACGGACATGCGCCTGTGGCGGACGAAGAACCGCGAGGGCGTCGGACAGGCCGTGGTGCCTGCTGACCTCGGTGCGTTTCTGCGTGCCCGCAAGCCGCCGTATTGGGGGGTGTGATGTCGATCGACGACGACACCGAGGCCGAGACGTACGAGCGCGTGACAGAGGCGTTGGAGAACACGATCGTAGCCTGCGGCTTCGGCCTCGTGTGCGCCGTGGGCAGGCTGTTCGGCCTCACCAGCGGTGCTCTCTATGAGGTGTTCGAGGGGATGGAGCATGAGGTCGACGAGCTTGTCGATCTCATGGAGAAGGGAACCGGCCAGCTCAAAAAACCGCCCCTCAAAGTCGTCCCCAGCCCTCCAACCACCGACGGTTCTTCCGCAACCACCAAACCACCGACAGAGGAGACCTAGAACATGACCACAACTGGATTTGGAATTCCCGGCGCGCCCGGGATGATGCCGGGGGCCGCGCCAGCCCCGGCGGCGATGGCGCCGCAGGCCGGCTTCATCCTCGACATCCCCCCGGATCCGACCTGGGAGCCGTTCGACACCACCGACGTGCTCGACAAGGACGGCATCTACCAGTGCCGTATCTCCAAGGAGTCGGGCCGCAATGACGCCAACAAGTCGCAGGGCGTGTTCCTGACGCTGGAGGTCCAGGACGAGGACGCTCGCGGCAAGATCCTCTCGCGGTTCCTGCCCGACCCGCGCACGGCGAAGGGGAACGTCTGGTTCCTTTGGCGTGGGCTGCTCCGCTCGATCACGGGGTCGCTCGACGGTGCGCGCCAGGGCATGCGCTACCAGCCGGGCATGTTCGTCAACCAGCTCGTCTACGTGAAGACCGAGCGCAGCTACCGCGACGAGCGAATGAGCACCGACATCGACTCCTGGGTCACGCAGACCGACTGGGCCAACGCCGTGCAGGCGAACAAGCACCGCTGGCCGGCGCGGCAGGTCCAGCAGCAGGGTGCGGGTGGCGTCGGCGCGCTCCCCGGCGGTCTGCCGGGCGGGTTCCCGGGCATGCCCGGCGCGGCGCCGCCCGTCGCACCGATGGTCGGCATGGGCCTTCCAGGTGCACCAGGCCCCGCGGCTCCGGTCGCTCCGCAGCCTGGCGCGGCGCCGTTCGCCGCTCCGCCAGTCGCCCCCGCGGCCGTAGCTCCCGCCCCGGCGCCGGTGGCCGCTCCTGCCGCTCCGCCGCCCGTCGCTCCTCCGGCCGCGACCGCGCCGGCTCCGGCGGCTCCGGGACAGCCGTTCTCGTTCGCGCAGTTCCCCGGCATGCCGGCTCCGCCGCCCGTGGCCGGCACGAACGGCGCGCCCGCCCCGACGACGGCCGCCGGGATCGCCGGCTCGTTCCCGGGCATGCCGCAGCAGCCGCGCTAATCAGCGCGCTCAAGGCCGGCGCGAGCAGCAGGACGACGCTCGCGCCGGCTCATCTTCTTCGCTCTTTTCTCTTTCCGGAGGACGACCTGTGAGCTACTTGATTTTCGACATCGAGACGATCCCAGACCTGAGTGTGTGGACGCCACCACCGGTCGAGACACCCGACCAGGCCCCGCCCGCCGACGCGCCTCTTCCCGGCCAGCTCCAGCTCGTTGGAGCCCCGGCGCCTGCCGGTCCCATTGGCGCTCCGCCGGCCGAGCCGGGCGCGCCGCCGCCCGCCGATGGCGGCATCGTGATCCCGCCGATGAGCGCGCCGAAGAAGTCGCGCTCGCGCAAGAAGGCCGCCGCGCCGGGCGAGCCGCCGAAGGAACCGTTCCCGCCCCACTACGCCCACCGGGTCATCGCGATCGGCTGGACGTGGCTGGAGCTGGACGCGGGCGCCGCCGAGGTCAAGGGGATCGGCTGCGTCGGCACGAGCGTCTTCAAGGACGACGAGGGCTCGCTCATCACGGCGTGGGACGACTTCGTGCGGAGGGAGAGCCCCACGATCGTGACCTTCGCCGGGCGGGGATTCGACGTGCCGGTGCTGAGCCTGCGCGCGTTCCGCCACGGAGTCTCGCAGGCGTGGGCGGACAGGGAGTACCGGCACCGTTACAGTGAGCGCCACCTCGATCTCTTCGAGCAGCTCACCGAGTACGGGATCCTGCCCCGTACCGGATTCTCGCTCGACACGTTCGCGCAGCTCATGGGGCTGCCGGGCAAGATGGGGGTCGACGGCAGCCAGGTCAAGGCGCTCTGGACGGCCGGCGAGATCGGGAAGATCGAAGCCTACTGCGCGTGTGACGCCGTGCGGACCGCGTTCGTGCTCCTGCGGTTCCTGCTCATTCGCGGCCGCATCAGCAAGGCCCAGTACGTGACGGCGGCCCGCAGTCTGCTCGAAACGAGCAACGGGATGGGACTCGGCGCGATCACCTTCGGCGTCGACGCGAAGAGACTCCTGCTGGAGGGGTAGCGGTGGGCGTTCCAGCGTATCGGGCTTCGGCCATTCAGCTCCTGCGCAAGGCGGGCGAAGTGCTCGCGGGCACCCGGCAGGAGCTGTCCGCGGCGCTCCTGGCGAAGGCCGACAAGATGGAGCGGATCAAGCGCGAGGAATCTGAACGCTGCGCGCAGGGACACCGGATGGGGTGTGCCTGTGTCGTTCTAGCCGCGATCGACGAAGCGTGAGGCGCAAGCTCTACATAGTGCTCCCGCTCGTGGCGTGCGCGCTGGTGCTCGCGTGGCCGTGGTCCCGGCCGTCGACTGAGCGGCTGGCGTTCGCGTTCGGCGTGCTGTGCGTGTGCGCGAGGATCGTGCTGCAATGACGAGAAGGCATCTACTGCCCGCCTCGATAACTGAGATCGCTCTACGGCTCGGCTGCAGCCGTCAGGTGATCGATGGGCGATTGCGTCTGGGCTGGCCGATTAGCCGTGTCATCACTGAGCCTGTCCTCTTCGCCGTACCGCTGTTCCGCCGGGAGGGGAAGTGCCGAAACGGTCACGATCTGACCGATTCCAAGAATCAGCTCAAATTCAAGAGCGAGCCCAAGAAGGTTCGGTGCCGACGTTGCCGAGACAAGGCGCGTGCGCTTCGTCGCGCTAGAAGGAGCCGGGCTGAATGACCGTCGCGCTTCCGGTCGTGCAGCCCGAGCCGCAGCACCACGCCGCGATGGCGATGGGCGCGAACTGCGCCGCCTGTCCGCTCGTCAACACGCATAGAGGTCCGGTCCCCTCGACGCGGCCGGGACACGCGACGTTCGGGGTCGTCGCCGAGGCGCCCGGCGCCAGCGAGGTCGCTCAAGGCCAGGTGCTGGTCGGGGCTTCCGGGCGCGAGATCAGAGGCGCGCTCAGCAACGCGGGCGTCGACACGAGCCGAGTGGCGTTCATGAACGCGCTTAGCTGCCAGCCGCCGGGCGACCTCAAGGCGTACCTGCGCCAGTGCAAGAAGCAGGGGCTCCCCTCCCCCATCGATATGTGCCGGCCACGTCTCGACCGCGAGCTGCAGGGCCTGCAGTACGTCGTGCTGATGGGCGGCGCAAGCCTGGCCGCGGTGGGCCTCAAGCACAGCGTGATGCAGGTGCGGGGTACGCCACTGACCCTGCCGAACGGCACGCCGGGGATGGCCATCCCGCACGCTGCGTTCGTGCTGCGTGACGAGGGCCGGACGTTCCGGCCGCTCTTCCACGCCGACGTCAACAAGGCGGTGCGGCTCTCGCGCGGCGGGAACACCTGGAAGGACCCGTGGTACTTCGTGCCCAAGAGCGCGGCCGAGGTCGAGAACTTCCTGCAGGCCCAACAGGACCGCACGGCCGTGGACGTCGAGACCGACGGCGTCGACACCTGGACGTGCAACCTGCGGCGCATCGGCATCGGCAACAACCGCGAGGTGATGATCTACTCGCCGTTGTCCGTGCACGGGCAGTGGATGCTGAGGCGCGACGAGATCATCGGGCAGGCCCGCGCGATCGCCAACTACTTCCAGCGCGCGCCGCGGCTCGACACGCACAACGGTGTGGTGTTCGACTCGGTCGTGCTCTACCGGCATGGAATGCCGATGCCAGACGATAAGATCGTCGACAGTCTCATAGGGCACCAAATCGGGCAGACCTCTGAGCTGCCGCACGGCTTGGACTTCCTCGCGAGCATCTACACGGACGCCCCGCGCTGGAAGGACGATGTGAAGCACTCGAACGTTCGCGACGACGGTGTGCTCGACCGCTACCTCTCGTTCGACATCGCGACCACGTGGAGCTGTGTGCCGTACGTCGAGCAGAACCTCATCTCGGCGCAGCAGATGCCGATCTACACGCTCGACAAGGAGCTGTTCCAGATTGGGCGGAGCATGTCCGCGCTGGGCCTCTACGTGGACCAGGCCGCCCGACTGAAGTTCGCGGGCGAGTACCAGGAGAAGGCCGACCGGCTGCGCAAGGAGCTGACCGACGTCGCCGGGCGGGACGTGAACCCGAACTCGCCACCGCAGATCCGGAACCTGCTCTATCACGACCTCGGACTGCCGGCGCTCGAAGAGCACGTGACCGACAGCGGCGATCCGTCGACGGACGAGAACACGCTACTGGACCTGCTCTCGCTGGGCGTCGACGAGCGTGCGCGGAAGGTGATCCACGGCATCCTCGGCTGCCGCGAGGCGGAGAAGATCCTCGGGACGTATACCGGGCACGTCGTCGACGGGCGCCTGGAGGGCGGACCTCTCATCCACAGCGACGGCTGCGTGCGGCCGGTCTGGCGCCCAGGCAAGCGCTCGGGCCGCTGGGGCTCGAACGACCCGAACGCCCAGAACATCGGCAAGAAGCTGCGCGCGATGTACGTGGCCAAGCCCGGCAACGTGCTGGTCGCGGCCGACATGCAGGCCGTAGAGCTGCGCATGATCGCATGGCTCGCGAACGACGCGCCGCTGATCGAGGCGTTCCGCGCCTTCGACGCCGGCACCGGGCCCGACGTGCACATCGCGAACGCCTGCACCGTGTTCAAGTGCACGCCCGATCAGGTGAAGGATGAGATCCGCACCTTCATCAAGCGCTTCGTGTACGCGCTCAACTACGACGCTGAGCCCCCCAAGATCTATCAGACGCTATCGCTGCTCCGCGACGACAACCTGCGGCCGATGTTCCCAGACATCACATTGGCGGCGGTCGAGCGGCTCTACACGCTGTGGTGGCAGCTCCACCCCGCCATCCCCGAGTGGAAGAAGAAGCTCATCTACGGCTGGCGCAGCACGGGAGCCATCGCCACGCGCCTCGGAGGCCGGAAGCGCTTCTTCGTGGGCGGCGAGAAGCCGACGGAGATGCCGAACCATGACGTGCAGGGCTCAAGTGCGACGATGCAGAACGAGGCGATCAAGGCGCTGGTCGCGTCCTACCCGTTCGACTTCACGAACCACCGCGGGCTGCTCGTGAATGGTCACGATCAGCTCGTCGTCGAGTGTGCCGAGCGCGAGGCCGAGGACGTGAAGAGGCTCGTGCGCTACTGCATGGAGAGGACGCTCGGGCCGATGAAGTTCCCGGCCGAACCCAAGGCAGGCCCCAACTGGAAGGTCGTTTCGTGAGCCGTCGTCAGTGCGCGAAGTGCCCGTGGCGCGTCGATGTCGATCCGAACGATATCCCCAACGGCTACTGCGCGACCAAGCACGCCAACCTGCGTGACACGGTCGCGAGGCCCGGCGAGCTGCGACTTGGGGGCCCGCTGCGGATGATGGCCTGCCACGAGACGATGCCTGGCAAGGAGCTGCCATGCGTGGGCTGGCTCGCGCACCAACTCGGGCCCGGGAACAACCTGACGCTGCGGCTGCGCGCGATGCGGGACCGATCGCTGACCGACTTCGAGCTGGTCGGCGAGCAGCACGAACGGTTCGAAGACACTCTGCCCGAAGAGGAGCGCTGATGCCGATTGTCCGAGACATCCAATTTCCGGCGTTGCCGATCGACCTGCCGGAGTTCCTCGCGGCGATCGAGGAGGCGTACATCCACGAGGCGCTGACGAGCACGGACAACAAGAAGGACGCAGCCGCGCTCATCGGGCTGAGGCGGACCACGCTCGTCGAGAAGTTGAAGAGGCGCGGGACGGTCTCGCGCCGAAACACCGGTCGATCTGGCCGGCATCTAGGAGGCATCTGATGGCCATCGTCACCCGGCCCGCGACGAAAGAGTACCGCGACAACTTCGACGCCACGTTCGGGAAGAAGAGAGATAGCCCGAAATCAGCCGCGCTGCTGTCCGACGGAGAAATCGCAGCCGAACTCGCCGACCTCGGGAAGAAGTGGGACGCGTTCACGGCCAGCGACGATGAGGGCCACGGTGGGTCGCCAGGCGAGTGGATGGTCGAGCGGATGGACGAGCTGGAGACCGAGCAGAAGCGGCGCGCGCGATGAACCACACCTGCCACGCCCACGGCTGTGAGACGCGCATCTCACCGCGCCTCTTCGCCTGCCGTGTGCACTGGTTCAGGCTGCGCAAACCGCTGCAGGACGCGATCTGGAACGAGTACCGTGTGGGGCAGGAGAAGACGAAGGACCCGTCGCCGCGGTACATGGCCGTGCAGCGCCGGGCGGTCGCCGAGCTGGCGTTTAAGCCCAACGACGAAGAGGCCGCGCGCATCGCCGCCACGTACCTCTGGGAGAGCGAGAAGTGGCGGCGGGTCGCCATCGAGATGGGGCAGGGCGATCCGTTGGAAGGAATCGAAGAAGGGAGCCCGATGCAATGACACCGGCGTACATCGGAACGCACATCGAACGAATTGCTGGCCTCGCGTGGTGCGGCGCGAAGATCGCAGCGGAGGAGTGGCGCGTGATCAGGGGCGAACGCGACTCGTTCTACGCTCGCACGACTGCTCCTAAGACAAGCCTTCCACCGGAACAAGCACTCTGCGGTGCCTGCAACGCGCAGGCGCCGTTCCTGGTAGGGCAGACAGCCCAGACACCGTTCCTGGTAGAACAGGCTCTGCAGGTCGACTTCGACCTCACGATCGGGCGCCTCGACAACGTGTTGTCGAAGCTCGTGAACTGGGGGCGCGGGCACGAGCATCTCGACGTCGCCAACAAGCAGACGCTCAAGCACCACGCCGAGGACATGATCGCCGCGGGGCAGAAGATCCTGAAGGACTTGGGCGCGGTCGAAGGGCTGCCCCAGCCGGGAGGTACGTCGTGAGCGCGCCGACGAAACCGGAACACAAGATCATCTGCGAGGCGCTCGCGGCGCACGAGGTGTTCCGCAGGCTGGGCTTTACCCCGGACGAGATCTTCATCCACCCGCACTCGGACGAGCTGTTCGTAGTGGTGAAGCGCGCCGCGCTGATGTTCAGTCTCACCCTCGGCAAGCACGACATCAACGACGTCAACAGCGTCATCGAGAAGTGGACAGCGGCGGCCGACTGGTGGAACACCGGCCCGGAGCCCGAGCGCCGCGAGCTGTTCGACCGATCCGAGGTTCGGAAGAACGTCGTCATGATCATCGCCGCGATGCAGGCCAAGGGCTTCGCGGTGCACAGGAGCGACGCCTGATGGCGTACGTCAACACCTACGTCTGCGACTTCGACAAGTGCCGCTCGCTTGCTGATGCCGCGTGCGTCTTCTGCGAGAAGCACGGCTGCTACAAGCACTTGCCCAAAGCGATTCGCGTGGCGTTCGAATACGCAGAAGGGTTCCTTGCTCAGCCGGCGCTGCCGCTGCCGGGAATTGCCGTGCACGACGTGACGGCTCCGATTCTGCTTTTCGGAGAACGCGAACGCCTCAAAAGAGACGGCAAAGCGGAGGATTTCCCTATTGCGCGCGAGTTCTGTGAGCAACTGGCCTGTGATGAGTGCTGTGCAGAAATCGGAACGCTCACGTTTCCGTATCGTGAGGCCGGGGGCGATGCTGCGATACGAGCGGCGCTTCACACGTTCATTTCGACATTGCGGGCCGCGTTTTCGACGAGGCGGCTCACTGAAAGCGAGACGAACTCATGACCACTCGAACCATCGCTTGCATCGGCTCCCGCGTCACCCCCGCGCCGATCCTGTCGTGGATGGAGGAGACGGCTGCCAAGCTCGTGCGGCTCGGCTACCTCATCGCGTCGGGGAACGCTCCCGGCGCCGATCAGGCGTGGGCGCGTGGCGCGAACTCGGTCAACCCCAAGGCCGTCACGCTCTTTCTGCCGGAGGACAGCTTCGAGCGTGCGGCCGTGCACCCCGACAACAACGTGCACGTGTTCGATCCCGGGACCGACCAGAAGTACGTCGAGGCTGCGGCCCGCGGCGCGTCGATGCGCGGGACGAAGACCCGGATCGCACTGCTCGCCCGCAACGCGATGATCGTCGAGGACGTGCACTGCGTGCTGGGCTACCTGGGCGCGGGGGGCGGGGGCACGATGCACGCGTTCGGCGTCGCCCAGCGCGCTGACATCATCACGATGAACGTCGGGGATGCGCTGGTGCGCGCCGGCATCGACAAGCGCCTCGCGGCGGGCGAGGACGTGCGCGGCAAGGTCTACGAAGTGACGAGAGGAAGGCGCTGGTGACTGCTCAACAAGTACCGGTCTCGACGAACTGCGCCGCCTGTGGCATGGCCCTGCGCGATCTGACTGACGCGCAGACGGGGCTCGATCAGCAGTGCCGCGCGATGTACGGCTACCGGCGCATCTCGGCGTTGCCGACCGCCGAGCGGGCCGAGCTGAACACGCTCGTTCACACGCTCGGGCAGGACACACTCCGAGGAACTGAGCTTCGCGACGCCATCTTTCGTGTGTGCGCGCTGGGCTTCTCCGACCTCGGCCAGCGCATCGAGCGGCGTGTCGGCGCCGCGACCGTCGAAGTCGTCGCCCCTCCCCCGCCTCCCGCGCCCGAGCCTCCGCCGCCCCCGCCAGCACCGAGCTACACGCTCACGCAGGGGCAAGAGCGCGCGATGGGGGCTGTCGGGCGTCTCATGAACTCAGGCAACCACGGGTGCGCCGTGATCGTCGGGTTCGCCGGCACCGGCAAGACGTTCCTGGCTGGCGTCATCGCCAAGGAGTACAAGCCGCCCGTCATCATCACGCCGACCGGCAAGGCCGCGCTCCGCGTGCGCCAGGCGACCGGACTACCTGCCCGCACGATTCACTCTTGGCTGTACCACGCGATCCCTGATGAGAAGACGGGCTCCATCAAGTTCATGCGGCGGGCGAGCGACGACATCGAGATCCCGGAGTCGCGGCTCGTCCTACTGGACGAAGGGTCGATGGTCGGACCGGAGATCTGGCGGGACGTCTACAGCGTCTGCGAGCAGAACGACCTGCGTCTCGTGATCATCGGCGATGGCTTCCAGCTCCCGCCGGTGCAGCGGTCGGACGCCCCGCCCTTCTCGGTGCTCACGCCGGAGTTCGCGCACGAGCTGGGCGCCGAGCGCGTGGAGATGACGGAGATTCTGCGGCAGGCACAGGACTCGCCCGTCATCCGCGCGTCGATGCTGCTGCGTGCGGGGCACGGGATCAGCGCTCTCCGTGACCTGCCCCGCATCACGCGGGACGACTTCGGGCGCGTCGCTTTGGCCGTGCACGCGGAGAACGGGGTAACCATCTGCCACCGGAACGCGACGCGGTTCCAGCTCAACGCAATGTTTCGTGCCTCCCTCGGGATATACGACGAGATGCCGCAGAAGGGTGAGCCGCTTCTCGTGCTGCGCAACGTTCACGAGGCGGGCTTGGTGAACGGCGAGTCGTTCAAGTTCAACGGCTGGGAGAAGGAGCCCTCGCAACCGGAGCGAGTCCGTGACCGCTTCAAGCACACGGAGGAGAGTGGGCGCTTCGGCGGCATCAAGACGCCTGCAGGAGGGTACGCGACGGTCTGCATCGAGGAGATGCATGGGCGCCTGGAGGCCGGGATCGGCGCCATCGCTGCTGCTGGGAGTGCCTGGGCGCGCCTGGAGAACTTCTTCAACGGCGACAGGGTCGCGAGCCACGTCTCGGCGAACTTCGGCTACGTCTATACGGCTCACAAATCGCAGGGTAGCTCGTGGCCCCACGTGCTGATCGTCCTGGAGTCATCCGTGCGCCTCGACGAAGAGGACGGCAAGCGCTGGGCGTACGTCGCTGTGACCCGTGCCGAGCAGATGGCCGCCGTCTGCACAGACAGGATCGTCTGATGGCCCTCGAAGAGAACTACCGGCACGCGGTGTCGCTCATCTCGCTACTGCACCCGGCGCCGCACGCACAGGCGCTCATCGAGATCACATCGATGCCGTCGAAGAAGCGTGCGTTCAAGAGCTACTTCTTCTACGCGACGCTCGCCGCCGAGCACGCGATGGAGGAGACCGTGAAGGGGCACAGCGTGTTCGTCGGGCTAAATCCCCGCTCGCAGATGTCGGCGTTCGAGACTGACGTGCCTTACGTGAGCACGATCGGGCTCGACCTCCAGCCTGAGAAGAACGGCTTCAATGGCGAGGACGCGCTGACCAGGATGCGCGACGAGATGGACCGGCGGTTCACGCTCGGCGGAATCTTCCCGACTGCGTGGGCGTGTAGTGGCGGCGGCCTGCACGCGTACTTTCGACTGTCGGAGGCGGCCGAGCCCACCACAGCGAAGACAGTTTGGCAGCGGCTCTGTCGGTTCACCGGCAGCGATCCAGTGCACAACCCGAACCGTATCTTCCGAGTGCCGGGCACTTACAACTGGAAAAGCCTGCCACCGCGTCCGTGCTACCTCATGGCGTACCAGCCCGATCAGCTCTACACGATCGAGCAGATCAACGCTGCGCTCGACAAGCTCGGTGCCGGGCCTGCGACGCCGCCGCGGCCGGGCATTCCTGTGCCGGAAGGCGAGCCCGAGGATCTGATCGACCTGCTGAACCGCCTGCCCGAGGCCGTGCGGTTCGCAATCCAGACGGGCGAGCGGAACCTGCTCAGCGAGGGGCAGCCGTCGCGCTCGGAGACCGACTGGCTCGTGGTCTGCGCGCTCGTGCGGGCCGGGGTCTCGGACGCGCAGATCGCGCAGATCTATGCGACCCAGCCGATCGGCCTTTCGAAATACTACGAGGCCGGGGCGCACTACTTGTCGAAGACCATCGAGTCGGCACGTCGCGCGACCGCAGAGCCTCTCGATGTCACTGTGCGGTCGCGATACAGCCGGAAGCTGCCAAGCGGAAGCGCCGCCGACAAATACAGGAACAGGAGACGACGATGACCGTAACACCGAACGCAGTACCGCCCGAAGCTGTGCTTGGAGCGCGCACGATCGGGGAGATGCCCTTCGAGGGCGGGGACGTGACACGTGCGCTGCTCCAGCGCTGCGGGGTCAAGCTCGCACGCGACATCGAGCTGCTCGGCTGCACCGGCGCCGCCGCGGCGGGGCTGTCGATCGAAGAGATCTCCGAGCTGCGCATCGGCCTCGCGGGCGGCGGCACCGGGCTGCCGTGCTTCGTCGACATCAACCGGTTCTGCCTCGCGCACAACACGATCGGCGGGCTCCAAGACGGCCAGGAGCAGCGGCACCGCGATCATGTGGAGGCGGTATCGAGGGCTCTGACGCGCGAGGAGCGCGGCCGCGTCGAGCTGATCGAGGCCGCCCGGCGAAAGCAGGGGAAGACCCTGGACGAGCGCCTCGTTGCGACGGGCGACATCCTGGCCGGGCGCGAGCTGCCCGACGGCTTCGAGGCCGAGGGGAAGCGCGACCCGCTCGCCGCAGCCGCGCAGGCCGCACGCACGATGGCGCCTGTGCCGCTGGCCGAGGCGGCGTGGGTCTGCCCCGAGCACAAGAAGACGGACTGGGCGTGCCGCTACTGCGTGGCGCAGGCGGTGGTGCAGGGCCCCCTCGTGCCAACGTACGCGCTCCATGCGGACGATGACGGCGCCGAGAGCGCCCCAGACCGTGTTGGGCTCACGCCCGAAGAGATGCGCACCGCCATGAAGGACGCGGACGCCAAGAAGCTGGAGTACATGGGCGTGTACGTACTCGCCGCAACGTTCGAACGGCGCCTCGCGCGCGTGGAGGAGTAGAGATGCTGATGTGCTTGGAGGGCTGTGACGCAGTTGGGAAGCAGACCCAGTCGAAGCGACTGGTCGAGAAGTTCGACTCGATCGGACGCAACGCCGTGGTGATGTCGTTCCCGCGCTACGGCACGCCGGTGGGACAGGCGATGCGGCGGCACCTGCTGGGGGAGACGATGCTGATGGAGCGTGGACACGAACACGATCCTGTCCGTCGTGCGCCCGAAGACGCGCTCATGTTTCAGTGCCTGCACCTCGCCGACAAGACGCATGCCGCGCACGACATCGAGGCGCACATCTACGCCGGCCGCACGGTCATCTGCGACCGGTGGACGCCGAGCGCCATCGCGTTCGGCGAGGCTGACGGACTCGACCCTGTGTGGCTGCAGCAAATCCAGGAGCTACTGCCCCAGCCAGCGCTGAACGTCTTCATCGACGTGCCCGAGGAAGAGGCGCTCCGGCGGCGCCCCGACATGCGGGACCGCTACGAGAAGGACCGCGAGAAGCAGAAGATCATTCGCCAGAACTACAAGACGCTGTGGGAGGCGGGCGCCGAAGACGATGCTCTCCAGTGGGTGGTCGTCGACGGCGTCGGCACGGTCGAAGAGGTCACCGAGCGCATCTGGAAGCACGTGCTGGCCGTGCTGGAGCTGGAGCCACGATGAAGCGGATCGTCTACGTGGCTGGTGCGCTCATCGCGGACGACCACTACAAGATTCGGCTCAACATCGACCGCGCGGCGGCGGTCGGCTTCGAAGTCGCGAAGGCTGGTGCCTATCCGGCCATTCCCCATACGAACACTGGCGCGTGGTTCATCGGAACGATGACACCCGAGTTCTGGTACGAAGGCACGCTGGAGCTGCTGCGGCGCTGCGACGCCGTGGCGCTCGTGCCGGGCTGGGAGCAGTCGAAGGGAACGCGGGCCGAGATCGAAGAGGCGAAGCTGCGGGCCATCCCCATCTTCGATTCGATCCCAGCCCTCAAGGCGTGGCTCGCTGACCACGACGTGATCGAGCGGGCGAAGCGCCTGTTCGGGCCGTTCGCTTGCATCGGCCGGAACGAACAGTACCCCGACAAGCCGTTCTATGTCGGCGTAAAGGAGCACGGCTTCTGGAAGATGTTCGGCGCAGGTGCGACGTGGGACGAAGCGATCGCGGCCGTGCGCAAAGTGAAATTGCAGAGGGCAGACCAATCGTTCGTCTACGAGGAGGAGTGACCGTGGACATGAAGATCGTTGATGCAGACAGCACGTTCGACAGACTGGGCGGGCTGGCCGGGCGCTTCCCGGGATTCGTCGCAAAGCCGCACGAGACCGGAGCCGGTCAGCGGTACTTCATCGAGCCTGGGGTCGTGCTCCTTGCGCGTCCGGAGTTCAATCGTGGACCACTCGGGGCTTTCCTCGACGGCTTCCCGTCCGAGCTTGGATTCAACGACTTCATGCAGGACGAGCCGATCCGAGACCAGGCTGGTACCGAGCTGATCAAGACGGCAGGGCAGCTCTGCTACATGTCGTTCGGCACAAACCGCACGAAGAACGCGGACGCGCAGAAGTACATCGACAACATTCTCAAGTCGGGCCACGGCAGTGTGCTCGAACACGCGCAGTATTCGTTTCTGATCTGGGGCGTGGGGCGCGACTTCACTCACGAGCTGGTCCGCCACCGCACCGGAGTGGCGTTCTCGCAGGTATCGCAGCGCTACGTCGACGGGCAGGTGCTCCGCTTCGTCGAGCGGCCGGAGTACCAGGAGGACAATGAGCTGCACAGCGACTTCGCGAACCGCATGCGTCTCACAGTCATGGCGTACGATCGGACCGCGCAGGCACTCATCAAGCGACAAAGCGAAGGTGATGCGGCGTTGTCAGGGGAGAAGAAGACCGAGCTGCGCAAGAGGGTCAATCAGGCCGCGCGCAGCTTGCTGCCGAACGAGACCGAAGCCCCGATCGTGTTCTCGGGCAACATCCGTGCGCTCAGGCACGTCGTCGAGATGCGCTCGTCGAACGCTGCCGACGTTCCGATCCGGATGGTCACGACTCGCATCTTCCTGGCGATGCGCCACATCGAGCCCGTTCTCTTCAACGACTACAAGCTCTACGAGCTGCCCGACGGCACGAACGCCGTGGCGACGGAGTGGAGGAAGGTTTAGCCTCGTTGTCTTGATCCACCCACAAAGGAGGTTCGTGATGCTGCTCCTACTCATCCTCGCCGTCATCGGCCTGCTCGTCTACGCACTGTCCAACGGGAAGGCTGCCGAGATCGGCCGCCTGGTCTTCGCCTGCGCCACGCTCGTCATCTGCTTCGAGCTGGCCCACGGGCTGAACGCCATCGCGCAGCTTCAAAGGCTCGGGCGGTGAAGCTCGACGAAACCCTCGTCGCGCGCGTGCTTGGCGACTTCGCTGCCCTCATCAAGGGTGCGGCGGAGTCGACCGAGCGCAGCCGCTTCTCCGTGATCGGGAACCTGGCGCGACAGGCGACCGACTTTCAGCTCCTCACCAGCACGCGGGTCGAGGAGTTCGACGAGCAGGATCAGGGCGTCATGATCGGCGGCAACCACCCCATCATCATGGGACAGAATATCCGCGGCGGCGGCTTCAACGACCAGGCCGAGATGGTGCGGACTCTGATCGATTCGCTCAAGGATCTCAACACCCGCCGCACCACCACGTCACCGGCAGCCGAACTTAGAGAGCTGCTCGACGTGCGCCACACCTTGAAAGAGGATGGCGAGACGACCGACGACATCGACACCAGAATCGCTCAGCTACGAAAGGAGATCGCAAATGGAAGCACCGAGCCTGTGGTACATCCCCAGCTTCTACGGGGACCTTCGTCTCCGTCGGACATCCCCGGGGACGACGAAGCTGGAATGGGAGAACGTGACGCCGACGGAGCGGAGGGTCCTGCAGTCGCTCCTGGCCCACGCGGTGACGAAGGGTTGGGCGAAGGACACGGAGCACGATCTGTCGAAGGGCTCCTTCAACCTCAAGGCTGAACTGCCGAAGGTCCAGAAGTTCCTGGCCAAGGCGCTCAAGCCGGGACGCCAGATGGTCGACTTCGTGCAGTTCAGCGACGGGAAGATCGAGGAGATCCGCCACGGCGAGCTGCCGACCCCGTCCGACAAGGAGCTGGAGGACCTCGCCCCACCGGTACCGGCGCCTACGAAGGGAACGTCCGTGGCCAAGCCGACGCTGGGATGCCCCGAGCCGAACCTCGTGAAGGCCGAGCTGCGCGCTCGGGAGGTGCTGTTCGCCTTCCTGAACGACGAGCAGCGCGAGGACTTCGTGAAGCGCAACGCCTTCGTGACCGAGGGCGCTGGTACGGGGCACCGCTACATCGTGACCTCTCGGCACGCGCGCGACCAGCTCTCGCACACGCGCCGGCAGCTCTACGACGTCGACGAGAAGATGCCCTACTGCGTGCACGACTACAGCGTGCCGGCGGCAGAGGAGATGCTCGCGCTCCACCTGCTGTTGAAGTCCCCCGAGCACGAGCGGTACCTTCGCCATCTGGAGTAGCTCATGACCACGACAACGCCGCCCATCTGTTCGGCCTGCAACGAGCGAAACGCGGCCAGCTACTTCCGCGTCCAGCGCGTGTCGCCTGCCGGAGCCGAGACTCCGCTCACGACGGTTTGCAGCGTCAAGTGCCTCCTGCAGTGGACGTACGCCTTCGCCTCGATGCGCGGGATGCAGCTCGCCTACAATGCACGTACGGCCGTACGACAGTTCCTCGACGCGCTCAAGCCGTGACCTCGATCTTCATCTGCGACTTCGGGCGCGACAAGCCGATCTGCCAAAGCTGCGGCGGCGTCGCGCCCACCACGTGTACGTTCGAGCTGCGCGGACGCCTCGAAGGAAAGAAGTGTGGGCGGGCCGTCTGCGCGAAGTGCGCGAAGGGCACGGGGCTCTGTCCGCCGCATCAGAGGATCAGGCGGACGTGATGCCACTGTGGTTCAACGCGGTCCTGCTCGCAATCGGGCTACTGCTCCACGTGCACAAGCGCTGGAGAGAGCGGCGCCGCGAGCTACCACCCGCCGAGCGCCCGACGCTCGATCTGGACGACCCGCTGATCCGTGAGGCGCTTCGCGAACTCGACGCGCTGGCGCCGAACATGCCGGTCGCTCCGCCGCGGGACGAGCGGGACTGGACTGAGGAGGAGCGCGTGGCCGCGGCGGGTGCACGATCGCGCCTGCTTTCGGTGCTGGTGGAAAAGCGCCGAGCGGATCAGCGGCGCGAGTACGAAGTGACGATCACGCGCGAGCAGATGCGGGTGCGCCAGCAGCGGGAAGAAGACTTGAAGCGCACGCACAGCTTCGAAAGTTGGGTGGCAGCTCGTTGGCGACAGAGCGCGACCTGGGACGCCTCGGGGAGCTGTACGCTGCCGAATCTCACCGTCGTTACTAGAGAGGAAATCGACCTGTTCGGTTGGGAAGAGGTGGTCAAAGACATCCTCCAGCATGACCAGGATGCGTGCCGGCGCGCGTTCCTCGCCTGGAACCAGTGGCGGGTGTACCACGGGTGATTTGACGGCGAGCGCGTTGTAGCCGAGACTGCACGACATGCTTCTCGGTTCAAACGGAATGGTTCTTCCTGCAGGCATGGCCGGCGAGAGTCAGTACGCGGGGGCCGCAGAGGCTCAGGCGACGACGGCTCCGATTCCGTCGGCCCCGTCGCAGTTGTCCCCCCAGGATCTGCAGGCGATGCAGCAGAAGAACGCGCTCATGCAACAGCAGCACGCGCAGTCGCAGCGGCGCACGAACTGGATCGTCGGCGGCACGATCGTCGCGCTGCTCGCGATCGGCGGCATGATGTTCTGGAAGTCGCGCTCCTGAAGCTGATTTGACGACACCGGCGAGGTAGCTGTACCTTCTTTCTACGAGGTGAATCTGATGATTCTCGGCCAAACCCGCACCGCCTTCGACCCACCCGGACCGCCACACGCGAAGCTGCCACACACCGGCTTCTACAGCGGCAACTTCTGGCCCTTCTCGCAGGTGATGCACCGGATGCACGCCTTCCCGGCGTACCGGCCGCCGCTGGTTCCGGGCGCGGGGCCGCAGGCGCTTCCGCCGGTGCCGCCACCAGTCGCACCCGCACCGGGTCCGGCCGTCGCGGCGACGCAGGTTCCCTCGTCCGCACCCGCCCCGACGCCGCTGCCGACCGCAGCCGGCACGAACGGCTTCGGCGGATCGGGCTTCGGATCGACCGGCGGCGTGCGTGGGCACTTCCACGTCGACCCCTACATGGTGATGCGCTCGGGATGGATTCCCGGCGTGAGCCCGAGCGGCTCGAACATCCGCGCGGGCGTCAACAATGCGGGCGCGCGCATCCAGCGCTCGATGCCGTTCCAGACGGCGCCGCTGCCCGAGCCCCCGCCGCCCCCTCCCCCGCCGCCGGCCGCCGCACCAGCACCGGCCGCCACCCACGGCTTCGGCTACGCGCACCACGGCCGCCCGCGCCGCCGGCACTGGTTCTCGCGGATGATCAACCCGGAGACCGTCGCCGAGGTGCAGTCGCGCGAGGCATCCAACCCCTCCGGCTGCGAGACCTACCCGCCGCGCGCGGACGGCATCAAGGTGACCGTGTGCAACGGCCGAGCGGTCAAGTACGAGGACGCGCAGGGCAACGTGCTCAACCCGGCCGACTACGGGGCCTACCCCAGCGGCGGCGGGATGGCCGGGTTCGGCTTCCCGGGATGGCACAGCCGATGGAACCCGGCGAACTACACGCCGGCCGGGATGGCGTACAACGCACTCGCGCCGCACCACCCGCACCACCGGCATCCCCACCGCGGCTGGTAAGGAAGCGCCCGGCGTGGAGCGCCGCTATCCCGATCCAGACGCCGTCGTCTACGCGACGACGATGCCGCCGCGGCACCCGTGCCAGATGACGACGGACGCCGCGGGGCGCATCTACCCGATGCACCACCACGGCGCCTGGATCGACAAGCACGGGAACGGGAACACCGATCTCGACGCCGCACACTGGCACTACGTGCGCGACTTCAAGGTCGAGCCCGACCCGCGTGACGGGCACACACACGAGCTGACGATGCTCCCGTGCGGCGCTGGCGGCGCGCGGCCGGTCGAGCGCCCGTCGGCGATGGTGCCGCAGACGTACTCCTACGGCAGCCAGTTCGCCGGGGCGGGCCCGAGCATGCTCCCCAAGGGGCGGCCGCCCAGCGTCGGGGTGATTCTGCTCGGCGCCGTCATCTCGCTCGGCGTGACGATCGCTGGGCTGTGGATGATCCGAAAGGACTGACGCCGTGATCTTTGGCGTCCCCGGCCGGTCCGAGGCGAGCGCCTACTTCGGCGCGGCGTCCGGCGGCCCCATCCGCGGAATCCAGCACACCCTCGCCGCCATGGGCATGCCGGTGCGGCCGACAGGCGTGCTCGACCAGCCGACGGTCGAGGCCGTCAACGGTGTGCTGAACGGCTGGGACGACGCCCCGCCCGCGCTCCGCACTGGCAAGCTGACCCAGCACGACATCGCCCGGCAGATCGGGCTCGTGGCGAAGCTGATCAAGCAGGCGGCCGGCGGCGCGCTCGTCTTCCACGACGTCAACAGTTAGGGGGAGGCTGCAGTGAAGCTCGTCGAGCTGCAGGCGCATTTCGCGCGCATCATCGACGACAAGGGCTCGTCCGAGACCGTCGACGACATCGCGCAGGCCGACGGGATCTGGTTTCTTTGCCCCAAGTGCTACATCGCGAACGGCAACAGCGACGTCGGTACGCACTGGATCGTCTGCTGGTCGCCGAAGGTGCCACAGACTATCTCGCCGACGCCCGGTCGCTGGGAGCTGCGCGGGATGGGGCTTGCCGATCTGAGCCTCGTCGCCGGCTCGTCCTCGGTGAGGCTGACCGGAGGATGCGCGGCGCATTTCTTCGTGCAGAACGGTGAGATCACGTCCCTGACCTAATTTGACCGTCACCGGCCGGGCAGCGTACGATTCGATCCATGACGTTCGGCGCCGCGCCCATCGACACCACGAAGGATCTCGCACCGACCGTCCCGCACGATGTGGCGCTCACGCACCTCATCTGCATGGCGAAGCGGCAGGAGTGCTTGATCCAGCGCAACCGCGGGATCACCTTCTTCGGCGCGTTCCTCGCCGCCGGGCTCGCCATCTGGATCTTCTCGCCGAGGGGCTGCTCGCGGTGAAGCACGGATTGCGAAAGCGGCGGATGGCGCGCGGCGGGATGCGCGACGAGCGCCGCCGGCAGTGCGAGCGCGGCGACGGCGTGCGTTCGGCGACGAGGTGTGCACGCTGATGGCCAACTACAAGCTGTTCATCAAGGGCGATCCCAAGAACGCCAAGCGCGCAGCCGCCCGGCGAGACATCCCGGTGCGTGACTGCACGTGGCGACGCCCATTCGGATCACTGAAGAGCGAGACCACGTGCACCGTGGTGAACCCGAGCCAGCCCGTGCGCGTTCGCATCATGCAGTGGTTCGGGGAGCACGAGACGATGCGCCCGGGGCGCGGCGGTGCGCCCGGCTCGCTACTCTTCTTCAACGGTGCGAAGCGCCGACGGAGGCGGCGATGAAGTGGAGCACGGCACCGAAGGTCAAGCTCACCGAGTGCATCAAGCTGCTGGTGTCGCGACCGGGGATCACGAAGCAGCGCGAGTATCGGCTCTGCCCGGTCGGCGGGCAGGGACACGGCGCGCAGCTTCAGATCATGTCGTCCGACGGCGAGGGCAACAAGCCCTTCATCGTCGGCAGCACGCAGAAGGCGTGCCGCTTCACCTGGCCGCTCGTGGCCTACGAGAAGGACTACTCGCCCGAGGCGATGGCGTCGATTCGCGAGCTGCACGGTTCGGCGCGCAGACGGAGGCGTCGCTGATGCGCCACGCGACGGCCACTGCGATCAAGCGAATCCGCACCCTCGTGCGCGCAGGAGACTGTCAGAAGGCGCGCCAGCGTTTCAACGCGCTCCTGCCGCTGTTCGGGTCGCGTGGACACCGCGCAGGCGTACACCTCAAGCCGAAGACAGTCGCGCGCCTGTGGGGACTCGTGGAGTCCTGCCGCTGGAGGCCGCGGTGAAGGCGTGCCCGAAGTCGCTGCACGTGCGGATCAGCCGTATGCGCCGAATCGCGTACGACATCGCGCACATGGGAGGCAGCAGCTACCCCGACGTCGCGGTCAAGGAAGCCGAGCGCGCCGCCCGCAACGGCGAGTGCATCGAGGCGCACGCAGCACTGCGAGCGGCTGTGCATTCGGCGCGCAAGGCGCTCAAGAAGTACGATCGGAGGGCACGCCGATGAGTCTTCGCGACGGAACGCCAACGCACATCTACGGCTACCCGAAGGACAACGGGACGCGCCTCACCGATTGGCACGGCAAGACCATCGCCAGGGGCCGCAAGGTCAACTGCACGAAGGTGCACGGCTATCAGCGCGGCGGCTGGATCTCGAACGAGCGCTGCAGCTACCAGTTCAAGTTCCAGGGGCTTTGGTACGCGTGCCGGGGCCGCGGTGATGGCATCTCGGCGAGCTGCCGGATCATGAAGAAGGCGCCGCCGAACTCGTCGTCGCCGTACTGGGACAAGCTCGACGGCTCGAAGCGCCGGAGGCGTCGCTGATGGCCGACAAGCTGTGTGTCTACTGGCAGGGCCGCAAGTCGATGGGCGGTGGCGTCGTGCGCAAGTACGGGGTCTTCAAGCGCTGCTACAAGAACCTAGATCAAGCGCTCCACGCGACGCGTACCATCGCCAAGCGGCGAGTGGGCGGCGCTGCGTTGCTACAGGAGAAGTCGACCGGGCTGTCGCTGACGCTCATCACGTGCTTCAGGTCGAGGTGCAAGGCCACGCACTTCGGCAGAAAGCTGGGACTCTGATGGCCCGTGCATGCAGATTCACCGCGCCGTACGGCAGCCGCGAGATTTATCACGACGGCAAGCCGTTCATCGAGATCCATCGCGCCCTCAACAAGTACGGGACCGGATCCTCGCGTCCGGTCGACGTGGACGACACTGCACGCGAGATCCTCGGACTGCTTTGCGGCACGCGAAAGAAGAAGTCCGCGCTCGCCGGTGCCCGGTTTCGCGACGGCACCCCCGGCGCCGCGCCGACAGCCCCAACCGCGGCCGCGCCCGCCCCGAACAAGCCCGCGGCCGCGCCGGTCGCTGGCTGGTGGCCGTTCGGCAAGAAGAAGCAGCTCCCGCGCGACCCGCGCAAGATGGCGCAGACGATCATGATCGTGCCGACGCCGAGCGGTCGCTACGTGCCGCTGCGTGGGGCAAAGCGGAAGCGGCGGAGGCGTCGGTGAGGCACTACGGCGAAGGGCTCGCGCCGCGCAAGCCGGGGACGTACAACGTCTACTGGTGCGACGGCTCGCGCCAGAACATCCCATCGGCCCGTAAGGCGATGGAGATCGCGCGCCGCGCAAGCTCGAAGCGCTTCGCCAACGAGACGTGTGGGGGCTCGACGGTCACCCGCAACATCAGCACGACCTCGGCCGTGCAGGTTGCGGTGTGCCGCGAGCGGGCGTGTGCCTCTTCGCGTGCTGGACTGTCGGGCGCGAAGAGGCGGAGGCGACGCTGATGGCCCGCCGGAACCACGCCGACTTCATGATCAACACGCTGGCGCCCGACCTGCGCGAGAGCGGGCAGAAGTTCACCGCGGCCGATCTCGCACGCTGCGCTCGTACCATCGGAGGTCGCTAATGGCCGACGAGAAGCTCACCTATTGCGTCGCGAAGGGCTCGCGCGTCTTCGAGCAGAACGGCAGCAAATGGAAGGTCGCGTACTCCTCGACGCCCAAGACCGTCTGCGGCCGCCTCGTGCGCGTCACCTCGATCAAGGCGGGGGACATCCGCAACTGGATGGACATGGCCATCGTCCGTGTGCGCGGGCACGAACTCGGGACGCACCCGAGGAACCTCAAGCTCGTCGGCGGCGAGGGCTTTCGCTCCAAGCGCGCGATCCAGGCCGACATCGACTGCTTGCTCAAGGGAGGACGCTGATGCCACGTCGTCGCCAGCACAGAAAGCGCCTGCACCTCAGCAAGCGCTTCCCGTTCGTCAAGTTCAGCGGCGGGCTCGGGGAGCCCACCAAGCAGGACTTCGTGGCCGTCGCGAAGATCTTCTGCCGCCGCGGCGCGAGCGATGGGCTCGTGAGCGACTTCGCCGACTACTTCGGCTCGCAGAACCCGCGGTTCCGGCGCGACCTGTTCATCAGCGCCACGAAGAAGTGCTGACGCCGTGATCTGCCGCATCGAACGCAAGGGCCTGCGCTACCAGGCGGTCGTGATCCAGGAGGGTCGCCCCCGGGTCACCACACGTATCACCACTCTCACACGCAAGGGCGCCGAGAAGGTGCTGCGCGAGGAGGGCTGCGGTGGGAACGGGCTCGGCTTCCCCGTCTACTGGTTTGTCGACCGGGCGCACCGGGCCATGCCGAAGAAGCGCCGGCATCGGAGGCGGCGCTGATGCCCGCCTCCCGCCGCTGCAACATCCGACTCGTCGACGACACCGCGCAGCTCTTTCACAGCGTGCGGCGCTCGTTGCCCCACCCGACCGCGCGCGCCGCGCAGAAGTACATCCTGGCGGCGAACACGGCTGCGCGGCAGGGCCAGTGCGCCCAGATGCACGCACACGCACAGGCAGCTCGTGGCCTCCTGGAGCGGCGCCTCGACGCGATGCTGGGGCCGCCGCGGAGGCGCTGATGGCGATCCAAGTCCGCCCGAAAGTCTATCGTGACACGCCGGGATTTGCCGTGACTGGTAGCCCGCGAGGTCAAAAGGGATTTCCAATCTCCATCTTCGTTCGCTGCCGCAGCACCGCTGTGCGCATCAGGAAAGTGCTCAACGCCGGGCTGCCGTTCGAGCAGCGCGCAGCGAAGATCGACATGTTGATCCATGCCGATTCACGCGTGAAGAGCTGCCGGAGGTAAAGGGAGACCGCCTGTGTTGGTTACCAATAGCTCTGGCTCTGCGCTCGTCCGGGGCATGGTCGTAGTTATTGACACGGGTGCTAAAACTTGCACCCTCGCGCAGGCGACAGCTCCAATCTCGGCGCTGTGTGGCGTCACCGTCGGCGACGAGCCAACGGGCAGTGGAACCGTCGGTGTCAGCGTGAGCGCCGCCGAACTCATGCTGTTCGAAGCCGACCTGCCTGTGCCCGCTTACGGTGCGGCTGTTTTTCTCTCCGCTACCACCGCAGGTTATGCCACCACGGTCGCGCCCGAAGTAGCTGTGTGCCTCGGAAAGATCGTAGACGGTTCGAACTACACAGCCACCGCGCTTGCGACGGTAAACATGCTGCTGGCGCGCGGTCTTCAGGGTGCGCAAGGCGCAACCGGCTCACAGGGATTGCAAGGCGCTGTGGGCGGAACTGGATTGCAGGGCGCGCAGGGAGCTGTGGGTGCGGGCGGTGCGCAAGGATCAACTGGCGCCCAGGGGCCGACGGGCGCGACCGGTGGGACAGGACTGCAAGGTGCGCAGGGCGCGACTGGATCGACGGGCGGTGGTGGCGCACAGGGCGCGCAGGGCGCAACCGGCACGACGGGTGCGCAGGGATTTCAAGGCGCGACGGGCACCACGGGGGGCGCTGGCCCGCAAGGTGCAACCGGATCGACAGGTGGGACCGGTCCGCAAGGTTTTCAAGGTGCCACTGGATCGACTGGCAGTCAGGGGTTCCAGGGAGCGACCGGCGGCACCGGAGCCCAAGGTGCCACTGGAGCGCAAGGAGCGACGGGATCCGGATCGCAAGGTGCCACTGGAGCGCAGGGAGCCACGGGCGCGCAAGGAGCGGTCGGGGCGACAGGAAGCGGCGCGCAGGGTGCGCAGGGCGCCACGGGCACCACTGGTCTGCAAGGTGCACAGGGAGCGACCGGATCGACAGGCCCGCAAGGTGCGACCGGATCGGGCGCCCAGGGGGCACAGGGCGCGACTGGCGTGCAAGGGTTTCAAGGCGCGACAGGCGCCGGGAGCCAGGGCGCGACGGGATCGCAGGGCGCGACCGGCACGCAGGGTTTCCAAGGTGCGCAGGGCTCGGGCTTTCAGGGAGCGCAAGGTGCACAGGGTTTTCAGGGGGCCACGCCCACCGACATCAACGTGCAGTATTTCGCCGCGAGCGGCACCTGGACGAAGCCGGCGAACGCACGGCTCGTACAGGTGTTCGTCGTCGGCGCCGGTGGGGGCGGCGGTGGGGGCCGCGCAGACATTGCAGGAACCGTGCGCTGCGGGGGCGGCGGTGGGGGCTCGGGCGGCACCGGCATGCGCCTCTACACCGCCGGGCAGCTCGGCGCCACGGAGACCGTGACCGTGGGGCTTGGCGGAACCTCGGGCGCCACGTCGGGAACGGGCATCGCGAACGGTGGCACTGGCGGAAACGGCGGCAGCACCACCTTCTCGGCGACATCGAATGTGCAAATTGTGGCTGGCGGTGGCGGAGGTGGAGGTGGCGGAACGACATCGACAGGAACTGCTGGTGCGGCCGGAGCCGTGGCCACGGGGATCGAGGCGCGTTCAGGGTCGGCCGGAAAGATCGGCGCGGCCGCCTCGACGACGGGCGGCTCTGGCGTCGCTGGCACGTTGGGAGTGGTCTCGACGGACAAGATCTGCAACAGCGGCGGCTCAGGTGGGTCGGGCGGCGGGATCACGTCGAGCAACGGGACATCGGCCGGCGGCACCGGTGGCCCTGGCACCTCGAACTTCAGCTCCGTGCCCACGGCCGGCACTGCAGGAACGAATGCGAATGGTGGCAGTGGCGGCGGCGGACCAGCAAACGAGGCCCAGGGTGGAGGTGGCGGTGGCGGCGGTTCGAGTGGCACGAACAACACTGGAGGAAACGGTGGCACGCCCGGCGGCGGCGCTGGTGGTGGCGGGGCAGCGGTCAGCGGCACGGCGTCCGGCGCGGGCGGCGTCGGTGGCGCCGGAGCGTGCCTCGTGATTACGTACTGTGGCTAAACTTATAGCGTGTCCGACGACACTGACGATAACCCGTTCTTCGACCCCGAAGAGCCGACGATCGTCACCTCTGGCACCCCGACGCCGCCGCGGGGCCTGCCGTTGCCCGACTTCGAGCAGGGCTACGACCTCGGGCACACGCGCGGGCTCGCCGACTTCGCCCATGGCCTTCGCCTGGCGCTTCTGAGCGTCGGCGTGCCGGCCGAAGAGGTCGAGCCCATCGTGATGAACGTGCGGCGCTGGGTGCGCTGAGGCCAATTTGACCTGATCGAGCATTTTCCTCTACGCTGCTCTGTACAGATGGCACTCGACGGTACAATCGTCCCCCCGCTCTACAACGGCGACAGCGTACCGCTCACGCAGGGCATGATCGTCCGGCAGGTCGTTGGCAGCTCGAACACCGTCGTGCGAGCCCAGGCGGATACCACCGTGCATGCCACGGGCGTTCTCGGTGTCGTTGTGGACGGCAGCGTGGCGCCAACCGGCCCGGTCGTCGTGCAGATGTCGGGGCGCCGGCCGCTGCAACTCGCGAGCGGGCTCACGCCCACGAATGGGCAGATCGTGTTCTTGTCGGCGGCGACTCCAGGTGTCGCGACGACGGTGCAGCCGACGATCGGCGTGGCGATCGGCACGATTCTCGACGCCTCGAACTACACGCGGCTCGGGACAGTCATCGCGGCCATCGCCGTCGACTTCTCCAGCGTCGGGATTCCCGGCGCGCAGGGAGCCCAGGGTGCGCAGGGCGCCACGGGCGCACAGGGCCCGACGGGCACAGGCCCGCAAGGTGCGCAAGGCACTGCCGGCGCTCAAGGTGCGCAGGGTGCGAACGGCGCGCAGGGGGCGACCGGCGTCGGCGCCCAAGGAGCACAAGGCGCGGCCGGCACGGCGGGGGCGCAGGGGGCGACCGGCCCCCAGGGATCGCAGGGTGCGCAGGGTTCGACGCTCGGGTCGCAGGGTGCGCAAGGCGCTCAAGGGGCGACCGGCGCGGGGGGCGGAGCCCAGGGTGCGACGGGTGCCCAGGGCGCGAACGGCGCTCAGGGCGCGCAGGGGGCGACGGGCGCCGGATCGCAAGGCGCGCAGGGGGCGACGGGCGCTCAGGGTGCGACCGGGACGACCGGCGCTCAGGGTGCCACTGGTGCTCAGGGCGCGCAGGGTGCGACCGGCGCTCAGGGAACAACCGGCTCGCAGGGCGCGACAGGTGCGCAGGGCGCGACGGGGACGCAAGGCTTCCAAGGCGCGATCGGGAGCAACTTCTTCGAGATGGACTTCTCGTTCGGCGGCGGCGTGTCGCCGGGCGCGGACACGCTCACCGCGGGTGCGTCGTTCTGGATGTTGGAAGCAACCAACACCAAAAGCCTGAGCGGCCAGGGAGCGACGGGCGACAGCAAGGTCTGGGAGTGGTACGTCCCGATCAACACGACGAAGGCTGTTCTCAGCGTCAACATCATCACGTTCAGTCCTGTATCCGGGTCAGCGCAGAACATTACTGTCGCCATGACGATCAACGGTGTGCTGTCTGGCTCCGTTGGTCTCGGTGTCCTGAACGCAACTGGCACCTTCACGACCGGTGTGCTTGCGCAGACGGTCACTGCTGGACAGACGGTCGGCCTCAAGGTGATATTCGCGGGAAGTCTCAACGCCACAGCAATCGTCGACTTCACCGCTGATCTGAAGCTCACCTAGGCGTGCGCTTGTGGCAGTCGATGGAACCATAATTCCTCCGCTGTACAACGGAGACTCCGTCCCGCTCACGTGCGGAATGGTGGTCCGCCAGGTGACCAGCGCACCAAACACGGTTGTGCGCGCACAGGCAGACAGCACTCCACACTCGACTGGTGTTCTGGGTGTTGTCGTCGACGGCAGCGTGGCGCCCGGTGGCCCCGTCGTCGTGCAGACGGACGGGAGAAGGCCCGTCGCGCTCGTGAGCGGGCTGACCCTCTCGACGGGACAGCAGCTCTACTTGTCGAGCAGTACCCCCGGTCTCGCGACCAACATCCAGCCGGCGATCGTCGTCTCGCTTGGCACGCTCGTGGACGCCGGCACGTATGCGCGCCTTGGCCGCGCGGTCGCCACGATCACGGTGAACGATGTCAGCACTGGCAGCAGTGGTGTGCAGGGAGCGCAGGGCGCGACGGGTGCGCCCGGGTCGACCGGGGCTGCAGGTGCAGGCGTGCAGGGCACTCAGGGTGCGGCTGGCGGTGCCGGCGCGCAGGGCGCGAGCGGCGCGCAAGGATCGACCGGCGGCGCTGGTGCGCAGGGATCGCAAGGCGCAACGGGCACGAGCGGTGCTCAGGGCTCAGCCGGAGCGCAGGGGTCGACTGGGTTCCAAGGATCGACCGGCGGCCCTCAGGGCGCGCAGGGCGCGACGGGGACGCAAGGATCGACCGGCGGGGCGCAAGGCGCACAGGGACCGCAGGGCGCGACGGGCGCGGGCGGGGCGCAGGGCGCGACAGGTGCAGGACCGCAGGGCGCGACGGGCGCGGGCGGGGCGCAGGGCGCGACAGGTGCGCAGGGCGCCGCCGGTGCATCCCCCACCGGTGCACAGGGCGCCCGAGGACTTGGCGGCGCGCAGGGCGCGACCGGTGCACAAGGGGCAACGGGGGTGCAGGGGCACCAAGGCGCGACCGGCGCGATCGGCAGCTATTTTGTGCTCCGCGCCTCTTTCGGCGGAGGTCCGTCTCCAGGAAACAACGTTCTGTCGTCCGGTGCTGAGTTCTGGGCTCTCCCGACAGCGGACACCAACAGCTACTTCGGCGGCGGCCTGTCAGGCGATTCCACTGTGTGGGAATGGCGCGTCCCGATCGCCACCACACAAGCTCTGCTCGTGGTCAACGTGCTGACCTTCACGCCGATTTCAGGGGCGGTGCAGAACTTCAACGTCACGCTGACGATCAACGGCACGCCGATAGGCGGAGTCGCTCTATTGGGCGTCAACAGCACCGGGATCACCTCGTCTGGAACGGTCGCGCAGAATGTCTCGGCGGGCGACAAGGTGGGGCTTCGGATCGATGCCAATGGATTCGGAGCTTCCACGTTCTCCACCGACTTCACAGTCCTGCTCTACCTGACGCCGTGATTCACGTCGTCCTTCCGCCAGCACACCGGCCAAGCTCGTGTCCGTTCGTGCAGCGGACCGTGAGCCTGCTGCGCGTGCTCGACATTCTCGGTGAAGCGTACGCGGCTCACGGCGACGAGACGTGGGGCTGGGCTGAGGGCGATCTCATCTTCTACACCTACCCTCCCGAACTCGGATACGCCCCGCTGGTCAAGAATGCAACGGCCGTCATTCAGGTCGAGTGCGGCGTCGGCTATGACGTCGCGCCGTGGGGACCGCTGCGCGTGTACGAGTCGGAGATCTGGCGCCACTACTGCTTCGCAAAGCACAACGAGCCGCTCGCGCGAAGGCGCAACTCATGGGTCATCCCGTGGGCCTTCGATCGAGCTGCGTGGCCGCTCGGCAGCGGCACAGGAAAGTACGTGTCGTTTCTAGGGCGCCTGATGCCGGACAAAGGGATCCGCGCTCTCGTCGAGCTGGCGCGGAAGCTGCCCGACACGCTCTTCAAGGTGGCGAGCACGGATGCCATGAACGGTCTGTGGGTGAGAAACGAGCCGCCTCCGTCCAACGTAGAATTCGTCGGCCCTGTGCTCGGGGGAGACCGGGCTCAGTTTCTCGGCGCCGCGTTCGCACACCTGTGTCCGACGGAGTTCGTTGAGCCTCTGTGTGGCAGCGCGATCGAGGCGATGCTGTGCGGGACGCCCGTGGTGACCAGTAACTATGGAGGCTTCGTCGAGACGGTCGAGGAAGGCGTCACGGGGTTTCGCTGCACCTCCGTGGACGAGATGGTCGACGCGATCAAGCGTGCGGACGACCTGGACCGAAGATGGTGCCGGGCCCTGACGCAGCAGAAGTTTTCGATCGAGGCGGCGGTCCCGCGGTGGCGAAAAGCGCTGGCGCAGATGCGCGCGCTACAGTGTTCATCGTAGGTGCCGCACCGGAGCGCCGGTTTTGTAACAATCAACCCACCATGCGAAGGTAGTACAAATGGGCAGCGGACTGATGCCGGGTGGCTTCGACGGTTGGCTCGGCCCGTCTCTTGGTGGTGGCGGTGGAGGGGGAGCCCAGGGTGCGCAGGGGGCGCAGGGCGCTCAAGGGGCTCAGGGGGCCCAAGGTGGAACTGGCGCGCAGGGCCCCGCGGGCGCTCAAGGATCGCCAGGGGCTCAAGGTGCGCAGGGGGCCACTGGCGCGCAGGGTCCGATCGGTGCCCAGGGAGCGACTGGGGCCCAGGGTGCAACGGGAGCACAAGGAGCTACTGGGGCGCAGGGAGCCACTGGGGCTCAAGGGCCAGCGGGCCCTCAAGGCGCGACCGGGGCTCAAGGATCGACAGGCGCACAGGGCGCCACTGGTGCGCAGGGCGCGACAGGAGCGCAAGGGGCCACCGGAGCACAAGGATCAACGGGGGCTCAGGGAGCGACCGGCGCGCAGGGGGCCACCGGCGCTCAAGGCGCGACGGGTGCGCAGGGAGCCCAGGGTGCGCAGGGATCGACAGGGATTTCCAACGTCCAGTTTTTCACCTCGTCGGGCACGTGGACCAAGCCAACCAACGCGTTCGTCGTGGACGTGTTCGTCCTCGGGGCCGGGGGCGGCGGCGGTTCCGGCCGTCTAGGTGCAGCATCTTCTGTGCGTGGCGGCGGGGGCGGCGGCGGTGCGGGTGGCCTCGTCTACTGTCGCTTCTTGGCTAGCCAGCTCGCTGCTACTGAAGCGGTGACAGTAGGAGCGGGTGGAGGTGGCGGGGCTTCGCAGAGTTCTTCAGACACGAACGGAAACATAGGTACGGCCGGCGGGAACAGCATTTTCTCCAACAACGTCTACCAGTTGATTGGCGGTGGCGGCAACCCCGGCCCTGGCGGGTCTAACACCGCAGTCACGGGGGGCACGGGAGGTACGATTCTTTCGCCTCTGATCACGGCCGTCGGTGCGACTGGCGCCAACGGCGGCAATGGATCTGGCACCGGAGCGGCGACCCAGGGCGGCGGTGGCAACGCCATTCAGCAGCAGATCTCGTGGCCCCTCGGTGGCGGCGGCGGTGGTGGGGGTGGCGGAGGCACCGACGCCAGCAACACCACACAGGCTTCGGCAGCGGGGGGCATCAGCGGACAGACCACGGCGGCACCTCCAGCAGGCGGCGGGGCCGGGACCGGAGCTGGCGGCAACGGGGGAAACGTTGTTGGTTCCAACGATCCTGAAGGTGGCGGTGGCGGTGGAGGCGGTGGTGCCGCTTCTGGCGCGCACCAGGGTGGGAATGGAGGAAACTACGGTGCCGGTGGCGGTGGCGGTGCGGCCCGCACCGATGGCGGTTCGTCAGGTGCAGGCGGCAGCGGATCCGGCGGCGCGGTTCTCGTGATCACGTATACCGGAATGTGATTTTAGGGCTCGCGCAGCTTCGCGTCGTCGTGGGACTTCCACGCCTTCGCGCCGAGCCGCTGCACCAACTCCTGAAGGCGGCCGCTGCCGGCCATGCGCGCGAGGATCGCGAGCGGGATGAGGCCCGCAGCCACGATCGCGAGGCGGATGCGCGACCACGCGAGGGGAGACAGCCGGATCACGCGGCCTTGGGTGGCTCGGGAGGTGGCGCCGGAACGGGGATCGGGACGGGCGCGGAAGCGGGCTGCTCGGTCTCGAACTGTGGCGTCGAGCCGGCGATCCCAAGCAGCGTGCCGAGGACACCACCGCCGTGGATCAGGTGCACGAGCAGCAAATGGGCAGGCGCGTACGTCGGGTGACCAGCACTGTACGTCGCGAAGGCACCTTCGCCAGCCAAGATGAACAGGCTCAGCTCCGTGAAGATCTTGGCCGTGTTCGGGCTGAACTTCTTTGGCGAGATGCCGAGGACACCGAGAAGGTTGCCACCAGCCAGGATGAAGGCGACAAGGCTCGGGCCGATGTGCAGAACCGTGGTGGCCTCGCCGACACCGACGACGGCGATCGCGAGGGCGATGATGGAGAGGAGGCCGCGAAAGATCTTCATGACCCACTCATGGTAGCGGGCGGGCGGGGAGGCTGTCAAAATCGCTCAGGCGCCGGTGGGCGCGCCCAGGCCGAACCCGCCGTTCATCACGAAGCCGGGCAGCGCCGCCGCACCCCCGCTGCCGTCGACCTTCTTCTCCAGCTCCAGCACGCGGGCGATGTAGGGATCGCACGCACGCAGGCGCTCAGCGTGCTGGTCCTGGAGCTGCGTGATGAGCTGCCGCACGGCGACCGGGTCGTATCCGGCGGCCTTGATCGCCTCGCGGCCGACCATCTCCTCCAACGTGTCCATGAGGATGAGCGCGTACGAGGCGTGCGTCAGCCCGACGATCGGCGACTGGTCTTGCATCGCCGCGAAGGTGTAGCGCTTGATCTGCCGGACACATACACTCGGGTCCGCGTTCGTGGGCAGCCCGACCAGCGGTCGGTTGTCTCCGAACCCACGCATCGTCACTCGGCGGAAGAGTGCGGCGATGGACTGGCGCTTCCGCCACACGACGATGCCGGCCACGCCGATGATCACGCCGATCAGAACTGGGTGCCGGTTCTTCTCCACGACTCGTCCAGGGTACACCGAGAGACCTCCGGGCTCCAAACGCGTCGATTTTGCAGGGCCCTGCCTCGTCGTGCTACCGTCGATCTCGTGGCCGTCACCCTGCTCAACAAGGCACTGACCGGCGCCTTTCAGGCATCGGGCTATGTGCTGATCCCAGGCAACAGGCTGACGCTCGACTGGGACATCACTGCGTCGGGCGGCCCCACGACGCTCCAGTGGTACTTGGAGTTCGCGTCCGATCCGATCAACGGTCCGTGGCGCCGCGAGGTCGCGGAGGAAGACGCGGGCAAGGGCGTGGTCTCGATGCCCGAGGTCGTCCGCACGTTCGCGAACAACAACGGCACGGCGCTCGCGGACGGCTCGTACGGATACTCGGTCCAGTTCACACGTCAAGAAGCGTTCGCGCGCGTGCAAGCGTGCGTCACCGCCGGAGCGGCCACCGTCGTCGTGTCGTGTCCGAACGGCACGCAGCCCTCAGCGCCCAAGTGATGGCTGAAGTGTTCACCATATCCGATGCATCCAGCCCATTCTCGCCGGAGCACTTTGCGCAGATCGAGCAGCAGAACGCGCAGGTGATCCAGCGGCAGACTGCACGCTCGAAGATCTCCCCCGCCGTGCTGCTGCAGAACGCGCTCAAGGCACTCGGTGTCTCCCGCGGTGACCCGGCACTAGCGAAGCTCAAGGTCGATGGCATCATCGGCCCCAACACCGTGAAGGCAGCGAACCTGGCCTTCTCGAAGTACATCGGCGCCCTGCCCTCGCCGCTCGGCATCGACACCGTGCGGAAGCAGGCAGACCAGCTCGCGCAGCAGGTCACCGCCTACGTCGAGGCGCACGGGGGGACGGTGCCGCAGCCTCCCCCGCCCGCGCGCCGTGTGAAGAACCCCGCAGTGATTCTGCCCCCATCGATCCCGTCCGCGCCCGCGCAGGCGATCGGAACGACAGACAACAAGTGGATCTGGTACGTCGTGGGCGGCGTGGGCGTTCTGCTCAGCCTCGCAATCGTGGCCAAGATCATTCGTGGTGGCCGCAAGGCCCCTGAGCCCCCGAAAGCGTAGCCGATCCAGTGAACACAAATGGCGGAGAGAAAAGATGAGTTTGGCAGCGAAGAGCCCACCAAGCCCGGCGGACCCCCAACTGTCGAATCCGCCATCCAAAGCTTCACCCTTGCCATTGCTGAACTTGGTGTCGATTGTCGCGAGTCTGCACGCGCTCTCTCACAGTTGGAAGGCGATGAACGCAGGCGACGACTCGTTGAGCTGGCGGACAAGATGGAAAAGAGCAACCAGCTCATTGGAGACGCTGCAAGGGTTGTCCGAGCCATCGCCGATCTGAGCTGAGAAGAGCATGGGCAGCGGTACGATGGTCGGATCGTTCGACGGCTGGCTGGGGGCGTCCCCCGGGTCGGGCGCGGGCGGCGGCGGTGGGGGCGGAACGCTCGCGTCGATCTACGCCTTCGGGCTCGCGGCACCGAATACCGACAACATTTTCGCGCAGCCGGCCGGGAAACGGCTCTTCACCAGCATCGTCAGCAATAGCCCTTCGAACAAGGACGCGCCGGAAGAGTGGTACGCGGACCGCACCGCGATCGATCTCGCCGTGCCTCCGGCCGCGAATCTGCGCGTGAACGTCGCGAACCTCTCCGGCGTGGGTGGCAACGGGTGCGGCACCTTCGACGTCAACGGCCTCAGCGATCCGAGCTGGAACGGGACGTTCAACGCGATCTCGAACATGGCCTGGCTTGTGGAAGAGGTGATGTTCTCGGCGGTCAATACCAAGCTTCCCCCCTTCACCGGCACCGTCTATGCGCGCCGAGAGTGGCTCCCCAACGGCGCCTCCCCCTACATCCCCGGCGCCGGGCAGACGAACTCGGCGATGGTCCATCAGATCGAGCTTTACGACAACTTCACCGCGGCCGTTTCGCAGACGAGCCGGCTTGACGGCTTCGGCATGACCGAGCAGCGGCTTCGCGCGATCCAGAACGGTGCGAACGCGCAATGGGTTACGCACTGGCTCAACAGTGCGGGCGTGCCCGCGGCGGGTGACGGACCGACGTGGTGGATCGACAAGGATTCGCGCTTCGCGCACTTCGATCCCGCGGCGGGCCTGCAAGCCTACCAGGAGGGTGCAGATCAGGTCGCCAGCGCGTGGGGCTGGCGCATGTGGGCCTACGACGGCGCGGGCCACCTGAACGTCGTCCTCGACGTCGACAACACGCGGGGCCTTCTAAACAGCATCCCGTTCCCGACCACCTGCTCGTTCATCTCCGACGAATTCGACATGACGGTGCCTGGGGTCTACGGGTTTTCGTCGATGCCCTCCCTCCCCGGCTACACGCTCTCTCAGGTGTCGGCGCGCATCGTGTTCGACAACCTCGCGGCCACCACCTTCGCGACGGGCCCGACCCTTAGCGTCGGCAACAACGTCACCCATGACAACATCCTCACCTCCGCCGTCCAGCCCACCGCCGCGACCATCAACATCTACGTCGCGCTCGGGCCCGGCGGTACCTATCCGGGCGGAAATCTCGCGACGCAGTCGACGGGGAAATTTCCTGACCTCACCACCGTGCCGTCGGTGAGCGTGACCGTCGGGGCGACCGGCACCGCCATCACTCAGGCGAAGGCGCGGATCATTCTGACCGGGCTCCTCTCGAAAGTGCTTCCATTCCACTAGGCGGTGACCGTGAACCCCATCAGCCCAAACGAGATCAAGCTGTGACCTCCACCGCACAGACCGACAGGCCACTGCCACAGAAGCTGACAGACGTGCAGATCGATCTGCTCGTGAAGCAGGCCGAACAGCGCGAGTCCATCTCGATCGATCAGGAAGACGCCCAGATCGACATCGGGCTTCTCAAGCGCAGTAAAGCAAGCCACGAGGAAAGAGCGCTTCGAATTCGCCAACGTGGCGAGGTGGCTCGCCTGGAGATGATCACACAGAACCAGATGATTGCCCTCGGTGAGGAAGCCGAGAGTCGTCGTCGAGCGCTCCTCTCGCGACACGCTGCTGAGAAGGAGGAACTCGCGGTAGGTCAGAAGTCGACCAAGCCGTAGCGGCTACGCGGCGTCGAAGAAGAACATCCAGAACAGCCGAGCGTTCGAAAGCTCGGTGCCGAAGTAGCAGCTCGGAGCGTGGTTGAGGCGCCCGTTGAACAGGACGAGACGGTTGTACACGTTCCCGATCTTGTCGACCGTCTCCCACTTCGTCGAGTCGAACAGGTTGCCGCCGTAGGTCGCGCCGGAGTTCTGGTCGCGCGCCGAGTCGCGCGCGCCGGTGATGCGGCTGCGAACGAGCGATAGCCCAGACTCGGCTGGCGCATCCGGCGTGAGGAAGATGATGCCTGCGTGAGACTGCTCATCGGCGTGGTAGACGAGGGGGTCCTCGGCCGTGCAAAACTGGAAGCGCCCGTTGATCGGGTAGTGGTCCCATGGCTGGGCGAGCTTGCGGCCGAGCAGGCGCTCGAATACGGCGTAGTCGATCAGGTGACGGAACGTATCGATCGAGCGCTTGCCAGCGGAGCCCATCTTCTCGTACGTCTGCCGGAGCGCAAGCGCCCGAGTGGCGTCCGGGTCGGGCAAGAAGTCATCGACGATGACGACCTCGGGCAGCTTCCAGTGCGCGCTCACAGCTTCACCAGATCCGCGCGGACGTAGGGAACCGTCACGCCCTGGATGTTGATCATGATGGTGTCGAGATGGACTTCGGCGAAGCGCATCGTGGTGTTGCGAATGTACCGCGCCGAGGCGTCACGGGTGTAGTACCAAAACGACATAGGGTTCCAGTACGAGACGTGCGTTGGATCGGCGTGCGCACCCCACCCTTCTGAGCTGGGCGTCATCGAGATGAGCCAGCCGCCCGGTCGCAGGCAGCGGTGAATCTCGCTCATTGTGTGCATCTTGTCGGGCAGGTGTTCGAGGAGATCGCTCGCACGGAACGCTCCGACCGAGCCGTCCTCGAACGGCCAGCGCTCGCGGAGATCTGCGATGACGGGCGCGTCCTGTAGGTCGCACGGGATCCACCCGGCGCGGGGATCGATCCCGCCGCCCAGCTCGATCGCCGGCACCCCGAGCAGTGCACATTCTCGCAGCACCAGGCGCTCCAGATAGTCGTCCTGGATGCGGTCGCTCGTCGTCTTGATCTCGGCGATGTTCTGCGCCCACGTGTTCTCGCCAGTGATCCGGTAGAGGTAGAGCGGCTTCTCGATGTGATGAAACTTGGTCGCCAGATACGTGCGGCAGACCAGCTCGTGGTCGTCTGCGATGCGGAAGCCCGGGTCGTGTCCACCGATGGCCTGATAGACGCTGCGCCGCCACGCGCGCACATGGTTGGGTGCGGTGTGGATGTGCGAGACCTTGCGGGCCGAGGGCTCGGGAGAGTGCACGCACTCGTACTTGCCGGGCCGAACACGCGCGAGCACGTTGGCGTCGTAGAAGCTGAAGCCGCTCTGCAGCCAGCCGGCGCGGACCTCGGGGTGCCGATAGGTCAGGTTGCCCTGGATCGGCTTCCCCCTCGGGTCGACCGCACCGTCGTGAAAGTCAGCGAAGTCAGAGTAGACGAAGCCGATGGTCGGGTCGGAGAACGCCTTGGCGATCTCGTCGAGCGCGTCGGGCGTCAGGAGATCGTCGTGGTCATACTCGATGACGGCGTCGCCGATCGCCTCCCCGAACGCGAACGCCTTCCGCTGACCTACGTGCGAGAATGGTGCGTGGTCGAGCAGAATCCGCACGCGGGGGTCTTCGCCGACGATCGCGCGGACCTCGTCCGCGAGCTTGTGCAGCGCCTCGCGCTTGCCCCTGGCGTCGTTGACCGAGACGAGCCACTCGAAGTTCGTGTACGTCTGGCTCTTGAGCGACGCCCAGCAGTCTGCGAGCCACTTCACGTTGTGCGTCGGCGTGACCACGGAGAGGAGCGGGTTCGTGGAGACGGCGGTGGGCGGCGCAGGCGTGTCGACGGCAGGTGCGGGCTTCGCCGGGTCAGGCGTCGGGGTCCACGTGTGAAAGGCGGTCTTGTAAACGCTGCCGGGAATCACTCCGGGCTGAACATCGTGCTTCCACAGCACGTAGGGGAGGCTGAGCTGATCCTGGTACGACCACTTCTTGCACTCCTCCCACCAGTCGGCCTCGAATATGCCGCGCTTCAGGCTGTGCCGCCGAGCGATCACCCCGCCTGCCCACAGCCCCGAGTCCTGTGGCAGCCCCTCCTCGCGGTACGACTCGACCTGCGCGAGCAGGGGCAGCCCGGCGTACTTGTTCGGCATCTGCAGTGAGGCGATGGCCTCGTCGAAGATGTTGGTGCGCTCGGGGTGCTTAAAGAAGGCGACGTCGTGGTCTCGAAGGGCCGCCTTGCAGACGCGCACCATCTCGTGAACGTCGGTGACGGTGATGGACGCGTCGATCCAGATCGAGATGTCCCCGGTCGCCGTGCCAGGCGGAAACAGCTTCCACCACTTCGCGGCCATTCTGGGGTTGTCATGCTTCGGCGGAGCCTCGTGAATCTCCCACGTCTTCGACTCGATCTTCCGGTCGGTGTAGCAGCGGAACTCGAAGCCTTTCGTATCGAACTCCGGCAGGACGATGTGGTCGCCGTACACGGCCGTGTAGAAGTAGAGCATGTTGGGAACATAGCACAGGTTGGGAACGTAGCATCGTGCTTGACTTCGACACCGTGCAGCCCGGATCATCCCGACAATGGAAAACCTGCACGACGAAGCCTTCTTCGAGTTCATGCGCACGTGCCGTGATCCCTATCGGCGGCTCGCTGACTGCATCCATGCTGTCGTCGGGGTCCAGACGAGCGCCGTCGACATCGGGTGTGGGATCGGGCTGCAGACGAAGCGGTTGCTGGAGCACGGCTGGGCGATCAGCGGCCTCGACGATGCCCCCGCCGCGGTCGAGATGCGCGAGGCTGGCGTGGACGTCACGCGGTTCGATCTGACTGTGCCTGCCACTGCCGAGCGTCGCGTCGACACCGTGATCTGCACAGAAACGGCCGAGCACGTGCCTATCGAACACGCCGATCAGGTCGTGGCTAACGTCGCCGGGCTCGCCACGAAGTTCATCGTATGGTCGGCCGCGGCGCCGGGGCAGGACTGGCCTGGCCACGTGAACCTGCAGGCCCCCGCCTACTGGCTCGAACGCTTCGCGCGCCTCGGCTGGGTTCCGGCTCGGGCGAAGACGAACCGGCTGCGCGACCTGATGCTGGCCACCAACGCCCAGCACGTGCTCGGTCGTCAGAACTTCTTCGTGTTGGTGCCGAAGCCGTCGCTGCACATGACGGTCGTCTCGACCGCGCTGAACAAGGAGCGGTGGGTCCAGCGGTGCATCGAGAGCGTGCGCCAGCAGACGTTCAAGGCCCGCAACCACATCTTCATCGACGCGGCCAGCGACGACGAGACCGCGCGCGAGGCCAAGCACTTCCCCTACCCGCAGCTCACCGTGCAGGTGAATCCGACGCGGAAGGCCGCGCTGCAGAACGCGGTCGAGACCTGGAACGAGCTGCCCGACGACGAGATCGTGGTGTGGCTCGACGGAGACGACTGGCTCGCGCACGACCGCGCGCTCGAAGTCGTGGCCGAGGCGTACACCGACCCGGACGTGTGGCTCACCTACGGCCAGTTCATGATGCCGGACGGCACGATCGGCTTTGCCTCGCGCTACCCGGCGGGCGGGAACGTTCGGCAGATCGACTGGCGTGCGACGCACCTCAAGACGTTCCGTGCAGGGCTCGCAAAGAAGATCAGACCCGCCGACCTATTGAAGCCCGATGGGACGTGGTGCGACCTCGCGATCGACCACGCCGTGATGTATCCGCTGCTGGAGATGGCGGGTGAGCGCTACGCCTGCATCGACAAGATCGTGTGCGTCTACAACTTCGAGGCATCGTGGTGGGCGAACCAGGACACCGCCGCGCGTGCCGTGGAGCGCGCCGAGGACGACCGGTTTCGGGCGATGCCCTCGTACGAGCGCCTCCTGACGCGTCCGTGGTGATTTGACAGGCCCGAGGCGGTCCACGATCATAGCGGCTACATAGGGCCTCTATCCTGAGGCTCACCCCTGTGACGACTCGAAGAACGGGCGTCCATTCGAGAAGAAGTGGTTTTTCTTCCCGAGCGGATGCCCGTTTGCCGTTTTTCAAGGAGCTGCATGGCGTCTTCTGGTGTAGTGACTGCAAGCCCACTGATCAACGGAACAGGCACGCCGCTGCTGCAGGGTGAGCTGGTTCGCATTTCAGCGCCGAACACGCTGGCGCGCGCTCAGGCCGACTCTGACGCCCATCTTCTTGGGTACATCGGCGTCGTGTACTCGGGGAAGTGCAACCCGAACGGCGCCGTGCAGGTGTGGAACGTCGGGACGCCTCCGAAGGTGCTGCTGGAGCCCGGCCTGACGCCACACGCCGGTGAGACGTTGTGGATCTCGGCGACGATGGCCGGGCGCGCGACGAACGTCGAGCCGGTTGGGCCGCCAGCCAGCCCCAGCATCGGCACGATCATCGATGCGACAAGGTACAGCAAAGACTTCTCGTGCGTCGTCGTGTTCGCGTCGGGCGGCACTGGCGCGCAGGGCCCGTCGGGCGGCGCACAGGGAGCCCAGGGAGCTACCGGTGCAACGGGAGCGACGGGCGCGACAGGGGCCACGGGAGCCACCGGTGCGACAGGCGCAACGGGCGCAGCGGGCGGGCCAGGTCCACAGGGTTCGCCGGGACCGGCGGGAACGCCGGGCGCACAGGGAGCGCAGGGCGCGCCGGGTGGGCCGCAGGGATTCCAGGGGCCGCAGGGCGCACCGGGTGGGAACCAGGGCTTTCAGGGCGCGAACGGTGCACAGGGTGCGCAAGGCGCACAGGGTTCGGGATTCCAGGGCGCCACCGGCGCCACCGGATCGCCCGGCGCCACGGGGGCGACTGGCGCACCGGGTGCTGCCGGCGCTACTGGTGCGAGCGGCGCGACAGGTGCGACAGGTGCGTCGGGCCCGGCCGGGCCACAGGGCGCCACCGGCGCGAACGGTTCGAACGGCGCAACAGGTGCGCAGGGAGCGCAAGGATTTCAGGGTGCGAAGGGTGCGCAGGGGTTTCAAGGTTCGGGCTTTCAGGGCGCTCAAGGGGCGCCGGGCGGCCCGCAGGGGTTTCAGGGGCCTCAAGGATCGCCCGGCGGCGCCCAGGGGTTTCAGGGCGCGAGCGGACAGATCGGTCCGCAAGGGTTTCAGGGTGCCGCGGGCACGAGCGGGACACAGGGGGCGACGGGCGCTCAGGGCGCGACGGGTGCTGCTGGTGCGCCCGGCGCGACGGGGGCCACGGGCGCGACAGGTGCACCAGGGGCCACGGGTGCAACCGGCGCCACCGGCGCGACGGGGGCCACGGGTGGAACGGGACCGGCCGGCGCTCAGGGCGCGCAGGGTGCGACAGGTGCACAGGGCTTCCAGGGTTCGGGCTTTCAGGGCGCTCAAGGGGCGCCAGGTGGGCCGCAAGGGTTCCAAGGTCCACAGGGATCGCCGGGCGGGTCGCAGGGGTTCCAAGGTGCAAATGGTGCGCAGGGCGCGACCGGTGCTGCCGGCGCGACGGGACCACAGGGTGCTCAAGGCGCGACCGGCACGGCAGGTGCGCAGGGCGCAACCGGCGCCACCGGCGCGACAGGCGCCACAGGTGCGACAGGCGGAACAGGCGCGTCAGGCGCAACGGGTGCGCAGGGGGCTCAGGGCGCAAGCGGCGCGCAGGGAGTGACGGGCGCTCAGGGCGCAAGCGGTGCGACGGGCACGCAAGGTTTTCAGGGCAGCGCGGGCGCACAGGGTGGCCTCGGCGCTCAAGGCGCAACCGGTGCGACTGGCGCGCAAGGCTTTCAGGGTGCCGGCTTTCAAGGAGCGCAGGGCGCGCCGGGCGGCCCGCAGGGGTTCCAGGGTCCGCAGGGGTCACCGGGTGGCGCGCAGGGGTTTCAAGGTGCGCAAGGTCTTCAGGGCGCGCAAGGCGCCGGCTTTCAGGGCGCCGCCGGTCCGCAGGGCGCGCAAGGTGCTGGCCAGTTGGGGGCGCAGGGCGCACAGGGTGCACGTGGCGCGCAAGGGTTTCAGGGGGCGCAGGGCGCCGGTGCGCAGGGCGCGCAGGGCTCTGCCGGTCCGCAGGGCGCTGCAGGCGCGCCGGGGGCGGCGGGAGCGACGGGTGCACCGGGCGCCACCGGCGCAACGGGAGCGACCGGGGCCACTGGCGCCACAGGGGCCACGGGCGCGAGCGGCGCGACAGGTGCGCAGGGAGCCACCGGAGCGCAGGGTGCCACCGGCGCCCAGGGGTTCCAAGGCTCTGGGTTCCAGGGAGCGCAGGGCGCGCCGGGCGGACCGCAGGGGTTCCAGGGGCCGCAGGGCGCTGCAGGCGGCAGCCAGGGGTTCCAGGGCGCACAGGGCGCGACGGGAGTAACCGGAGCGCAGGGTGCGACAGGGGCAACCGGACCGGTCGGACCCACGGGAGCGACGGGCGCGACAGGGGCCACGGGAGCCACCGGTGCGACGGGAGCCGCTGGAGCGACGGGCGCGACAGGTGCCACTGGTGCAACAGGCGCGATGGGGCTCCAGGGTGCACAGGGGGCGAATGGCGGCGGCGTCTCGTCCGTCACCACAGCGACGTTCGGGCTCCAGGCCGTGCCGACGACCGGCGATGTCGTGCTGTCGTTCGGGAACTTCCTGCGCGTGCCGGGCGAGCTGCAGGTGCAAGGCGAGCTGGAAGTCGACACGGGCACCCTGCTCACGTACCCGCCGCCTCCGGCGCCGCCGCCCATCGCGGCCGTGTCGAGCGCCGGTACGTCCACCGAGGTCGCGCGCGCTGATCACACGCACGGCCCGCAGTTCTCGGCGTTCGCCGTTCCGGGCAGCGTCGTCTATGCCGCCACCGATCCGTCGGGTGGCAATGACGCCACGGCCGTGTTCAGCACGACGGTCGGCGTGGCCACGGCGGCACCATTCAGGACTCTCACCGGGCTTCTCGCGGCGATGCCGCGCTCGGGAAACATGTGCGCGTTCGTCTGCCTGATGAAACCGGGCAACTACTACAAGCCGCTCACGCTCACGCTGGACAACCTCGACGTCGTCGGGTTCAACAACTACCAGTCGATGCTCTTCCGCGGGTCCGACCTCACGAACTCGGCGGCGGACAAGATGCTCGTCGGCGAGCAAACCGTCGCGGCCACATCGACACAGGGGTACGCAGTCCAGACCAACGTCATCACCCCGAACGTGGTGAACTTCTCGACGGGGAACACGCCCATCCGCGTGCAGACCGCCACACCGCACGGACTGAACACCGGCGACGTTCTGGCCGGGCGCAATTTCTCGGGCGGCTCGCGCCTCTCGAACGCCGCGGCCAACGGGTTCTGGACGGTCACCGTCACCAGCAACGTGGAGTTCACGCTCGACGGCTCCACCGGCACGCCCGGCGGGGACACGTGGTCGGGCAGCGGGACGTTCATTCGCTGGACGCTGTTCGACAACGCAGGGGTTCCCACGCAGTTACTCGCGGTGCCGGGATTCCCGGTGGGGCTGATCGGCAAGCGCTTCACTTTCGACGCCTCCTCGCCAACAGGAGGGTTGCAGAACGCGTCCTTCCCGATCGTCGCCTACGACTCGAAGCACGTCATCTTCCAGGCCGATCCGGGCGCCATCGCAGGCGGAGACTTCGGGCGCTTTCAGGAGCCCGCGGTGTTCGTCGCACGGATCACCACGTCCAACACGACCAACAGCAGCAACGGCAACGGCGTGCAGTTCGTGGGCATCTCTGCGCCGAACATCAACCTGAACGGACCGACGGACGCGCTCGCCGCGTGCGAGCAGACGCTTGCCGGCGGCAGCATGGTCAGCAACAACAGCCTGAGCGTCGCCAACGCCTACGTGGATGAAACCGGCGCGTTCCAGTTCGTCGGCGTAGGTGCGCGCGTAATCGCGACTGCTCCTACGCTGACGCGGACGATGGCGCTCACACGGCTGTACCACGCCGTGACCAGCGGGGAGTTTCTCATCACGAGCACACGCGGTCAGTGCAGCATCACCGACGGGTATTACGGATGCGGACTCGTCATGACCGATGCTGGCGGTCGTGGCGGGGCGACGCTGGCCGATGGAGCTTTTGTACTTCAGGCAACGAACCCGGCATTCGTTCGCGGTCCGTGGATCGTGGGAACGACGTCGACAGACGGAATTTTGTTGCAAGGGTCAACCATCGACGTTCAAGGTGCCGATTTGTCCGGCGCTGTGACCGCCGGACTCGCGGCCATTCGCATCGTCGGATACGACAGCGGCGTCACTTCGTCCGACATCAGCGGGCACAACAACTACTCAAGCATCAGCTTTGTGACAGGCACGGCTTCTCGGTCATTGCGCGGGAAGGTTGCATTCAGTGTTTCTGGCGGTTCCATCGGGCTATATTCGTTCCTGCACAACCTGCTGCTGTTCAGTGGAGATGCGCAATACGTATACGACAGCTTCTTCGACTTGCTGTCCGGCGCGATCGGTATCGAGGACAGCTTCGAGAACAGCGTGTTCGACGCGGCTGGTGGTGCGGCCGGAAGCCTGATCCTCGGAAAGTACCAGTACCAGTACACCACGCTGAGCGCCGCGCAGATCAACCGGGGCCAGTTGGTCAGATTGAACGGGAGCGACAGCGTCACTTGGGCCCTCGCCGACACCGAGGCAAATGCACGGCGGACGATCGGGGCAATGGTCGGCACGATTACCAGCGCAGGCGGAGAAGTCTCGCACGTGGCCTACGGGCAGGTCGGTTACTGCCTGCTGGATCTCACGGGCGGGCACGGGGGCGCTACGGCTGGGACGGTGCTGTACCTATCTCAGACCCGACCCGGCTACGCGCAGGCGGATCGGCCAGTCTCGGGCGTCATCCAGAAGATCGGTGTCGCGCTCGAAGACTCTGATGGAACTGGCACCGTACGGACGCTGTTGGGCGGCCCGAGCTTCGGGACCGAGGGAGATTTCTTCGAGCTGAACCTGTCGTTCAGCGGAGCAATCGCACCGAGCAGCACCTTCACCATGCGGCCGACGACCGGAACGGGCGACGTCTCGTCCGGTCTCAACTGGGAGTGGGAGTGCCCATTCGACACGACCGGATTCGAGCTATGGATCAACATGCTTGTTTTTGTCGGCACCGGAAGCCCTGTGCTTGGTACGTTCGTGAGTAAGGGCGGTTCTAGCGCAGCAGTCGGGCCATCAGCCACCGGTGTCAGTCTCGTCGGGGACTCAGGTGCGTTGGCTGTTGCCGCCGGCCAGACGATCGGAATCGGAATCACCACGAACGGCGGCAACCTGACCGCTGTCTCCTTCACCGTGCGTCTCCGCCTCGTGTAGCAACGATGGCCGCCGACTCCGTCACTGTCTCCCCCACGTTCAACGGCGACTCCGTCTCGTTGACCGCCGGCATGATCGTCCGGCTGAAGCCGGGGGCGGACAACAACGTCGTTCGGGCCAAAGCCGACACTGCACCGAACATTCAAGGAATGAGCGGTGTGGTCGTGAGCGGCGCGGCCGCACCCACCACCGCCGTTCTGATAGCGTGCACCGGGCGCGAGACCGTGCAGATGGAGAGTGGACTGACACTCGCCGTCGGCGACACGGTCTATGTCTCTCCGAACGTTGCAGGAAAGGGAACGAACGTCCTGCCGACCAACGTGGCGGCGGTCGGAACCGTCGCTGACGTCTCGGAGTACGCGCGTCTGGGCACCGCCGAAGTCCTCGTCAACGTCGGTGGCGTGACGACGCCAATCGATTTCGGCGCAGCTCCACCAGTCGTTCTCGCCACGAAGAGCGTCGCTGGCACCGCCACGACCGCGGCTCGCTCAGATCACGACCACGGACAGTACATGGTCGCGCAGTGGCCCCAGGCCAACCCACGCATCTACGCCGTGGACGGTGTCAATGGCAACGATGCGAACGACGGCTTTGCCGACGCCGCCAGTGCCTCGACGCCCGATGTGGTGGCGGCGACGCAGGCAGCGGGGCTCGTCGCAAAGAAGACGCTCGCAGGGCTGGCTGCCATTTTCCCGCGACAGGGAAGCGCCCGAAACTGCGTTGTGGTGATCGCCGCTGGAACGTACGCCGACTCGATCGTGAAAGTCCTCAATGGATGCGAGGGCTACAGAACGTTGATCGTTCGCGGCACGGGCACAAACCCGACAGCAGGTTGCACGGCCTTCGACGGAAGCCCCGCGGACCTCGTCTACGTAGGCGCTCAGATCGCCACGGGAACGAACGCGAACGGGTACAACCCGACAGGTGGCGCCACGACATCTGTGATCCCATGCCAGCTCAACGGCGGGGGGTCGGCCACCTTTGCCGCCGAGCCGGCAGTTCCTCTCGCTTGTCGTCTTCGCTTCGACGCGAACACGGCCACGGTCGCACTGCGGAACCAGACGGCGCAAATCATTCAGGTGAGCGGGAGTACGCTGACGCTCAGCAACACGACGAAGCTCAGCACCGCGCCCGCGACGAACGACGTCTTCTACATCGAGCAGCCTGGCGTGGTGTCACCCATTTCGTCTGTGGAGCCGCTCGCGCTGCGCAGTCTCGCGTACCACAACGTGAGCAGCAACTACCTCGTCGGCATATGGATCACGGGAGGGACAGCAATTCCCAGCGGGGACATGACCCTCTGTTTTTTCCAGTGCGCCGGCATGGGGGGCGGAAGCGGACTTCCGTTGACGATCGACAACAGCGAGCATCTTGGCGGCGTTTACATATACGTAGACGGATCACTGCCAAGAATTGGCGGGGCGGGTCGCATCGACGGATTCACGAGCTTCGACCTCGGGGCGAACGCGCTCAATTTTTCGTCGTTCACAATCTATTTTCCTGGCTCTGGCGTCAACGTACTCGACATCCAGAACATCTATATCGGCGATGGCGCCGTGGTGTATGGGACGCTGCACTGTGGAGGCAACAGACCAACGATTAGTTCGGATAGCATTACCCTAGGGGCGCTTCTCGATTTAGGCGAGAAGACAACGAGGATTTTGGGATCCGGGACGAAGTACGGACTGCATCTAGACAACTTCGCCGGAACGGTGGGTGGGTTCGATATAACGGGCGTCGGAGCCCACCCGGCAATAATGCTAGATCGCCAATGCCAGATTACCTTTTTCAATCTGGTCAGCGGCAGCACCGGCAACTCCGACGTAGGAATGGACCTGACCACCACGTACGGTTCTGTGATCGTGCTGGTCACGATTCCGACTGTCACAGGAACACTTGGTGATGTACGCCTCGCTGACGGGACGATCATCTCGTGGGCCACAGCCGCTGCGGGGGTGACGGATGTCAACGGGAACCAGATCTACGCGCGCGGCAGCGCGCCGCTCTCCCCCATACCGGTGGCGAATGGTGGCGCGACTGTCACCATGACGAACGCCCCGGCCGGCTCGCCTGCGGCACCAGTGCGTTACTTCAAACTCCCTGATGGGCGAGGTGGATTCTTCACGATCGCGAGCCTTACCTGAACAGTCTTCCCCAGCGCATTCGAAAAGGACGATTCCAATGGCCACCGACTCTGTCACAGTCTCCCCGACTTTCAACGGCGACAGCGTCCCCCTCACCGCGGGAATGATCGTCCGGCTCAAACCAGGAGCCAACAACAACGTCGTTCGTGCGCAGTCCGATTCCTCCGCACATGTCCAGGGCACCTGCGGCGTCGTGGTCTCAGGCTCCTGCGCACCCGGCGGCGTGGTCATTGTTTCGTCCGTCGGTCGCCAGACCGTCCAGATAGAGAACGGGCTCACTCCCGGCGTGGGCGACACCGTGTACGTCTCTGCGACGGTCCCCGGCAAGGGCACCAACGTCATTCCTGGTGTCGTCCTGCCGATCGGCTCGATCGCCGACATCTCGAACTACGCGCGCCTCGGAACTGTCGAAGTCGATGTCGTCGCGGCTGCGTCCGAGGCTGGAGCTGGCGGTACTTTTCCGGGCTTCGGCGGAGCACCCCCTGCGGTCGCTGCGGCATCGAGTGGAGGCGCGGCCGGTACAGCATCACGCAGCGACCACACGCATGCGGGCGTCACGAGCCTGAACGCCGAGCAGGGCGCCATCGCGTTGGAGTCGACTGGCGCGACCGTGTCGATCACGACTCCGGACAGCGGCCACATCAACCTGGAGGTGGCGAACCCGCTACCAGCCTTCGCGACGCCGGCCGACCTCGGGCCGAATGAGGGGGTGGCGGGTGTCGCGTCAACGATCATCCGCTCCGACGCGATCCCCGGCCAGAAAATTCGAGCCGCGTGGCCGATCGCGAACGTGCGTTGGTACGCCGTGGACGGCGTGAACGGCAACGATGCCAACGCAGGCTTCTCTGACGTTTCTGAGGCTGACGCGGGGACCAAGGCCAAAAAGACGATTGCAGGACTCGCCGCGATCTTCCCGACGGTGGGCAACGGTCGCAAGGTCTCTATCTCCATTGCCAACGGGGGCGTGAACACGGCACAGACGTACGCGGAGAGCATTGACGCTCTCACCTTCGGTGTGTCCGGCTACTCCGGCGGCTACACGCTCAAGGCGACCGGCACGAACTCCAACGCGGGCGCCGTTGCATTCGATGGCAGCGCCAACACCGACGTCTACTGCGGCGGCGTGACGGTGACGGGTCTCAACGCCGCTGGGTACAACCCGACTGGCGGCGCCACAACCACAGCCATCCCTTGTCAGCTCAACGGCGGCGGTGCTGCTGCCCTGCCAGCCGAGCCCGCCGCGCCGCTCGGGTGGCGTATCCGGTTCGACATCAACACCGCGACAGTGGCCCTGCGAGGCATCTGCAAAGAGATCACACAGGTACAGAGCAGCCAGGTCAACGTCAACAACGCGCTCTCCACGCCCCCTTCGACGAGTGACGTCTTCTACATTGAGCAGGCGGGTGTGAATATCTCCACGACGGTGGTCAACCTATCGATCGGAGCCGGCACGCCCAACGGTGTCGGCAACTCACCGGCCATCGGCGGATTCAACTTCACGGGGCAGCTCAATGTGTTTCCCTGCTCCGGCGCGACACCCACGCTCTGCTTCAGCGCGTGCACCGGCGTCTTGTTCGCCCAAAACGCTGTGCTCAATAGCCAGCGCTTCTACACCAACGTGGCGTCCGGATCGGCCCGGTCAGCCGGCGGCGGCCTCCGCAACAATGGCGGTTTCAGTCAAAACGGGTGGGCCAACAGCACGCAAATGACGTGCTACACGCAGGTGGGGACCAACTCGTTCAGCATCGAGTCACCGAGTGGCCTCTCTGCGCTCACCGCAGGAGCCTTCGCCACCGGGCTGATCGTCTGGGGCGGCGGTATGCCGAGCGACGGGAACACGCCGCAGATCGGCAGCGCTGACACCACCGCGCCCACACGCATTTTGGGCCCCAATACCGACGTGACGAAGGTTGCCGGTCTCACCCTGCGAGGCGTGCGCGGGAACGTGGATACCATGGTCATAACCGGGGTGGGTGCGCACCCTGCGATAGCTCTCGTGGGCACGAACCAGATCGTCTTCGGGAGCAGCAACTCCGGCGGGGTCTCGGGGAGCACAGGCAACACCGACGTCGGCCTCGACCTCACGCAGGCGGAGGGCTCCACGGTCGTCCTCGCGACGATTCCGACTGTCACCGGGACCAACGGGGACGTGCGGCTATCCGACGGGACGATCGTCTCGTGGGCGACCGCGGCGGCGGGGCTCGTGGACACGCGTGGCAATACGGTCTACGCGCTCGGCAACGCTCCGCTCGGCACGAAGGTCGCGAGTGCGGCTACGGCCGTCGCCCTCGGCAACGTGGCGCCGGGAACCGTGACGTCATCGACGCCGACGGTCTGGACACCGCTCGTCATCAACGGTGTGAAGTACCTCGTGCCGCTGTGGCCATCAACTTGACCGTTCCGGCGCCCAGTGCGACCATCGTCTCCATGAAGCTCTCTCGCCGCGCCGGACCCATCTCGCTCCTCGTGCTCGTCGCCGCCATGTTCGCCGGCTGCCCGGCCACGTGCCAGTCGCCGGGCCCCGGAACACCCGACGGCGGCCCGAGCCCCGGTACGGTCTTCAAGAACTGCTCCACGCAGGCGATCGAGCAGGCGGCGCAGAGCATCCTCGGGGCCGTCACGCAGGCGCTCGCCACCGGCAACTACATCGGCGCGCTCGCCACTCTCGTGACCCAGTACGGCGCCGCCGAGGTCGCCTGCGCGGTGGAGCTGGCCGTGAACGAGCTGCAGAAGCGCGTCGAGGCCACACCGAGCACGCAGGAGGTCGACCCCGTGCTGCTGACGCAGATCGCGAACGGGAAGAGCTGGCTGGCCACCAACGGGGCGAAGTGAGGCTCCTCGCGCTGTGGCTCGTGCTGGGGGCCGCCGGCTGCTACGCCACGACCAGCACTCCGCCCGGCCCGAACTGCGTGCAGGACCCGAGCAACCCCGCATGCCCGGCGCCGCTGACCGACGCCAAGAAGCCCGACGCGGGGCCTGCCCGATGATGTGCCGCTGCGGCCAGGAGGCCGGCACCACACACCTCTGCCCGGCGGCGTCCGGGCCGACGTGCTGGTGCGGGCAGCCGCTCTGGCAGACGCACGTGCACTACGGGCCGAAGCCGAGCACGACGTGGCCGACGCCGTACCAGTTCCCGACCACCGTGCCGACGAGCGTGCCATTCGTCGTGCCCACCCCATTCGGAGGACCCCGGTGATGCCCCAGATCGCGATCGTGTGTACCTCGAAGTCCGTCGACAAGGGCCACCTCGCGCTCATGACCGACGCCTGGGATAAGCAGGCGCAGGAGTTCTGCAAGGTGCACGGGCTCGAATACCGGCCGGTCGTGCTCTACGACACGCCCGACGACCTGCCGACCGACACCGGCGAGTTCTGGCTACTGGTCATCGAGGACGACATCGAGGCGCCGGGCGCCCTGGGATTCCACGACGATCAGCTCGGCGTCATCTTCGCCAGGTGCCTCCCCGAGAACGACTGCGAGTCCGTCTCGCACGAGATCCTGGAGATGCTGCTCGACCCCACGTGCGAGCAGTACCGCGACTTTGGCGACGGCACTGGCCGGCAGCTCGCGCTCGAAGCGTGCGACCCGGTCGAGGAGGATCACTACATGCAGCAGGCGCAGATCGGCGACCAGCCGCCGCAGGACGTGCCCGTGAGCAATTATGTCCTGCCTTCGTACTTCGACCCGAAGGGGACTGCGCCGTTCGACCGCATGGGCAAGCTCACCGCGCCGTTCTCGATGTCGCCGGGTGGGTATGAGATCGTCCGCGAGCCCGACGGCTCGACGAACGACGTGTTCGCCAAGGCGCACGTCGTCGCGCACGAGGTGCAGACCGAGCACTCGATGGCGCGCCGGCAGCGCAAGGAGAACACGCCCCACTCGCGCCTGGCGCGCCGCCTGGCGGCCTAGCGAACGCGCCCAAAGCGGACGATCCGGTTCCAGAGGGGGATACCGTGGAGGAATGCGCGATCCCCACAGATCGGACACACGTGTGGCTGTGTCGGCAGCACGTACGCGTTGCAGGTAGCACAGCGGCAGACCTCGACGGCGGTATCCTTTGTACGGATCGCCGTGCGCAGCAGCTCCACGTTCACGTGGCACGTCGCCACGTTCGATAGCAGCTCGAACGCCTTGGCCGTCTTCAAGTCGCAGCGCCCGTCGAACGTGACGTAGTTGTCGTGGCGGAGGCGCAGGCTGATCTCGTGCCGGCCAGTCTCGTGGAGCCCGCAGGCCACGACGATGCGATGGACCTCGCTCGCGCCGGGGCGGAGCTGATGGCTCACCTCAGCCACTTCCAATTGTGCCGCCCGCTGATAGCCGCACGAATCGTGACCGGTCTTACCTGATACTTCTTCGCGAACGCGGCAATCAGTCGTGCGCCTGTGTTCGGTTGTCGCGCCTTGAAGGACTTGCGCATGCGAAGAACGGCTACTGCAGTCAACTTGGTGATCGGCTTCGCCTCACCTCTAGGCTCTCGTCCCTTTCTTCCTGTATCGAGGCGGTTTTCACGCTGCGACGCCCACTTCAAGTGTTTGTAGTTGCAGCACGGTGGGTTATCGCACTTCCAATGCATGGCGACAGGGCCCGTCCGTCCAGTCTTTATTCGAAGCGCCACTCGATGCGCGCGTAGGTGTTTCTGTTGTCGGAACTTGCCAACGGCAAACTTTCCGTATCCGTCCTTGTCTACGCCTGCTTTCCACGGCCAGCACGCATTTGGTCCTCCCGAGCGATCGACCTTCGACCAGAACCGCTCTACGTCTGCGCGCTTCATCGCATCAAAAGTTCTCTTACTGGCTGCCGCCCGTCCGCTTTCGAGCTGATCGTACCTCCCCGCAGGATCTCTTTGATCTCGAATTCACCGTCACCGTACAGCTCTCGAATTAGAGGCGTGTCTGAATTGGAGAGCACTACGCATACACCCTTTCGTTTCAGCCTCCGCGCAAGTGCACACAGGTCGCGCTGATCCTTCTCCGTGAAGCCGTCACGGGTGTAGCTGGTAAACGATGCGGTGTCGCTCGTAGGCGCGTACGGCGCGTCCATATAACAGGCGTCGCCCGGCCGCGCGCGCTCCTCCACCGTGCGGAAGTCACAGTTGATGATCGTCGCCGGGGCGAGAGCGTTCGAGCAGTCCCGCAGCGTCTGCTCGTCGCAGATCGTCGGGGGTGACGAGAACGTGCCCGCTGGGACGTTGTACTTGCCGTCGCCGTTCACCCTGAACAAGCCGTTAAAATTGGTCTTGTTGAGGAAGATGAACGCCGCGGCCAGCTCGGGGCTCTCCATGTCCTCGGACAGGGACAGGTGCGCCCGCACGTGGTTGTAGAACGGCGCGCCATGCTGAGCGTAGGCGGCCGCGTAGATCTTGAGCGAGGCGATGACGGCATCGACGTCGCTGCGCACAGCGCTGAAGGTGCGCGTGAGCATCGTGTTCGTGTCGGTCAGGTAGGCGAAGAACGGGCGCCGGGCGAAGAAGATCGCGCCCGAGCCGAGGAACGGTTCGTGGTAGCGCCCCCCGTAGGGCAGCCACGCCGAGATCTCGTCGGCGAGCTTCCTCTTGCCGCCGGGCCATCTAAGAAATGGGTTCACGTACGTGCGCCTCGCTCACCGCGACGAGGGAAGTTAAGACATGCGAACGAGCCGAAGTGATAGCGTGCTGCTCGATCATAGGCACGAGCTGCGGCCTCGGGAGATCGAAAACAACCAAGGTGTTTTTTCTTGTAGCTGACACAAATATGGGCTTTCCACGCATATGGTCGGCGTTTTCTATCGACTACAACAGCTACCCCTTTAAATTGTGTAGTGCTGTTGCGGCGAACAGGCTGGTTCCATGCATTAGTTTGGCGAGTAGCCTTGCGGAGATTTCGGCGACGATTATCTAACCCGTCACCATTCCAGTGATCCACTTCTCCCCGACGAAGTGGAAGGATCAAACAGTGCATCGAAACACGCGGTGCGTGGCGCCCGTAGCCTGCACACGCCTGTGCGTAGTGATACGTCTTTCCGTTTGGTCTGCGACCTATATAGTGAGTCCAGCGGTATCCCTTGACGCGCGAAAGATCCTTCGCGTCGACAACAGCATAGCCACCTAGTTGTCCACCGAGTGGCACTCGAACTGTGGCCTGGCGTGGGCAGGTCAGCAGCGTTCTATTCCGATCGCGGACTGACGAAAGCACGCTTGACACGACGGACACGTGAAGTCTTTTGCTAGTATCTGTCCGCATACGCAGCTCCATCCAAAGAACCGGGCCGGATTACCAACAACGCACGCGTGGGGTTGAATGTCTTCTGTGACAACAGACCCAGCGCCTACGAGTGAGAATTTTCCGATCGACAGTCCGCACAAAATCGTTGCGTTAGCGCCAATAGAAGCACCAAATCCGACGTGTGTCGGCGAGAACATTACTCGTTCCGATCGCTGAGCGCGAGGAATGCGCGTATTCACGAACACGACATGCGGGCCGATGAACACGTTCTCTTCGAGCGTCACGCCCTCGAAGAGCTGCGCGCCGTTCTGGATGCGGCAGCCGTCGCCGATCTTCACGTCGGGACCGATGTGCACACCCTCGCCAATCATGCAGTTCTTGCCGATGACTGCGCCGTGAGAGATGTGCGCGAGCGCCCAGATCGTTGTGCCGTCGCCGATACCGACTGGGTCGAAATCTGGCGGCAGGATGACAGTCGGGTGGACGCGCCGGCCTATCCACGCCGCGCCTTTCATCCCCGCACCGCCTCTTCAAACGCCCGCGAGCACTCGTTGACCTGCTCGTCTGTCATCCCGTACCACAGCGGCAGATTGATGACCCGCTCGCAGAAGCGGCGGCCGTGCGCGAGCGAGCCCGTGCTGATCGAGATGCCTGCGGCGCCGGGCTGGTCCGCGATCGACTTCGGGTAGACGTGGCGCGCCTCGATGCCTTTCTGCTGCAGCTTGCCCGCGACGGTCTTGGGGTAGTCGACCTGGTGCACGTGGAGGTAGCCGTTGCCGAACGGAAAGTAGCGGCCGCTCGATTGTGCCAGTGCGTGCTGCACGTCCTTGCGTCCTTCGATCACCCTGTCGCTCACCTCCAGCGCGCGGAGCAGCCACGCAGCCTGGATCGCGTCCATGCGCGAGTTCCAGCCCACGGCGGCGTGCTCGTAGTGCCCGGACCGGCCGTGGTTCGCGAGCGCTCGCACGCGCTTGGCGACGCGCTCGCTCCGGGTGAGTACCGCGCCGCCGTCGCCGATCCCGCCGATTACCTTGGCCGGATGGAAGCTGAGTGTCGCCACGTCGGCATCGGCGAACACGCTCTGGCCGTCGTACTTCACGCCGAACGCCTGGGCGCCGTCCTCGATCAGCGTGATGCGCTTGTCTCGGCAGACGCCCCGAAACTCGGCGAGCTTGCTGGAGCACCAGCCGAAGAGATGCACGAGGATGACGGCGTCGAACCGGCGACTGTGGTGCGCGCGCAAGAACTCGCCGATGTCCATCTGGAGGTCGACCGGGTCGATGTCGAGGAGCACCGGCGTCGCACCGACGTTCGCGACTGCCTCGAACGTGGCCCAGAAGGTGACGTTGGGGATCGCGACGCGGTGGCCCCGCTCGATGCCGCAGGCACGAAGCGCGAGCTGGAGCGCGTCCGTGCCGTTCGCGCAGGCGACCGCGTACTTGGCATCGAGCTTCTGAGCGAGGGCGGCCTCGAAGCGCTGAGTGGTGGGGCCGCCGCCGATGAACTCGTGATTGGGCCACACGACGTTGTTCAGATGCTCTTCGAAGTCGCCCTGGATCGCTGTCGCGTCCCCGTCGGCGCGGTGGCCCATCACCAGCTCGACGTACGGCTGCAGATCGATGAATGGGATCAGCTTCTCGGACATGCCAGGACCGTAGCAGCTTGCCAGGAGCCTAGCAAGGCGCTATTGTCCTAGAAAATGGTTCGCTTGCGTCCCCTCATCGTCGTCACCGGCACGATCCGCATCAAAGGCGGGGAGAGCGGACGTGTGCGACAGCGTCCCGGCTCGTCGCAGCGCACACGCGATGGCGACAGGCTCGTGGTCGTGCGAGAGATCAAGATCACCGACGACCGCCGAGACGGCGACGTCGTGGCGACCGGCTACGCGCGCCGGCTCACCCGCATGTGCCTGCTGCGCACGCCGTTCGGGGCGCTCTGCGATCCGAAAGACCTCCCCCGGATCAAGGAGATGTTCACCCGCGCGATCCAGGACGTCGCGGAGTTCAACGAGAAGCACAAGCACACGGTCCTGTCGAACTGCTACGTGTGGGAGGAGCTGGCGGGCAACCGCCTCAATTCTGTGCGCGGGTGGATCGACCGGCAGGTGCTGGAGAAGGACCCCGAGGTGCTGGCCGCCCTGCCCCAGCTCGCGTTCGCCGTGGCCGCCTGAAAGTTGCACCGGCGACGGAACCGCAGTAGGCTTAAGCCTTCTCCGGGTTGCGAATCAGGTGCTCCTCCGGTCCCAGCCCCTCTCGGTCTCGTCCGCCGGGAGGGGCACTTTTTTATCGGGGCGGCGGCTTTATGCGGTGAGCCCGTGAGCCGGCCGCGGTCACTTCGTCTCGAACCATGTCGGCGACGTCGCGGTGCATCTCCACCTTCATGTGCCGCACGCTGGTGTCGAGGTCGCGCAGGGCCTGACCGACCGCGTGGATCGATTCGAGGAACTTCATCTCCATCTCGTCCCGCCGCGCCATCATCGCCTCGTTCTGCTTGAGCGTGTGGTTCATGAGCTGCCGGAAGACCATGACCACGATCAGCAGGAGGCCCGCCGCTACGACGCCGACCGCGCCGTACTGGGCGAGCCGGCCGAAATCAGCAACCGGTGTGCCGGTCGGGTCCATCCTGGCGAGTATCGCACACGTGCGTTACCCGGCCGAAGTCAAGGGTCGGTGCCTCTCGTACACGTCGAGTGGGATCTCACAGAAGAACATCAGCCTGAACTCGTAGCCGGGCTGGGCCGTTTCGCGCGCCCGCTGGATGTAGTCGAGGGGGTGCTCGGCCGACACGCCGTCGACCGGCTGCCAGGCATCCAGGTCTGGACGACGCCACATGAACGAGAGGAAGTAGGTCGGCGGCACGGCCGGGCGATTTTACAGCGGCTCGCCCTCGGAGCGATAATCGCAATGCTGTGACGCTTCAAGAGGCAGCGCTCGCCGTCGCGATCACCAAGCTCGGCGTGCACGAGGTGGGGGGAAACAACTGCGGGCCCGAAGTCGAGGAGTTTCTCGCATCCGTCGGGCTCGGACCCGGCAACGCATGGTGCGCCGCTTTCCTTTACTTCTGCTTCCGCCAGGCCGCTCGGCAGCTCGGCATCGTCAACCCGTGCCCCCGCACCGCCAAGGCCGTGCGGATGTTCGCGCTCGCCGAGGCGCCCTGGCGCGACTCCAATCCGTCTGTCGGGTCCATCTACGTGCTCGATCACGGGACGCCAGGCGACGTGCTCACGGAGTGGAAGAACGGACGCTACACCGACGACGGCCACGCTGGGATCATCGCGTGCGTCAACGACACGGCGGCGCCAATCGACTACGCTATTCCGGGCGTCGCCGCGACACTGCTCGGCCTGCCGACGGGTACGACGACCGTCTCGGTGCCGCCCGGCTGCATCGCAGAGATCAGCGGGAACACGAACCGCGCCGGCTCGCGCGAGGGCGACTCCGTGTGGCTCAAGGTCGGCCAGGCGCCGGAAGACATCCACGGCGGAGTGCTGCTCGGCTACGTGAACCTGGACCGCGCCGCCCAGCAGCTCGTGGCCTAGGACCGCTCCAGCTTTTGCTGCGCCAGTTCGGCCTTCGCCGTTTCGATTACGTTCGCGCGGAACGACCCCATGAGCTGCACGAAGATGCGGTTTCGCGAGTAGTTCGGCGCTCCGCCGCTCTCTAGTTGCTGGAGCGCCTTGTAGCAAGAACGGCAGATCGTGGCGAAGTCCTGCGCCGATTGTGTGACTTCGACATTGCCTGTGGGAACGCCAGGAACAGACGTGGCCGGAGTGGTAGCCTGAACCTGGATGACCAGTCGACTCGCGGCGTGTGCAGCACACATGTCTTTGGTGCACAGCGCGCACTGGTAGTCGCCCAGCACCTTGCAGTCCTCGGTGTCGCAGACGGTCACCTCTTTCTTCATTTCGTGGACTCCCGCACGAGGCGCGCGCGGTACGCAGCGACGACCCGCTTGCCATAGGCGCTTCCGTTCGGGACGGCGGGGCCGTCGCCGACGAACACCGTACCGGTGTCCATGCGTACGGAGCATTCCCCTAGAGCCAGGGCAGCGTGCTCCGCTGATATACCGCTCTGTGAAACAATCACCCTGCTCGGCTTCCACCTCGGGTCGTCCGCCGCAGGCATCTCGATGCCGTCGATCGAATCTGCCCCTGTGCTTCTCGTCAGAAGCGCCGCGGCTCGGGCCGCCCGCCGGGACATCCAAGCCGCTCGATGAAGGCGGATGTAGTCGACGAGCAGAGCCCCGCCAACCACTATGGGCCCGATCCACAGGTGCTTCACGACGGCTCCTTTTTCGTCGTTACCGCCGTGAAGTGCGTCCTCGGGTCGAGCGTTCGTAGGATGCCCGTCTCGGCGCGATCGGCGAATCGTCGTGACCCGAACGGCCCGAGCTGCCGCTCCACCTTGCGCGTCTCGGCGTTGTGGACGTTGACGTAGTGGTCGAACTTCTGCCGCTTGCGCATTAGCCGCTGTCTCCTCCGCCCCCGCCGCCGCCCGAGGAGCCGCCGCCGAAGTCGAAGCCCCCCGAGGAGCCGCTAGACGATGAGCTGCCACTGCTGCCGCCCGAGGAGCCACTCCAGCCACCGCCCCCGCCGTAGTATCCCCCTCCACCGTACCCGCCATTGCTGCTCAGGACGGCGATGGCGCCGAAGATGATGAACACGATGACGAGCACGACCAGAACGATGACCCAGTCGGGCACGTCGTCTTTCGCTGGGGGTTTCATCTTCGCGCGCTCGGCCCACGGCGTGGAACCGAGCTTGCTGATGACCGCGTCGACGCCGGCCACGACTGCCTCCGCACGCTTCTCTTGAAGGTTGAGTGGCTTCATCACGTCGGAGACGATGTGCGCGCACTGTACGTCGGTCAGCCAGCCCTGGATGCCGTAGCCGGTCTGGATCCACGCCTTCTTCTCGGGCGGAGGGACGACGAGCACGAGCACGCCGTTGTCCTGCCCCTTCTTGCCGATACCCCACTTCTTCCACACCGCGTCGGCGTAGTCGTGTGGCTCCTCGCCACCGAGTGTGGGCGCGATGAGCACGGCGATCTCGATGGAGGTCGCCTGCTCGTACGCGATGAGCTTGTTCGTGAGCGCGTCGCGCGTCGCCTGGGGAAGGAGCCCCGTCAGGTCGGTCACGAGCCCGGTAGCCGTCGGGACGTCCGCGGCGCGCGCCGTCGATGCGAGCAGCAGGAGGCCGAGTGCAAACCCCAGCCGCTTCACTTGCCACCGCCGAAGTCGACGACGGGGGCCCTGTCGGCGCCGGCCTGCGCGGCAAACATGAGTCGCGGCTTGTAGCCGTAGCTGCTTGCGACCAGGCTGCCCGGGAATGAGAGCACGTCGCGGTTGTACAGACCAATGACCTCGTTCACCTTGTGCCGCTCGGTCTGGATGCGGTTCTCCGTGCCTTCGAGCTGGGTCATGAGGTCGCGATACGCTTCGGTTGCGTGCAGCGCCGGGTAGCTCTCCGCAACAGCCAGGAGCTTCGTCAGTGACGACTGCAGGGCCGTCTGCGCGCTCTCGAACGCGGCGAGCTTCGCCGGGTCTTTGAGGTCGTCCGCGGTGACGTGGATCTGCCCGGCCTTCGCGCGCGCCTCGGCGATCTCCACGAACGTGCCCTTCTCGAACTGCCCCGCCGCCTGGACGGTCTTGACGAGATTGGGAATGAGATCGGCGCGGCGCTGGTAGGCGGCGTCGAGGTCACCGAGGCTCTGCTGCACGATCTGATCGGACGAGACGAGGTCGTTGCGCGTGCTGCAGACGAAGCCTCCGAAGACGACAGCGATGATTCCGAGCGTGATGAACGTTTTCATGGGTCTCCTTGGGTCACTGATTTTGCTTACATTTGCAACGCTCGCGGCAGTGCCTGCGACAGCGGCCGTCCGAGCAGACAGCGGAACGAAAAGCGGTGCACTTCTGAGCTGTGTAGTCCTCCGTGTTAGTACATATCTCTGTACCGCCAGCACTCCTCACCAACAGCGCCTGCGCCTTCGCCGCACGCGCGTCGAGGTACTCGTGGCGACGGAGCCGGATATAGTCAGCAATCAGCAGCGTCCCTGCAGCAGCACCGGCTGCGGCGCCGACGAGCTGGAACAGGTCGCTCACCCGTACACCTTCGACATCTTGGCCTCGACCTCCGCGAGCGCCGACTCGGTCACGCGGGCGTACTCCAGCGTCGTCGAGAGCTGCTTATGACCAACACGATCCTGCACGGCCTTGTCCGAGACGCCCGCGTCGAGCAGGTGCGTGATGATCGAGTGCCGCAGCACGTGCGGGTGTTGGCACGATTTGTCGACACGCGACTTCTTCAGCACGCCGGAGACGATCGTGTAGACCTCCTGGCGCGCGACGCCCCAGCGCACGCCCGTCCCGCCGCAGTGATGGCACTCGACCGTCGAGTCGCTGAACCGCCGCTTGCCCTGGCGCTTGAGCACGGGCCGCTGCCCGGAGCCGGCGCAGGTGTAGCAGCGCCCGGTCGTGATCCGGCTCGGGAAGAGGTACGGCTGCTGCTCGGGGCGCAGATCGAGTGCAGCGCGGGCCGCCAGCCACGCCGGCAGGGCCTCGCGGCAGAACGGCATCAGCATGTGCCAGGCGGGGGGCTTGCCGGCCTTTAGGTGCGCCGGCCGGGCGCGGCCGATGCGCATGTCGACGTCCTTCATGAGCTGAAGGCCGGGCTCCGCGGTGCGGGCGCCGAACTCGTAGCACCAGGCGGTGAGCGCGAAGGCGAGGGGGCCGCCAGCTCGCGCGACGTCCATGATGGGCTTCATCTCGTGCGCCTGCAGAATGGCGAGGTGGGAGGTGGCGGGCATCAGCGCAGCGCCCCCTTCTCCAGCGCCGCCGCGGTCCCGGTTCGCACGTGGAAGTCGTTGTTGATGCGCAGGAGCAACCCGCGCTCGACCTTCTCGGCCTTCTCTGCCGTCATCGGACCCATCCGCCTGTCGACCTTGCCGGTGGCGGTCTCGACGATCTCGACGTAGTGGGCGAGGGGCTTCCGTGTGATGTCTGTGTGGCGGCTCCAGCCGACGTGGCCGCAAGAGGTGCACGCATACTCGTGGAACGTGCTGAGGCCGCGGATGCCTTTGTTGCCCCCGGTGTACGGCTTCGTCCGGCCGGTGCGGATCAAGTACGTGCCAGTGTAGCTGTCGTTGCGCCAGTCGCGGCCACGCTTGCACTTCGCGCAGCGCAGGGTCAGCGGCCAGCCGGTGCCGTTGTTGGAGCCCATCAGGGAGTGTTCCTTCCAAGAGCCAGCGCGATAAGCCCGCGTGCATTGCCGACGTGCCCTTCGGCGTCTTCCAGTCCGGGCAGCACGTCGTGGCCGTCGTAGGTGGTGACGCCATCACGAAACATCGTTGCCTGCACCTCGGTGAGATCGCGCAGAATGCGCTCCAGGTCTTGACGCTGTTGTGGGGTGAGCGGCATCAGTTGTTCAGCTCCGGCGGACGTGCGAACTGTTCGACTGTGCCCGGTGTGATGGGGAGCGATTCGAGCCACGCCGCTTCCTCTGCAGTCGCTGTGATGTAGACGTTTCTCTCGGTGTACCGACAGAGCTGCCAGTGGAACGTCGGGTAACGTTTCACCGCGATGATGCCGACGCGCTTGCCCGGTCCAACCGTCGCCGGGCTCACGCCGTAGACGGCCGGATACGGGACATCGAACCGCCTGAACTCCTGCATCCACGGAAACGCTGTACTCGGGCGCATCAGCCGAACAGCCCCGAGAAGATGTCGTTGCTGGTCATGCTGCCGTCGAGCAGCATCGTCCCGAAGATGAGCGCGATCGTATCTGTGGCGCTCAGCGGCTCCCCTGCGTGCTCCTGCTCCCTGAGACGATCGACCGCCTTCGCGACGCGGTGTTTGCGGAACGCGCGCACCCAGGCGTTGTAGTGCTGCAGCTCCGGAGTCAGTCTACCGGTCGTCGGCCGCGGCGGTTCCGGCCCAGGGTCTGGGAACTGTTCGGCCCAGGTCTTCTTGTCAGCCATCAGCCTTTCACTCCCGCCGCTAGCATGTCTTTGTTCTGCCGGTAGAAGGCATCCCAAGCGCTTAGGCCACTCTCCGTGGACGTGTCTTTGCTGCGATCACCTTCAGATCGGCGTCGGTGACGCGATAGAGCTTCATGTCGTCCGTCGAGCCGAACAGCCACGTGCTGTTGTCGAAATACCGATGGAACAGCCTCGACGGCACCGTCCCACCCATGATCGCTTGCAGGAGCACACAGCCGGGCTGGCGGAGCTTCACGTCGTAAGCGAGCGCGTAGGTTTCAGTCCCGGCCATCGCCGCCTCCATCGGTGTCGTCGCAGCAGCACGGCGGGGGCGGGCAGCTCACCCGAATCGGCTTCAGGAGCGCGCTGAGCAGGACGCCGAGCTGGATGAACAGGACGGCGATTTGGGCCAGCACGAGCCAGGCACGTTTGGTCATCGTCTGTTCCTCCTGTACTCGGCCAGCGTCGTCCGTGTCGGCTCTTTCTTCCGCCGCACGTAGAACTCCATGATCTCGTCCTCGGTGAGCGCGCTCTCGCCCGGCCCGGCGCGGTTGACGCACACGACGTCGGCGATCGTGCTGTAACCCATGCGGCTGCTGGAGCCGGTCTGGCGGGCGCGCTCGACCATGGCCTTGGCGTCTTCACGCGCACGTCGTGCCGCCTCTTCGACGAAGTAGTCGATGATCTCCTGGGCCGTGCACGCGAACACGGTTGGAGCATCAACGATGGATGACCAGACGAGGAAGCGCTCTTCGCCGTTGTCGTCGACCTTGAAGACTGCCTCGCCCATCAGCTCAGCCTCGCCCGTACAGGTTTTGCGATCTGCTTCCGGCGCGGGGCCGGAACCTCCAACCCCGCGATCGTCTTCTCGATGATCCCGAGATCGCGGCGCGCGGCGTTCAGGACGTTCTCGATCGCCTCCCGCGGAGTGCGACCGTGCTCCGCCCACTTCCCTGCCGGCTGAAGCTCTTTCGGCCCGAGGAAGGCCATGTAGCCCGTGTCGTTGGGCAACGTGGGCAGATGCACGCTGATGCGTCCGCACGGCGAAACCACACGGGCGTGCCAGCCGAGGTTCTCCGTGACCAGTGGCGTCCAGCCCACCCCGAGATCGCGCGCGGCCTCGTTGGCGACGTCGACAGCGTGCTTGTAGCGTTTGATCGAGCAGACCACTCGACCGCCACCGCACGCAGGAGAGCAGTATGCATCGCCGTTCCGGACAGGCGTCCAGTCTCGCTTCGTCCACGTGGGCTTAGTCGTCATCGCCATCGTCGTCGTCCTCCTCGATCGGGTTGCCGTACCAGTCCTTCGGCCCTTCCTCGTCGATCGTCAGAACGACCATGACGAGGCAGAACAGGGCGAAGCCCAGCGCGACCCAGAATGTCATTCCCGGTCCCGCCCACGGATCTCTTCCATCACGCGCGCCAGCGCCTCCGCATCCGTTTCGCCCTCGCCCTTCACCGCACGCCCGGCGCGTGTGAAGAGCCAGAACGTCATCAGCTTGCCGCCCTGGCGGTAGTCGTTGTGCACGGCCACCATCCAGCCGGCGGCGCGGAGCTTGGCGAGCATCTCGAACGGGTCGGCGGCGGGCTTTGCGTCGGGCTCAGGCCCGAACGCCACCTCGATCACGTCACCGACCTCGGCGATCGCACCGGCGGCGACGTCCTGCCCGTTCACGCGCAGTCGGCCCGCGGCTGGAGACACGACTCGAAGAGCGGCAGTGGGTGGCAGCGTGGCGGGCTCGACGTACTCGCAGCGCTTGTTGGCGGTCCCGAAGTAGTAGAGCCAGTCGACGTCAGCGCTATAGCCCTGAACATGGTCGTGCTGGCTGCTCTTGTGCCCCGCCACCTTCGTGCAGCGTTCTCCAGGTTTCATCAGATCGCCTCCCCTCGCGCGTGGAGCCCGTAGGCCAGCACGAGCGCTTCTTCTTTTCGCATCGGCACACTCTTCCAGCCGCAGGCACAGACGGCGCGACTGTAGCCGTCGCGGTAGGCGTGCTCGCTGTTGAACAGGCTGCACTCCTCGAACGAGAGCATCCGATGTTCGATGGGTGCCTGCGCTTGAACGACGTGGTTCACCACGGCGTCGCGAACGGTGCCAGGGAGCAGCTTCATGACTGGCACGGCGGCATAGGGTTGTCGGGGGTGATCTTGATCCAGTCGGACATGGCGTTGGGTCGCCAGAACAGCACGGAAGGGGCTCCGATCCTGAGCAGACCACCGGACGACCTCTCCATACCGCAGTGCCGACACACGCCTGCGACGTCAGCCTCATGCGACGAGTCCCACCCGTGGCGCGGACCGCGTTCGATTGCGCGCCTACGCGGCGCAACCAGTCCGGTTTCGACGACGCGCACGTTGCGGCGCCAATCGTCGCCGTCGAGGCAGCCGGGCATCTCGGAGATTGCCCACTCGACGTACCCGAGCACGCCTTCTTCAGTGGCCTCAGTAGCGCGCGGGATGTCCAGCGTCACTACCACTGTGACCCTGTCGGTCACTTGACCGGCCTCCGCCCGAACATCGCCAGGAGCTTCTGTCCGCGGCGCACGCGTGAGTCCGTGGCGAAGTAGGTGTCGGGCATCGCGATGCGAGCGACGCGCAGGAGACCAGCGACCGCCGCGACGACGCGCTTCTCGACCTCGGGATGAACGACAGTGCTGTGATGGGCGTCGAGGTCGACGCTCGGCCAGTCGTGAAGGCTCTTGACCGCCCCCGGTTTCTTCGGCATCGTGGGCTCAAGGTACTTCAACCTTATAGGGTTGACAAGATTATTTTTTAGCAATAGCTAAAACTGCTCAGGTGTTCAGTAGCGGCTGCGCTCGGCACCGTGATAGGGTTTTTCGTCTAGCGAAAAAGGAGCCCTGTCATGTCGAACGTTCTCAAGATGCCTGGGATCAAAGAGGTCCCGAAGGACACACCGCGTACCGACCGCAGCAGCATGGAAACGATGCTGCTCACACCCCAAGGCGTGGAGCGTTGGCGCAAACCTCCCTTCCAGCGCGAGCTACGCGAAACGCCAAGGGTGGTCGCGTTGGCCGAAGAGATCAAGAAGGAGAGCGGGATCCTGCCTGGGATCATCACGCTCGGACAGCTCGGCGGCGAGCTGTATCTCGTCGACGGGCAGCATCGGCTACACGCCTTCAAGCTGTCGGGATTGTCAGAGGGCTTGGCTGATGTCCGCGTCCGGTACTTCAAGACGATGGCCGAGATGTCCGCGGAGTTCATCGAGCTGAACGGTGCACTCGTGCGCATGCGAACGGACGACATCACGCGAGCACAGGAGGAGCGCAACGAGCACATCGCGCAGCTTCGCAAGCGTTGCCCGTTCGTCGGCTACGACCACATTCGAAGTGCCGGCGGTAAGACCTTGCTGTCGATGGCAACAGCCATTCGAATCTGGTTCGGGTCAGCCGGCGAGACGCCGTCGACCGGCCCGGCTAGCTCCGACGCGATCAACATGCTCAACGCAGAAGAAGGCGACAAGCTGGCCCGGTTCCTTCAGATGTGTTTCGCTGCGTGGGGGCGCGACACTGAGCACTTCAGGCTATGGAGCGCGTTGAATCTGGGCATCCTGATGTGGCTCTGGCGACGAATTGTGCTCGGCACTAACCTTCCCCCATATCGAGGTGGAAGCCGCATTTTGTCGATCAAGGCCGACACGTTCGAGAAGTGCTGCATGGGACTCGCTGCCGACAGTCGCTATACGGAGTGGCTGATCGGGCGTGCACTGCGCGAGCGAGACCGTCCTCCGTGCTACAGCCGTATTCGAGAGATCTTCACGCGGCGGCTGGCTATCGAAGGTATCCGCGGACCACGCTTCCCTCACGAGGACTGGACTAAGTCATAGCAGATGACTACTCGCCAAAAGCGCAAGGACATCCGGGGCAGCTCGGTCATCACCGGGCTGCATCTCGAACGTGACGTGGCCCAACGCCTATGCGACCAGGCGCGAGAGGACGCCGCCGGCAACGTCGCTGAGCTGGCGCGCTATTACATCCGCATAGGGCTCGGGGCTACAGCCGCACAGGCGAATCGTCTTGGGGAGGGAAATCTTGCACTGAGTAGCGGGCTCGCAGGGCTCGGGCTCGACGCGTGGACGAGAGATCGACTAATTCAGGAGGTCGCCCGTCAAGGGATCGCTAAGGCGGCAATCGCCCGGCACCTGATTCGACGCGGGCTCGGGTTCTCGGAGAAGGAATCGAAGAGGCGCGAGGCCGGCTTTGCTGCGCTAGCGAACGCACGACACGGGCTCCATGACGTGTTCCGCGGGGCGAGCGAAGAATGACCGCCTGCCCCATCGGCCCACGCCTCCTCTCCAAGCCCCTCTTGCGCAAGCTCGAAGCGGCCGCGGCCGCGCGCGGAGTCTCTGCTGTCGCGCGCAGCCCCCGCGGCTTCCTGACCGCGCTCAAGACCGACACGCTCGACCCCTGGTGGTGCCGGCGCCGGGCGGCGTTCATCAAGCGCCACACGGCACAGGTCGCGCGCCGGCATGAGCCCCTGTGGAAGAACGGCGCGCCGACACGGCGTCACCTGGCGCTCGCGATGTGGGCGTACAGCCCGACGCCCAAGCGGCTCGCGGCATGGGCGCGGAAGGGCGCAAGGTGACAGTGCAACAGCTAGTAGCTCGCGACGGCCACAAGCACTGCCCGATGGAGTGCGATCACCCACAGGCGTTCACAGCACCGGACGGCCGGCAGCTCTGTGGTTGCTGCTGGTTCGAGCACGACGTCGAGACCGAGATGGTTCTCTGCACGCCTCGGGCGTGCCCTGACCTTCCTGCGGACGCATTCGAGGCACGGTGAGCGCGGCCATCTACACCCGCAGGAACGCCATGGTCTTCGACGGGTACGGCGAGGACGTGAAGGTCGGCGACAGGATCACTGTCCTCACGCTGCGCCTCGCGGCTGACGGCACCCCGCGCAGTCTCGGCATAGCCCGCAGCGATATCCGGCGGGGCACGGTCATGGACGTAAACGTCACGAACGGCTGGAACCAGCGTGGCTTCGAATGGCAAACCGCTGACGGGTACGGAGAGCTTGGCTGGCTTGCGAGTGAGGGTGTCCGCTGGATCCGTGGCTGGCACAGCGAAAGATCGTCGACGGTCGATGCTCTGCTGGCTGCAGCACTTCTCGACAGGAGTGCCGCGTGAGCACCTACTGGGACGTCCGCTGCCTCGACTGCAACGAGGAGTCGGGCCTGCACCTCAACTGGGGCGCCGACACGTGCCGCGGGCTGGTCCAGTTCCGCGATGCGCTCGCTGCGCTGGCGGACAGCGTGCTGGTCGCGACCGACTACATCATGATCACCGTGCCAGGCGAAATCGGACGCGTCGACCCAAGCTTCTACAAGAAGCACGCGGGGCACGTGCTCGCGCCCGTCAGCGAATACGGCGACATCGACGGCGACTGCAACGAGCTTCGATCGACGGGGCCACACACGACCGACGGCGCGCGCTGCCGGCTGCCGGAAAAGCACGAGGGGGACCACGACTTCAAGCGTGTGACGCCGTGGTCGCCCGAGTGGGAGGCGGTCCGCAAAGCCGCGGCGGAGCGCCGCCGTGGCTAGAGCCGATCGTCGAAGCCTCCGGCCTCATCGCGGGGAGGCGGTGATAGTCATCGGGCTCGACGATCGGCCGATCGTCGCGATCGTGAGCAGCCTCGAAGACGCCCCCAAGGCTGGCTTCCGTTGGTCGCATCTCGGCAGCTCGGGAACGTGCCTCTTCGCAGACAAGGGTATCACCTGGATGTCGTGGGGGCCGCCCGGCGACTCTGAAGCCGTGCGCGCGCTCGAAGCGGCGTACAAGCTCGCGAGGTCGGCCGCGTGATCAAGCCCCACCAGCGCCCGGCGCCCGCCGGCAGCATCGGGCGCAACCCACAGTCGCGGGACGCGCTAGTCGCGGCCGATCCACCGCCAGGCTTCTTTCTCGGCCAGCAGGTCACGATCGTGTCTGCAATCCGCGGCAAAAGCTTCAAGGCCGCGCACGCGAACGTCGTGGCGCTCGGCGGCAAGGCGTTCAAAGCTGAGAACACGGTGACACGGCTCGTGACTGCACACGACTACGCCGACGAGGGCGTGTCGTGGGTCCGGGGCTGGGTCGACGACACCGAGGCGCTCGTCGCGGCGCGGATGCTCGTCGGGAGCGTAGAGCCGTGAGCACGGCCACCCAGCTCGTGCTGCCCGATCCGCTCTGTGCTGAGCGTGCCGGCTGGCCTTACATCACGGTGGTGAGCGTGAGCGGCTACAGCCACGTCACGGAGGCCGCGAACCTGGCTGGCAGTACCTTTCGCTGGTACCTGAGCTGGGGCTACTCAGAATTTGCCGGGCTGTCCGAAGAGGGCGTCGTCTGGATCCGTGGCTGGCACGAACGTGAGTCGGACGAGGTTCGCGCGCTCCTCGCGGCGTGGAAGCTCTGGAGGTCGGCAGCGTGATCTCCGTCGGCGACAAGGTCACGGTCATTGGGTACACGAGTCGCACCTCTTTTGGCGAACCTCCTGTCTGTGTACTGGCCCGCGCCCACGTCGTCGACGTCGACGACAGCGAGTTCAACTGGATGGCGACACACTCAGAGATCGACAACACGACGTCGCTGAGCAGTGCCCGCCACGGCACGTGCGCCTTTGCCGAGCAGGGTGGCTGCTGGGTCGAGGGCTGGCCGGCGTTTGACAGCCCGGAGATCTCCGCGCTGCGCTCAGCGTGGCTGCTGGCGCCTGGTGCAGTTCCGCACGTCACGATGGACGATTGGAGCAGCGCTGATGTGGGCTGGTACGACGACGATCTCGACGACCGTGACCACCTTGGACGGGAGTTCAAGCCGTGAACAGCCCGGCGCTCGGGGCGAGGGTGACGATCGTCCGCTGGCGCACCGATACGCTCTGTCACGCTGAAGTCTGGGGGCACCAGTTCGCAGGATCGTTTCAGTGGAGTGATGGTAAGGCAGACGGATTCGTGGAGACCGACACCGAAGGCGTGCACTGGGCGCGCGGCTGGCTTCAGGACTGGACAGAGGAAGCCCGCGCACTGCTCGCTGCACACAAACTAGCAAGGAGCCAGGAGACATGACGACGACCGGAAGTCAGATCAAGCCAGGGGACGAAATCACAGGGCTGTCGCGCGGCGGGATGATCGGCCGCGGGGCGGTCCACACCGTGAGCAATGGCGAGTTCTTCGTGCAGCTCGTGCTGCAGGGCGGAGCGCGCTTCAACCACTACTTCAAGATGAGCGACGAAGGCATCACGTGGGTGCGCGGCTGGCACGACGACATGGAGGCGGTGAAGGCGCAACTCGCGGCGAAGAAGCTGGTCGACAGCGACGACGGCGACGAGTGAGCACAGTAGTCTGGGCCGTTAAGCAGGCTGTCACCTTCATCGCTGCCGGCGCGGTCTTGCACGGGCAGGACCCACCGGAGGGGGGCACCGAGGGTATCGACTGGATCTGGGGAGACCACGAGCCTGGGTCAGACGAGGCTCAGGCTCTGCTCGCCGCGTGGCTACTGCGCGGTCCGAGGCCCCTCGATCTCGGACAAGCAGAACGGCTGTATGTGGCCGGGGTGCTGACGCTCGAAGAGTGGCAGCGAAACCTCGACCTGTGGGACGTCGAGTTCGCGGCTGGTAACGTGCGGTGACCCAGGCGCCGACAGACTCGTTCGCCGTCCCACTCATCGTGATCGTGCATCCGGGGCGAGCTGTCCGCGCAGTCGCACACGTGGAGGAGCTTAGGGGAACCAACTGCGACTTCGTCTGGTACTTTCGCCATAAGGGGCGTTTCGGCGGCAGGCGCCCCATCGACGAAGAAGGTGTCACCTGGATGCGCAGCGATTCGCCCGTCAACAGCGAGGAGGCCGAGGCGCTGCGGGCAGCCGCGATGCTTTCAGGACTGCTCGCCCGGCACGATGGTGTCGCGGCGTTCTTCTCGTTAGCCGATGCGCAGCCGCGGTACAACAACTGCCCACGGCACACGGAACGGTTCCGCCCGGTTCCTCGACGGGACGTCACGCGGGTGGGGCGCAGACGATGAGCGACCGCGTGTGTGGCGGGGATCGCCCTGTGTGGCCGGGGCTCCAGATCATGTACGTGGACCCCGGATCACGCGCGGTGTTCGCCGCCGAGATCGTCGCGTGCTTCTACAACCCCGACAGCATCGAGGGGGACTGGTTCAACTGCAAGACGGGATACTACAACCCGTTCGGCAGCGCGCTCCGCACGTGCGACGAGGGCACGACGTGGAGCCGAGACGCGAGTCCCGAAGGGCAGGCCGCGCTGCTCGCGGCATTCAAGTTGGAGCAGTCGGCCGCCTGATGGCCCTGCACCCGGCATCGGTGACGGACGGCGACAAGGTCACGGTCTTGTTCGGGACCGGGGCGGTACAACGGCCATACGTACGCAAGCTGACCGTCATCGGCCATCTGAAGTCGGGCGAGGTGCACGCGCGCCTAGGGCAGCATTCAATCGTGCTGGACTACGCAGAGTACGGCGTCACGTGGGCCAAAGGCTGGGACCGCGCAGACGATCTTCTCGCCGCATTCCTTCTTGACCTATCCGCCAGGTAGCTGGCATACTCCGCAGGCATGGCACTACGCCCTGCGATCAAGCGTGATTCCCCGCCCCTCGCCATCAGGCAGGTGCACAGCGACGTTCACCTGATCGCCCATGACGTCTTCATCCCGGTCCAGGAAGCCGACCGCGCGCAGACCGAAATGGCGCTGGCCCTCATCGGGAAGCTCCGCGATCGCGCGCTCCAGGCCATGAAGGACCAGGACGTCGACCTGGCCGACGCCGAAGAGGACAAGGTCGTCTTCGCCTTCGACTATCGGATCGAGAGCGGCCACGTCGTCGTGCAGGTGGATCAGGTCGCCGAGTGAGCGTCGCAGCCGGCGACAAGATCACCGCCTGGTTCGACGGCATTTTGACGTGCGGCACGGTGTGGGCGGTCAGCTTCAACGACGGCCTGCTGGGATGGTCTCCGATCGACGGTAGCCGGCGCCGCAACGTGCGCCTCGACGAAGAGGGCGTCACCTGGATTCGCGGCTGGCACGTCGAAGGGTCCGAGGAGATCCAGGCGCTGCGCGCGGCGAAGAAGCTTTACGACTCGGCCGAGCGCGACACGTCGCCGACTGTGAGCGCCGGCAACGGCGGAGCCCAGGCCATCCCGATAGGGGCGCTGGTCGCGCTCACGGTGAGCAGTCGCTTCGTCGGCCAGATGACGGTCGAGCGCGCTGCCACCGTTCGCTGGCCAGACGTCGACCTGCCCTGATTCGACACCCCTCGGCCGCCCGTAGTACCATCGGCTCATGGCCGAAGTGTTCACCATCTCGGGTCCGCCCGAAGTCCAGCTCCTCGGGCCCGCCGCCGGCTCGGCGCCCTGCCCGAACGCCAAGACGCTCGCCATTGCCGGGGGCGTGAGCCGCATCGGTAGCCTCGGGCTTGGTGGGTACGGCGCCTACAAGATGTTCCAGAAGGGCTGGGCGCCCGGGGTCCTCTCGCTGGTCGGGGCGGCCGCGCTCTGGTTCAGCGGCAGCCGGCTGCTGACGGCCGCCCAGCTCGCCCGCGAGGCGTGCGGGAGCGGCAAGTGAAGCGGCGGCGCCGGGCGCGACTGGGAGCGAGCGCGGTGGAGCACACATCAGCCGCTGATGGGCTCATCACCCAGGGGATCGACAGGGCCGACTCGGCGCTCTTCGAAGTACAGCACAATCGCTGCGACCGCGCCTACGAGTGGCTCAAGAAGGCACGCTGGAACAACGGCGCGGCGTGGGCGCATCGCGACTCCGGCGGGCGCGCACCGCGACTGGCCGAGTTCGATCAGAGGCTCCAGCACGCCGATGACACGTTCCGCAACGCCTGCTTTCCCAAGGGGGCCTTCCTCGGGGGCCGGCGACGGTGAGGAAGCGCCGCCGCAAAGCCCGCCTGGGCGATCCCCTCGAAGACCACGCGCGCCGCGCGCGGCAGGCCGCCACCGACGTCGAGACCCAGGCCCGAGTCAGCGTCTCGAACGCCTCACAGGGCTTCTGCACGCGAGCCTACGACGCGCTCATGCAGGCGGACGAGGCGTACGGCATGCTCCGGGCCAACGTCAGGGCAGGCGGCGTCGTGGCCACCACCATTCCACGAAAGGCCCTCACCGACGCGCGTGGGACGTTCTTCCGCCGCTGCGTCGTGCCGCGTTAGCGGCCGCAGCCACAGGGCTTCTTGACGCGCGCGCCGTTCATCTTCGGCTGCGGCTTGCCCCGCGAGACGTAGGCCGCTGCGGCGATCCCGCCGACCGCCGCCAGGCCGCCAAAGATGGCCGCCGCGACGCCCGCGTTGCTCTTCTTGGGAGGTGGTGGTTGCCCGAGCATGCGACAAGTCTAACGCTTGCGGGCGCCCTTCCGCAACTTGGCGCCCATGAGCGCGAGCGCCGCCTCTTCGGCCTCTTCGAGCGCGGCACCCTTCGCCACGTCTCGGGCGTCACCGAACGCGATCGTCTTCACCAGCTTGCCCACCACGATCAGGCCAACGAGCACGGCGAGTCCGATGCCCACCCACTTGATGGCCTTGAGCGGGTTGTGTGCCGCGTCCGTGGCGAGCTTGTGCAGCCCTTCCTTGAAGAGGTCGATCAGCGCGCCGGTCAGCCCCCGATTGAGGTCGGCCGCTTCGGTGCTGACCAGCCGCGTGCTCGACAGCGCCTGCGTCACCGCGAGCGTGACCTTCTTCCGGTTCAGCGGCGAGACCGGCGCGTCGTCATCTGGCAGCCCGGCGTAGACGCGCATCGCGTAGCTGTTGTCCGTGTTCAGCAGCGTCACCATCGCCTTCGAAGCGATCTTCGTGCCGTCGACCGGCGAGATGAAGGACGGCACGGTCGCCGCGACCTGATAGCCCTGCTGCAGGTACTGCGCGACAACCCCGAGCACGGCGCGCGCCTGCCGGTTCGTCTGCATCGGCGCGAGCAGCGCGGCCGCCTGCTGAGCGTCGGCGTCGCTGGGCTTGGGGGGCCCCATGAGCTGCACGTACGAGGAGGGCCCGGCGCCATTGCGCTGCCGAATGAGCTGCAGGCCGGCGTCGTCGAGGAACATCAGCGCCTCATCCACACGACATGTCTCGAACCAACATCCATCGACGAGTGCCCGAGACGTGCAGCCCGCGGGCTTTCGCCACTGCACGGACGCGCTCGGCTTGCGCTTGCGTGTAGCCCTCCAGGTCGAACGTGACCTCGCTTGCCGCACTTCACCTGATCCAGAATCAGGTCCAGCTTCGTCTTCTTCGCCATCAGCAGCACCTCTTCGACGCGCGGCCGATCATGAACGCCAGCGCCGCAGCGGCGACGCCGAGCCCGATCGACTTCACGGTGTACCACCAGACGAAGTAGTCGGGCGCGACCGTGATGGCCGTGCGCGCGTCGTCAGAGAAGCCCGAGAGCTGCGGCTGGGGGCGAATCATCGTCTCGACCGCCCCAGCTCGGCGCTGTAGCGCCTTGGGTTGCGCCCGCTGCCGTATACGATCCGTCGACCCTTCCACGTGATGACGGCGCCCATCGGGAATCCGCCCTCTGCTGCCCACTCCTTTGCGTAGCGCAGATAGTAGGCACCTGCTGCACCAGGAGAGCCGAAGCACCGCTTAGGAACGGACGGTGTCGTCCCTCCGATCGTCTTGATAAACAGGCACGCGCCCTTCACTGCCACGGCGTCACCCGAAAATCCAGCCGAGCACTCCTCCCGCGACGGCGCCCACGACCGTGCCGGCGGCGCGGTAGCCCTGCGGCGCGAGTGCTGCGCCGAAGCCGGCGCCCGCGATGGCCGTGATGCTCGCACCGACCGTCGTGCGGCGCTTCAGGAAGACCTTGAGGCGCAGCGGCTCGGGCCCACCGCGGAACATGTCGTGGGCGGCGGGCGTCGCCGGCACGAGGCGGCCGTCGGGCAGGAACATCATGTTCGACAGGTCGCCCGGCCAGCGCGCGCCCGGCTCCGCCTCGCGCACGTTCGTGTTCGGCGTGCGGTACACGGTGTTGCCTGCGTGGGCCGCTTCGACGTTCGAGCCCGGCGCCCGGCGGACGGGCCCCCCGCCCTCGTTCGGATTCCAATCCGGAGGGTACGGGACGAGCGCGTAGCCGGCGCCGAGGTTCGAGGAGATCATCAGCGTGTGGGGGACTTGTCCGTGTCACGCGCCTGCGCGACGAACATCGAGACCATGAAGAACTTGCCGGCCGTGCCGGCGCCGCCGATGAGGCGCAGCGACGGACCGCCCGCGGGGTCGGCGAAGGCAGGCAGGGAGATGGTCGGGCCCGCGTCCGTACTCGACAGGCTCGCCAGCGACGCGGAGAGCTGCGCGCCGGGCAGGTCGGTCGCGATGGAGGTCGAGTATGGCGTGACCGCGATCGAGAAGCCGAGACGCAGCGGCGAGACGAAGCCCCCAGCAGCGCCTGCCGCCGCGAGCACGGGGATGCGGAAGGGACGGCCGAGCACCTCGTAGTAGGCGCCGTCGCCGCCAGCCACGATCGGGGCACTCTGCGAGCCCGGACTGTTCTGCACGAGAATGTCCACTGGGGTCGTGGATACTGAGGTCGGCATCTTGACCACGTAGGTGCGGACGATCATCGTGCAACCAGGCTACACCAGGGGGGCGGCCAGGGTCAAAAGCGCTAGGAAAACACCCGGATCGTCTGCGGCCCCGTCGCGGTCCGGACCGTCGCGATAGCCTGCCGCCAGTTCGCGATCGCCTGTGGGGCCCACGACAACGACGTGAGCGGGTTGCCCCCCTTACGAAGCACGTTCTCGACTGTCGTCGGCCCCTTGTAGGCGAGCCGCGTCAGCTCGTCGAGCGCGGCCGGCGGCGAGCGCCCCGCGATGGCGGCGAGCACCTGCTGCTTGAACTCCGCCATCAGCCGCGTACCCCACTCGATGTTGGTGGCCGGGTTGAGCATCTGCGCGGGCGTCACACCGGCAGCGGCCATGTCCTTCGCGTGCGCCACGACGTTGACCTGCATCAGGCCCACAGAGCGTCCGTCGGCGTCGCCGCGCGCGTTCGGCTTGCCCCGAGACTCGACCAGGATCGTGGCGATCACCCATTCGAGGGGCAGCCCGTTCTTGCGCGCCTCCTTGTCCGCGAGCTGCACGTACTGCAGCGGCAGCCCTGTGGCGGCGGCGATTCGAGCGAGATTTGGGCCGTGCGTGAGCTTATAGGCGGCGAGGATCATGCCCGCCATCGCGAGCAGCCCTAGAGGGAGCACTTCGCCAGCCCCCTATCCCGTCTTGCGCTCGCGCTCCGCGAACAGCACCGGCGAGATCTGGATCTGCAGCGGCAGGTACACGGGCGCGTCCGTCACCGCGTATAGCTCCTGCAGGCCGACCAGCAGCGCCTCGTAGTTGAGCCCCGGCGTCAGCGCGAGCCCGTTCTGCGGCGAGACGCCGGACTTGCCGATGTAGATCGTGAACTGCACGAGCGGCGCGGTGAGCACGGCAACACGGTTCGGTGCCGTGGGAGGCACGATCTGCGTCGCCTCGACGCCGTCGGTCCCGACTGCCGCGAACGGGATGACGAGCGTCGAGTAGAACTCGACCCGTGGCGGTGCGCCGGTGCGCGCCCCGAGCGGCTCCGAGTTCGGCGCCGGCATCTGCGACGGCGATGCACGCAGACCACCCTGGATGATGGGGCCCGGGTTGCCGAAGCCACCCCCGCCCATCAGCTCGCTGAATCTGCGTGCCTCGCCGGCCATGAGCCGCCTTACCGCGGGATCATCAGGTAGCCGAGGAAGCTCATGTCGACGGTGATCGGGTTCACCGTGTCGTTGTTGTTCACGGCGACGTTCATGGCGCCGCCCTTCGGCCGGATCGTCCACGGGAAGTTCCAGCACCACTTCCCGGTGTTGTCGTCGACGAGATCGGCGACCAGCGAGGCGTTCTTCTGCAGCGGCTGGTTGAACGTCTGATCCTGGATGGAGACCTGCCAGTCGCGGTAGGTGTGCGCGATGTCCTGCGAGAACTTCACCGCGTGCACTTCCATCGGCCATTCGAGGTTGAACGTGAACGAGGTGCTGTTGAGCACGACGTTCTGTCCACCGGCCGGAATGACCTGCCCCTGCGCGAGCGGCAGCGAGTAGGGCATGCGGATGACGGGCTGGCCGAGCAGCGGGTCCAGCGCCTCCTTGATCCTGTTGATCCACGGTCCGAGCTGGACCAGCATGGCCTCAAGGCCAGGGGAGATTCCGGGTGCGACGCTCATGGAAACCGATGATAGGACGGAGGTGGGGAGGAAGGCAAATCGGGCACTAGAGCGTCTGGAGGGAATCGAACCCCCGTCGGCAGGATCATTACTCCTGCTGCCCGGCCACTGGGCGACAGACGCAAGTTTTTCGTGGGCGAGGGATGGACTCGAACCACCGACCTCGCGGCGGATGTTACTCCGCCTCGTGCTCTACCTCTGAGCTACTCGCCCTGGAGCCGGGGGATGGGCTTGAACCACCGACCTCCCTTTCGGGCGCTCTAGTCGACTGAGCTACCCCGGCAAATGTTGAACCTCGAAACTTCGGCAGGCTCGACAGCGTGCGCTTTCCGATGGAGCGCAGCACCGGCGCGACGCCGATGGCCATGAGCTGGCCGAAGTAGGGCGCGTCCGGCTCGTAGACCGGGTGCCAGGCGAGCCCAGACAGCGTCAGGCGCGCGAGCAGCGCATGCAGGGTCGCCTCGTCGGGCACGGACAGCACGATGGCGTGGGTACCTTCCGGGAGGCTGCCGGGGCTCGATTCGCCCGCGGCGTGCGCGATCATGGCGGCGATGATTCCAATCGGGAGGTCCGCTCGAACGATCACGTAGTGCGTGAGCGGGTTCTGCTGCGATTGGTCGACCGGCCGGGCGCTAATGCATGGGCCCAGTCTACACACGAGGGCAGGGCCGTCAAGCGAATCGCGAAAAATCGTCTGCGGCATCCGGATCGGCGCCACCGCCGCCCGTTAGTGGGTGGTATGCGAAAAATCCATCTCCGCTACGAACAGGGCCGGGCTGCCATCTGCGGCGCCGGCCAAGGACAGAAACTCTACCAGCACGTCCAGGCCGTCACGTTCGAGCAGGTCAGAGCAGATCCGGCAGCGCTCAAGAGGGTCACCTGCACGCGCTGCGACGCGCTCGCGCCGTTGTACCAACGAGCGTGGCGCAAATAGAAAAAGGGCGCGGCAACCAGGGGGAGGCTGCCGCGCCCTCGCTCAGCTCAACGAGCCGAGCACCAGCCGATCAGACGACCGGGCGGCGGAGGAGACCTTCGAGGGTCTCCTTGACGTCGAACCCGATGTTGGTCGCCGGGATGCCCGACCAGTCGAAGTAGCCCTCGACCGTCGGGAACGGCGGGCCCACCGCGACCGAGGCACCGCCGATGCCGAGCGTCGCCTGCGGGGCGAGGAGCGCCACGTACGCGATGTTCGGGCGGAGCCAGATCGGCAGCACGAACGCGCTCTGGTCACGCGGCGACGGCAGGCCGTTGTTCGCGTTCTCCAGGTTCGTGGTGGTGCCGAAGACCGAGATGCCCGACCCCTGCGGGTACTTGGACACCGGGCCCTCCGACTGCACCTTCTGGTTGACCTGGAACTTGTGGTAGGTCTTCCGGAGGAAGTCGAAGAGCACGCCGCCCGCGGTGTTCGTGGGGTCGTACCCGCCGAGGTGGACGTTGCGGCTGAACTGCGTCGCGCCGCCCACGTTGGTCTGGTCCTGGAGCTGGAAGAACTGCTGAGCGGCGTTGCGCGCCATCTCGCGGTCGATCTGGATCTGGATGCTGTAGATCAGCATCTCCCAGCCCTCCTGCAGCCCGGTGTCACCCGAGCGCGGGATGTTCGTGTCCACCGCCGTCAGCGTGCGAGCGCCGCCGGGGATGGTCGCGCCCTGGGCGCCGATGAACGCCTGGATCACCTGCGAGTCCGTGCCTTCGAACTCGACGGTGGCGTAGAGGCGGTCGTGCGTCCAGTCAGCGAACTCGATCGGGAAGGGGACGCCCCGGACCCGAACGGTGAGTGTGCCGGTGTTGGCCATGTGTCGTTGTTCCTTCGAGGGGGGTCGGCGTTGCCGGTATGGTCCCCCTCCGTGTGGGTTCACCGCTGCGTGTGGTCACCTGCACCGGAGCAGCGGCTCTCCGGACGCACAGAGGAAAAGGTCACGCGCTTACTGCGCGCTGAGGAAGTTCGAGCCGAAGCCCGAGCTGCCGAGCATCTCGACGTAGTCGCCCGCGCCGCCCGCGCCCGCCAGCGGATGGACTTCCTCCGCCACGTGGGTGCCGAGCATGCCGGTCGACCCCGAGCCCGAGTCCATGATCTGGACTGCGGCCTCGTCGCCCGCGCCCGAGAGGGCCTCGTACGCCTGGGGCGTGATGATCCCCAGCTCGTAGCCCTTCATGGTCTCGTCGCGATGACCGAGGCCCATGAAGCCCTCCAAGATGCGCGGGATCGTCATGATGCCGACGGTGACGAGCGCGCTGATGCCCGTCTGCCGGTGCTTGTGACTGAACGCCAGCGCGCCGCCCACGAGACCGCCGAGGACGAGCCCGTGAATCCCCGCGTGGCGGAGAGCAGCCGGGTTCTTCTTGGCGTGCAGGTGGGCGAGCATGATGCCGATCTGCGTGGCACCACCTCCGATGAGCGGACCAGCGATGGCGGGATTGCCCCCACCATCACCGAACCCGCGGAACCTGTGTCGAGCCATGTTCGTGTTCCTTTGTTGGGGTTTTGGTTCTGGGTTTCGGGGGACGAACTAGCGCCGACGACGGCGGCGGCGCGAGCCCGAGAGCTTGTGCGTCCGCTTCGTCTTGAGGCAGCGCCCCGTGTGCTTGTTGACGCCGTACCTGCAGTGCCGCTTCATGTCTCTTCTCCTCGTGGGGTGTGGGTGGGATCAGAGCGCCGTTCTGACGACGACCCCGTTCTGGAAATGCATCTCGATCGCTCCGCCGCGCATCAGCGCCGCGAGCGGGCCGCCGACCAGCTCTGGGGGCAGCGACGAAAGACCGTTCTGGACGAGCGCGCGGGCGGCATCGCGCATCGCCTGCGCCGCGCCCTGCGCGCCGTTGACTGGCGGCGAGGCCGCGATCTCGAACTTCGCCACTGGCTTGCCGTTCCACTCGCCGAGCAGCACGCTGTTGTCGCTGGGCGTTCCGTGCATGCGCGCCGAGGGGTGCAGCCGCTGAATCTCGGCCGCCATCGGGTGCATGCGCCGGTGGTGCATGTGCCAGTGGTGCCGGTCGCTCTCGCGGCGCGGGGGCGGCCCCAGCTCCGGCGCGGTGATCGGCTGCGGCGGCGTCGCGGTCACGGTCTGGGTGACGGCCGTGGTGACCGGGCTCGGCGCCGCGGGGATGAGCGGCGTGACCGCGGGCAGCGTCGCCTGCGGGATCGGCGGCGGGAGCGAGTCCATGCCGTCGGGCGACGGGATCTGATCGGTCGGCCAGTGGGTCACGTCGCGCACGTGAGCGGCCTGGATGTCCCGACGCGCGTTCGCCGGATCGACCGGCTGAATGAGACCCGTGCGCATCACGAGCGCAGGAATGGAGCCGCGTCCGCCGGGTCCGTTCTGCGTCAGCATTTCGAGTGCTCCTGGGTGATGGGTTGGAGCGACTCGGGCCAGAAAACGCAAAAAGGGCGCTCGCCCGCAGTTGCCTGCGGAGGAGCGCCCGATTTTCGAGTCGCTAAAGGGTGGGGAACCGAAGCTCCCCTATGTGACGAGCAGTGTGCCGCAGGATTTGGGCGGCTGTCAAATCGGCGATAGAGTGGAGGTCAGCAGCCGATGACCCGCGCGCGCGTCCACTACATCCCGCCCGGCCAGCACGTCCTTGCAGACGCCCAGCCTGTTCGGCTCTCCGACTTCATGGTCCCGGCCACGGTCGGCAGTATCGCCGGCTTCGCCGCGGGCGTCGCCGTGCGCGCGCTCATGGACGGCGAGCACGACACCACGAAGGATGCCGCGGCGTACATGGTCAACAGCGGCGTGTTTCTGCTCGTCGGCGGCCTCATGTGGGTCATCCGACAGAGCCGGCAGCGCTGATGGCCACCGCCACACCCGCCGAAGTCCTGCTCGAACAGGGACAGCTCGTCGCCGTGGCGATGCGCTTCGGCGTCTTCGGTGTCGAGGTGCTGAACCCGTCGTGCCTGGGCGGCCGCCGGTGCTTCTCGATCGCCACGAAGGGCTTCAACCTTCCGCCCATCTGGGACTACGAAGACGAAGGCGTGCTGTGGTCCCGCGACGTGAGCAAGGAGTCACGCGAGGCGCTCTTCGCTGCTTCGATGCTCGCACGGAGCGCCGCATGATGGAGCTGCTCGCGCTAGGCCGCGCGGTCATCGTCGTCGCGGGAGACACGGTCGTCCATACGGTCGTGCGCACGCCGACAAGCGTCGCAGGCAAGCCCCTCGGAGCCCACCGCGGAGAGGCGTACTTTCTCGTCGAGCACCGCCACGGCCTTGAGACCCGACGCTTCGACTACACCGACGAAGGCGTCACGTGGTCACGGGACACGAGCGTCGACGGGGAGCGCGTGCTTCGCGCCGCGGCACTGCTGCATCGATCAGCACAGCCACGTGACGGCTTCGCGGCTGGCTTCGCCGCCGGGATCGAAGGCATGCTCCGGAGGCCCATCACATGAAGCGCACCGTCCGCCCCGCCGCGTTCGTGTTCATCCAGGAGGGCTGCCCCGCCTGTCACGACTTCATGCCGAAGCTGCAGTCAGCGGCGCAGGGCTTTCCGCACGCGCTCGGCGTCTACGATGTCAGCCGCGGTGGCCGCGAGACCGCGTTCGGCGACAGCATGCGCGTGCGCGCGACGCCAACCACGATCGTCATGGACTCGCGCGGGCGCTTTCACCGTGCCGAAGGCACGATGGGCGTGGGGCAGATCCGGGCGCTGCTCGGGCGAGCGCGCTGATGGCGTTCCACGCGGACGGCGTTCTCGCAGGGGCGTACCGGGGCGGCCGCGCTGACCTGTCGAAGACGTTGCTTCACGCGGTCAGTGACGTGCCGTTCACGATCGGGCGGCTGAGCCGTCGTGCCGGGCAAGCTCTCTGCGTACCGTCGCTGGACATGGCCGGGTACTATCAGCCGCTCTCCGAGGTCACCTGCCCCCGGTGCCGCGAGATCATCACGCGGCTCGTCCCGAGCTGTCCGCGTTAGCGGATCGTCGAGTCCTCATGCCGCAGCTCGACGATCACCGAGCCCGAGCCCGTCGCCGCAAGCTGCAGCACGTTCGCGCCGCCTGATTGCGTGTAGAGGTACGATGCTGTCGGCGGTGAGGCGCCGTTCGGGATGACGGCCACCGAGAAGTCGATCGTCTTGTTCGAGTCGAGCCCGTTCCACGTCGTGGTATCCGTCAACGCGATCGACTGCAGGTGCGCCTTGAGCGGCCCCGCCGCGGCGTCAGCGATCATCCTCGCCTGCGTCAGCTCGTTGTCGGTGATGGCGCCGGTGGGCGTGAACAAGTAGCGCAGCATGTGCTGCGTGGCCTTAAGGAGCGTGATGAGCGTGATGAACAGGAAGAACATGGGTCACCCCTTCGTGATCTGCTTCGCGCCGATCTTGCACCGGCCGTTTCGTTGAGGCGTGAGCACGACGTGAGCGCGGAGCCCCGTTCGGCACTTCCTCTTGCCGCGGGCCTTCGCGCTCCAGTCGCCCGTGCGACAGCCGACCATCACCCAGTTCCGGCCGCGCTTCGTCCAGCGGAAGCTCCGCCGGTCGAAGGCGGCCTTCGCGAGCACCTCGCGCTCGCAGAAGGTTCCGGTGATGTGACGTCGACTCATTTTTTTTTCAGCCGATCAGCGTGTTGCGCAGCTCGATGGTGACTGCCCAGAGGCCGCCGCCTGCTGATGCCGGCGCGGTCAGTTGCAGAAACGCTGCGATGTTCCCGCTCACGTCGCCGAACCAATCGATCGCGAGCGGCGACACGACTGACGCTGCGATCGCTGCAATCGATACCGACGAGACCCACACGTCCTGCATGACCGCTGCCACGGCCGCTGGCGTGCCCGCCGGAACCGGAGTCTTGAACAACTTGAGCAGCGGGACGGCTCGAAACGGCTGCCCACCCATCAAGGCCGCGAGCGTCGTGCTCCCTGCCAGTCCCGCTGCTGAGATCTGGAAAATACCCCCCGCTGCGTCGGCTTCGAGAGCGAACTGAATCCGCGTGGCGGTGCTCTTCGTGATCACACCAACCGACGCTGACGTCGTCGGGTCGAGAAGTGTTGTCGACATCGCTCGACCTCAGCTCGCTTTCTTCCTGGTCGCGACCAAGTACACACCGACGCCCGCGAGGATCACGAACATGACCGTCGTTGGGTCGACTCGGATGTGCTCGTACTGCGCCGGCACGAACGCCTTCACGTCGAGCGACGCGCGATCCGCAGGCAGCCCGCCCGGCCCGCGCGGCGGACCGTAGTACGTCGGCGGCGGCTGGTAGTAGGCCGGCTGCGGGGCGTAATACTCGGGTCCTGGCGCGTATGATGGCATCGAAGATTCTCCTTGCGGCGGCGTGGCGTACGAAGCTGGTGAAGTGGTGGCGGGGGGCGCGGGCGCGACGGAAGTCGACGCCGAACTCGCGGCGTGCGGTGCCTTGTCGATGTAGGCCGTGAGCTGCGCCGCGAAGGCCGCGACCTGTGCGTGCGTGAGCCGTCCAGTCGCGAGTTCCTCCGGCTGCTGAACGTAGTGAACCATCGCGCGGTTCGTGGCCGCGACTGTGCGCGGGCCGACAAGACCGTCCGCGGCGATCCGCAACGAACCGTCGCGGACGCGCGTGGCGAGGCCACGCAGGGCATCTTGCAGTCGACGAATCTTGGTCAATGGAACCGGCTTGTGCGGCGTGCACACACCTGGCGCAGCCGTGGCGCCCAGTCCGCCGAGAAGAAACGGCGCGGTACCCTTGTGGTGGCGGAACGTGCTCTTCCACTTCGCGGGCGGCTTCTCCTGTGGCAGCCACACGTTGTGATCGTCGTCGCGCCACATGATGACCTGACCGTCGCAGATGTGCGCCTCCAGGCCGTCGACCTGCTCCTCCCACCAGCACGCTTGCGCGCCCAGAGAGGCTCTGCCGATTGCCTGCGTGATCACGGAACCATCCTACTACCGGGGTAGTTGGTTCGCCAAAAGCGTCTGGGTGAGGCGCACCAGCTCCGGCTTGCCTGCTTTGATCACGATCGTCACGTCGGCGTGCATCAGCGGGTTGCCTGCGAGCTGCTGACCGACGATCTTGCCGAGCATGCTCCAGAACACAGCGAAGCTCGTGGGGACCTGTGCGGGGACGGGTGCGATGGCCGCCGGGATCATCGCCTGCTCATCCACCACGCAGCAGCACCGACGCCGACCGCAACGCCGAGCACGAGGCCGATGATCAGCGAGGTGCGCGCTGGGCACGTCGGTGCGTTCGAGAGCACGGACCCTGGGCGCATCTCGAAGCGCGCCTTCGACCCGGGCAGCGGGATCTGCATCGTGCCGCCGTTCGGGAACGTGAGCGTGCGCGTGTTGCCGTCGGACGGGGTCATCGACGGGGCTCCGTCACGACGAAGTCTTTGTGGTCTGCGAACGGGGGCTGCACGTTGAAGTTGCGATCGCTCGGCAGCGTGGTGTCGATCGTGATCCAGCGCGTCGGGAAGCGCGAGTTCTTCGGCAGCCCGGCTTGCAGGTAGATGTGGTCCCAGCTCGCGCCAGTGTTGCTGGTGATCCGGAAGCGTGTCGTGAAGCCGTTCTCCATCGCGAGCACGGCATTCAACACTGCGTGATCGTCACAGTTCGAGGCCAGTGTCCCGTCGGCGAGAAAGAAGTTGTGATTCTCCTCGACAGTAATGCACCCGACACGTGCGCGCCCTGCCGGTTCGGCGCTCTCGACGTATCCGTAGCGAAGTCCGGGCAGGGTTTCGCGCAGCGTCTCCGTTCGCTTTCGCATTCCTGGCGACGTGTATTCGTAGAGACGCCAGATCGGGCTTCTGCCCACGCCTTGGTGGTTCTTTTGGTGCTGCAGATAGTGCGGGCGGCCAAGCACCATGAGCCCGAGTCGGAGATCTTCCGCCAGGCCGTCAGACGAAGTTGCGTAGATCGCGGACACCTTGCCGTCCCACTTGCTCCCCGGCTTTGGGTGGTACGCGTCGCCGTCTCCGTGGGCCCCGATCAGCGTCTCGACGGTCTTGCGCGACCCCGACAACATGTGTGCTGGCAGTCGCATGTCGAACGAGTTGCTGCCCTGATCGCGTAGGGCGTCGATCAGTGCACCATCATCCGTTCGAACGTGCAGCTTGTACTGGGCCCTTCCATCGTAGTGAGCACTCGCGCCCACAGCGGCGATAGCCTCTTCGATCTTTGCACGGATCTCTGGGCGCATCTGTGCGATTGCCGTACCAGACCGACGTTCTTCTGCGTGGCCTTCAGCGGCATAGATCCCCGCCAGGTACGCCTCGGCAGGCGATACTTCTCCGAGATCGAGCGACGGGATCCAGGCGGCCTGCAGAATGCGCGTGCGCTCGAACCGCCGCCGTGCAGATCGGTTTTTCGCCACTTCGGCGTACTCACCCAGTGTGCGTACTTCCAGCTTCCAGTGCTTCGATTTCTGCCCATCGAGTGCCCAGAACTTGTGGTCGGCGGTCGCAACAAGATCGGTTCCGTTCGACAGTCGCGCCTTGAGCACATCCTTTTCGCCCTTGTCCTGAAAGTTAACGATCGGGCGAAACTCGTGCTTCATCGTCCGGAAGTTGTATGAGAGCGCCTCGTAGTATGGCCACATGAGCTGCAACTCGCTCAGGCGGACCAGCTCATACATCCCTGACGATTTCGATCGGCAGATGATCTTCGTGCTCGCTAGCGGGAAGCAGTCGCCTCCGCCATACTGCAGCGTCCGCCACGCACTCTGGAACGTGTCCTTCTCGGTGATGTCCCCGGTGTAGCGGATGTTCTTCTTCGTGAACCAGTAGATCGACTGCAGCTCGCATAGCTCATCGCGGCCGCGGCACGGGCTCGTGACCTCCAGTCCGATCTGGCGCATGTTCGGGTCGTGAATCGACCCGGCGGGCGGCATGCTCGGGTCGAACGCGTTCTCGCCGAACCAGACCAGCTTCCGCAAGAGCAGAACGCGATCCTCCAGCGTGCTCACCTGATGTGCCCGCAGCATCGGCGGGACCGCGCTGAATCGCATCGACGACCAGGATACCTGTGTTCCCCTACGGCCTGCAAATCCGCCAATTTGACGGCCTGGCGGCGCCCCTCGTACAGTAGTCCTCGTGATCACCCAGACCCCTCCGCTCGGCTTCTCGATCACCTCCGCGTTGAAGACCGTCGCGAAGGACACCTACCACGCCGCGCAGGACCCGCGCGTTCAGGGGCTGGTTGCGGCCGGCGCACAGGCATACGCGCCCGGCACCACCTCGCAGGTCATGCAGGCTGCCAGCCGCGCGCAAGCGGAGATCCGGCGGGCCCGCAGCTTCTGGTACGGGGGCAAGAAGATCGTCGTGCAGCCGGGGATGGCCCCGCCGCCGGGCGCGACGGAGATGCCGCCGAGTGATGATGACAGCCCGCCGTCAGGTGGCCCGGTCGTCAAGAGCCACATGCTTCTCTACGCCGGTATCGGGGCCGGATTGCTGCTCCTCGTCCTTCTCACGAAAAGGTGAACAACATGTACTTTGGTGCGATCGCTCCGCTTCGTCCCATGCCCTTTCACCCGCAGCCCCGTCCGTACGCGCCCCAGCCGCGCGTCGTCACGCGCGAGGTGATCGTGCGACCGCCGCCGCAGGTGATCGACCGGTACCACACGGTCTACCGGCCGGGGCCCGTGCAGACGATCGTGCGGCCAGACTACGGCGCGATCCAGCGCGCGCGTGAGGCGCAGGCGAACTGGGACCGTGAGCACGCACGTCTGGAGCGGATGCGCGATCGGGAGTCGATGGCGCGCCTCGCGCTTCTCCAGCAGCAGCTCCTCGCGGCGCAGCAGGCGGCAGCGGCCGCGCAAGCGGCAGCTCAACAGCCGGCCGTGCAGACGCCCCTGCCCCCGACCGTCGCGCCGACCATCATGCCGCAGCCACAGCCGAGCGTTTCGCCGGCTTCTCCGGCCGTCGACCTGACGCCCACCCAGGACGCCGCCGCGGCCGCGGATGGCGGCGGGGACGCCGGTGGCGGCGCGGAGCCCGCGGGGCACAAGCCGAAGCATCTCGTCCTCTTCGTCGGACTGATCGCCGTGGCCGGCGTCGGCGGTTACATGCTGATGAAGAAAAAGAAGGTCAAGAAGTCGGCCGACTGAACAAGGAGAACGCACATGGGCAAGGGATATCTTCCGATTCTGCTGGGCGCCGTCATCGCAGGCGTCTCGATCGTCGTCGGCGTGAAGGTCAGCAAGTAGCACTGACGCGATGATCGTTCAGACGCTCCCGCTCGGGTTCTCCCTGAACCCGCTGCACTACGCCAAGAAGGCCGCGAAGACCGTCGCGCACGATGTGGCCCACCCGATCAGCACGGCGAAGGGGGCCGCTGTGGCTGTCGGGCACGCGGTCAAGGCTGGCGTCATCAAGCCGTTCGAGTGGGTCGCCTCGAAGGTGACGGCGCCGATCCGGAACCGCGTGCACACGCTGCGCAACAGGCGCGCGGCGAAGCTCGCCTGGGACAATCGCAAGTCCAAGACGCCGAACGCGGCCGAGCAGGCACAGGCGAAGGCATGGACCAAGGCTCACCTGAAGCACCAGGGGCCGCATGGCGAGGTTCTGGCGCTGTTCGCTGGATCGGAGGCGGTCACCGGCTACGGGGCCGGGCTCGGCTACGCCGTGCAGTTCGGCGACCCGGCCACCATCAGCCTCATCGCCGCCAGCATCCCGGTCTTCATGGCGCTCATGAACTCGGTCCTCAAGAAGGCCGACAAGAGCGGCGAGGCGCCGGCCAACCCCGCGGCAGACGCGGCCGCCGTCGCATCGTCCGGATCGGCTGGCACCGCTCCGGCGGGCGCCGACGCGGGCGGGGGCGATGCAGGAGCGGCGGACGCCGGGGGCGCTGATGCGGCCGCTCCGGACGACGGCAGTGGTGGTGGCGGCGGAGGGGGAGGGGGAGGACGAGGCGGCGGCGCCGGTGCGCTCGCCAAGAAGATGGGCATCTCGAAGAAGCAGCTCATGATCGGCGGCGGAGTGGTCGGCGGACTCCTGCTCCTCGTGCTGCTGATGCCGTCGAAGAAGCCGAGCTGATGGCTGACGCGGCCACTCCCGCGCCCCCCTCGGCGTTCAGTACCGACGTCCAGCGCATCAAAACCGACGTCGGCATCGCCTGGGACTACTACGAGTCCCCTGTGACCGACGCGGCCGCGGTGATCGGCGTCGAGGCCGCCTGGCTGACCGGCCTGCTGCTCGCGCTCAAAGTTCTGGCGACCGGAATCTGGTACGAGTTCAGGAAGATTGAGGAGTAGCCTCGGCCGGCTCGGCTGGAGGCATATCGGTCTCCTCGATCACTTCGACCATCTGTGCCCGCACTGGGTCTTTCAGGGCCCTCTCGATTCCCCCGCGACGCCCGAAGCGAAGCTCGGTGAACCCAGGCCACTCGACCCGACGCTGCTTCGTCGCACACGCACACTCGTACCAGGCAAGCGCCCGTGGCAGGTCTCCTTGCCCTTCTGCGACGTCGCCGAGCAGGCAGAACGCCGTCATGCTCGGACCATCCAGAAGCGCGCGGATAGCCCAGCGCTCCGCTTCAGCCAAATTGTCCTCGTTGTAATAGCGAAAGGCGATCGACAAGGCCGCCCAGATGCGCTCGTCGCCGAGCAGGCTGTGTGGCTCGACACGAAGGCGGAAGTCTTCGACGAGCTTGACCGCTTCGGCGATGTCTACAGCCCGACCAGCCTTGTGCTTTGCGAGATGAAAGAGAGCAAGCACGTTGCCCTTCTCGGCCTCACTGAGCAACTCGTCGATTCCGACGTCTCGCTGCGCGAGCCGGCGCTCTTGCTCTTCTGCATCACGAAGGCTCGTGTCGCAGACGATTACCGCGTCAGCCTCCCGGGGCTCGTTCGGGTAGATGATCTGATTGTGCGTCTCGGAGACCCAACGGTACTTCGTGCGCACGAGCCGCTGTGGATCGCGGTGCTCAAACGTTCCCATCTGCACACGGATCGTGTATGAGTCGACGTTGTCGGGTGCGTCTCTCACGACCGTTCGGAGATCCTCAACTTCTGCCGACCCGAGGTACTCGTCGCTGTCGACGACCAGCGCCCACGGTGCGCGCACGCGCTCGCGGCCGAGGTTTCGAGCAGCCGCGAAGTTGATCCGGCCCCGCGGGTTGCTGTCTGTCGGCCCCCACGCCTCACGGGACATCCTGATGTCCTCGGCCTGAAAGACGAACGCGCAGTCGGCGTACGCGAGCGCGACCTTGAGCGTCTCCTCGTCGCTTCGACCATCAACCCCCAGGACGATCTCATCTACGTGGGGAAGCACGCTGAACAGCATCCGCTCCAGACCTGCGGCGTCGCTTCGCACAATGGTGTCGAGCGCGATGAGGGGTGCCTCGGGCTCGCCAGGGTCGATGTCGACGAACAGGCGTGCAGCATTCGCACTGAAGCGCAGCCGCCCTTTCGGCGCCAGCGCGGATCGTAGCTCGGAAACACGAGGCCCGCCTCGCTGCGGGTTCGGCAGAACGAGACGGGCCGGGGCGACGAACGTCAGCTCGGCCAGTGCTTCGGCCGTCGTGTGCTCGATATCGACAACCTCACGGGGCATTCCGTGAGGCTATCACAAGCGAGCTGCTGGCTAGATCTCCATCGAGTGCTGGCGCTGCACGTAGAGAACGCCGTGCACCGTCGTCGCGCTGGTGCCCGTGCGGCGCACGCGGACCGCCGCGTCCCGGATGATCCCACCGGTGCCGTAGATGGCGCTGTGCCCCGCCTTCTGGAACACGGTTCCGCCCACGGTCAGGAACGGCAGCCGCGAGATGCCGCCGGTGCCGTTGCCGCTCGTCGCGCCGATGAAATCGACGTAGAACATCGCGCCAGCACCGCTGGTGATGGTGCTGTTGTTCGTCGAGTTGCCGGCCGGCACCGCCCACGCCATCACCTCGCGCGCACGCTTGCCGGTGCTGCTGCCGGTCACGGCTTCGAGCCGCTCCAGCACGCCACCGTGCCGATCGCCGCAGGTCAGGCCGGCGCGAAACTGCGTGAGGGGAAAGATGGCGCGGGTGGCGCCGCCGCCGATCGAGAAATCGAAGTACAGCTTCTTCTTGGTGACAGGATTCGTGGTTGCCATGGTGGGTTTTTGTTCCTCTTCGGGACGGGTTCCCGGACTCGGCCGCGGTCCCGACCGCAGCAGAGGGTGACGAAACGCAAAAAGGCGCCCACCGCAGAGACCATCCCTGCGAGGAGCGCCCGATTTCCGAGTCGCCATGGGGAGGAGCCTGGTAGCTCCTCTATGTCCGAAGAGGATCGCCGATAGGGACGGGAGCTGTCAAATCAGGCTGAGCGCATCGAAGCCTTCGCCCCGAAAGGTCGGCGACATCCGCGACCCGGTGTTCCCCACACGCGAGTCTTCTCCGCCCACGTGCTGTACGAGGCTCGGGTAGTGCACGGCACACGGTGTCCCGGGGACCTCCCAGAAGATCCGGTCGGCGCCGTGCCTCTCAGGCCACGCGGCGAGCTTGCCGGACGACAGGATCGCACTCGCTGTCTCGGCGGGCAGCGTGATCGCCTGGTTCGATGGATAGTACCGCTCCAGCACAGCATGTGCCGTTTCAGCAGGCAGCGTGATCGCCGCGTTCGTGGGAGTGAAGTTCGCAGCCGCCGAAATGTGTAGAAACGGCTGCTCGATCGGGGACTGCTTGTTCTGGGTCGTGAACCACGAGATGAGCGCGAGGTCGATATCGAACTCCGTGCGTCGGATGTAGTCGAGCGCGTTCCTCGCGAGCTGAACATCGTCCTCGAACATGGTGAGCATCTGGAAGTCGGGCACCTCGCTCGTAGCTGCAAGCACGTGCAGAAACGTTTGCGCTTGTCCGAGCGTCTCGCTGCTCGTGTGCACGACCCATCCGGCGTGCACCAGTGCCGTAGCGGCGTTACTCGCGTCCTCATCCATCGGTCCGTCATGAACCAGTATCTTCGGGCCGTCCCATCGCACGAGCCCTGCACGAACGAGCGATGAGATCGTCTTGGTCAGGTACTTTCCGCGGCCTGCACACGACATCACTGCCAGCACGTGCTCCCTGACGGGCGTCTGGCGGTACGCGACGGGGCGAAATGGGCGAGCGAACGTTCGTAGCTCTTTCCGACGCGCTTCTCTCTGAGACGTGAGCTGCTTGATGCACGCATCAGCTTCGTTGGGTGTCGCACATGCGGCGGCATACCAGGACAGAGCCGCCGTAAAGTCGAGATCGGCAGCGGCGATCTCGCCGAGCATGCAGAACGCGTCCGTTCGAGGTGCCCCCTGCAGCGCTCGAAGAGCCCACACCTGCGCGACGGCGCTGTCTCCGTACTTCGCATATGCGGCTGCCAGCAGGACTGCCAGCTTCGCACGTTGCACGGCCTGAGCGCTGTTCACAATGCTCTGTGCGCGGAACACATCGACAGCGCCCGCGATTCGCGCGAGCGCGCTCTCACTCGACGATTCTTCGATCCGACGCGCCAGATCCGCGAAGGTGTCTGATCGCTCAGGCTCCACCAGGCCGCGATCAGAAGCGCACTTCCAGCAGTTGTGCTTGCCGACCGTGCCGAAGATTTCCATCCAGTGATCGACCGAACACGCGTTGCCACCCCAGAAGCGGTAGCGATACAGCTCGGGCTTATCGACCTCGTTGATGGTCGCGCCTCGCGCCCGCAAGTCGTCTATCAAGGCTGTATCCTCACCGTGGGCGAGATCTCGATAGGGTGGCAGGGTCGACCGACGCGCGACCAGCGTCGGCTCCCAGGCGCGTTGCGCGCTGTAGACGGTGTACCCGCAGATGCATTCGAGGTTCACGCGGCGAAGCATGCTCGCGTCGGCGCCATCAAGAGCCGCTACCTGCTGAGCCAGACGCTCCGGCATGTGGCCATCATCGTCATCCCAGATGGCAATGACGTCGCCCGTTGCGGCAGTTACGCTCTGCGCGCGAACGGCACCCAGGCTGACGCCACGCTTGGCACGTACGATCGTCGCGTTCTTCGGAAGTCCCACGAAAGCATCCGGAGCGTCCGCTACGATGACCAGCTCCCGGAACGGGTAGGTCTGGGCGTTCCAGTCCTCAATCGCCCGGCGCGCAAACGCCTCGCGGCCGGTCTTCGTGACCATGAGGCAGGAAACGAGAGGATGAATCATTGGACGCGTTCCACCAGTACCTGCCAGTTCTTGAACACCAGCTTGAGGTCGCTGCGGTACAACCACAGGAAGGCGTCGATCGCCTCTGCCACGACTTGGTCGGGCTTCGGAGCAAAGCCGTAGTCGTCGAGCAACAGAAAGCCGCCGACGCGAATCAGATCGAAGCACAGGACAGCGTCACGCAGAACATCGCGCGCGGCGTGCGAACCGTCGATGTAGCAGCCATCGTACGAGCCGAGCGGGAGCGTACGCAGAACCTCGTGCGACAGCCCTTTGCGTTTATCCAGGCGAGCGCCCGCTTCAACCGCCCGCATGTTCGCGTCGAACACCTCCTCGTAGTGTCCGTAGCTGAATGGCGCCCCTGAATCATCGCAGCCCTCGTAGGTGCCGAACGGGTCAATGCACGTGATGCGGTCGTGTGGGCTCGTGAGCGCGTTCTGGAGCAACCAGCACGTCGAGCGCCCCTCGAACGTGCCGATCTCCAAAAAGCGCGCCGGGTGTCGTGTTAGCCGCGGTAGCACATGCTGCACCCACATCGGGGTATGCAGTGTGAACCAGTCTTCAGTGAACTGAAGCTCGTTCACTTCAGCTCGCCGGCCTGCACGTCCGGGACCTTGCACAGGTACGGGTTCGCTGCGCGCCACGTCTTCACGCGCTCGATCATGGCCGAGACGGCGTCGAGCTGCTCCTGCTTGGCGCCTTGCCGCTTGCACTCCTCCAGGTAGAAGTCGAGCGTCGCCGGCACCGCGTTGTCCGTCGCCAGGAAGCACATCCACTGGTCCTGCGGGACGATGGTGCCGTCTTTGTTCTTCGCGATGATGCCATGGAACTTTCCGTCGAGTTTCATTCGGGCTCCTTTCGTTCGCGATGGGGGCGCTTCATTTGTCCGGGGTAGAGCAACGAGAACCTATTGCCTGTGCGTACGCACGGCGTCCCTGGCGCGGCGCCACAGCGTGGGCACGTAACCATGGGCCAGCTCCTCACCGCACGCAGCTCGCCCAGTACCGCGACGCCTCCTCGCACGCGTACACGTGCGTCGGCCGTGCGCCTGGTGGGTTCCAGCGCAGAGGGTTCGCCGCCAGCGCGCCATAGAGCGCGTCGTTGTTGACCCGCTTGCCGGCCAGGTACGCCTTCGCGAGCGCGTCCACGTTTGTCTCGGGGATCTCGGTCGCGGGCGAGCCGTACTTGGTCTGCACGCGATTGAGCTGCCAGGTGATGCACGTGGGGGAGAGCGGGCCGAGGTGGGGGCCGGCGGAGATAGCCCAGCGGGACTTGCGCGCAACGACCGCGGCTTCAAGATCATTGGGGGTGTACACGCCGGTTCGCCAGTCGGGCAGGTACATGTCGAGCTTGCTGACGTAGTTGCTGGTCTTGTAGAGCGCGCCGTCCGAGTGCCAGAGGTAGCTGTAGTCGGGGCTGTGCGTGAAGCTCGTAGTGAGCCAGTGCTCGTAGCACCCTTCGACGCACGAGCAGCTTTCAGTGAACTCAGGGTCGTGCCCGAGCCGCCACGACCATACGAATCCGAGGTGCTCGTCGAGGGTCTCCACGGCCTTCTTGAAGTCCGACGGCGCGTAGAAGAGCTGGTCGTCCACGGCGAGAGCGACGTGGTCGGAGTCGGCGGCGAAGCGATCGATCATCTTCCCGAGCGGATCGCCCACCTGCATCCGCAACTCGGTGAACGGGGCCTCGTGCGCCATCTCGAAGTAGGCGTTTTCCTGGAGAGCCGTCGAGGCGTAGGCGATGACGTTGACCTTGTCGATTCCTGTGCAGTGGTCCTTCACGGAGCGCAGGAGGCTGTCACACTGGAGCGCGCGGTCCTTCGAGAAGACGACGAGAGTGATCATTGCCGCCGCCACACCTCAAAGCCGCCCGGCACAGTGCGCGTGTAGATGGGAATTTTCATGCGCGTCGCAATCTCGTTCCACGCTGTCCACACCGCGTTATCGTCTGTCTCTACGGTGATGCGACCCACAGTGGGCAACGCGACTAGTCGCTTCGCTATCTCCTCGCGGTCTACGCTGTTGCTCATGTCAGCTTCTCCAGCCGCTCGTACCGCGGCTTCGCCAGGATCAGATTCCGCACGCGTACCTGCCCGTCTGGGTCCACGCGATGGTCGCTCTCCGCGTTCTGATCGTTCCACACGTAGATGGGGTGGGGCAGGTACAGCGCTCGCTCGGCTGCCATCTCCAGCATCGGCATCATCAGCGCGACATCGCCAGCCGTCTGGAACCACTGCCCCTCGTGCTGGAAGTCCTCGACCTTGATGTGGTCGAACAGTTCCTTGCGGAACGTCTTGGGGTGCGAGACCGACCACGGCCAGGCGCGGAACGCGTTCGCTTCGACTACGCGCTTCGGGTACGGGGCCATCCACGACTTCTCGCCCGACGACGTGACGAAGTTGCCGTACGTCATCCAGGCACCGCGGTTGTAGGCGTCCTCGATCATGCTGAGCGCGTAGGGGTCGAGCTGGTCGTCGCCGTCTACGATCACCACGACGTCCCCGGGTTTGCCGCGTGCTTGAATGGTCTCCACGATGTTGCAGAGCGAATGTTTGCGTCTTTTCTGCGGCACGACTGTGATCCGCGTGTCGAGCGTCGTGCTGCCGACCACGCCCACGATTGCCTCGAACGTGCCGTCCGTGCTCGCGTCGTCGACCACCACACAATAGGCCCGGCGACTGCCCATCTGGGGCTGCGCCTTGATCGACTTCAGGCACGCGCCGATGTACTTCTCAGCGTTGCGGACCGCGACCACGATCAGGAAGCGCGACACGGGCGTCTCGGCGTGGGGCAGCTCCGTGAGCCGGACCTCCTTGTCCAGCTCGCGCCACCGCTTCTGGGCCCCCTCGACCAGCCCTTTCGACGGGTACCGCGTCGGCACGTCCCCGAGGTCGAGAGCAGCGCAGTACCAGCGCTCGGCGTTCTCGACGTCGCCTTCCGCAGCCGCGATCTCGCCAAGCAGGCAGAGTGCGTCCGCGCGCACGATCGTGTCGAGCGAGCGCAGCGTCCAGACGCGCGCGTTCGCCAGGTCGCCCTTCGCGTAGTAGGCCATGGCGAGCCGGAACGACAGGCCCGCCCGCGTGTCGTCGAGGCCGTGCAGGCGTGGCGCACGGTCGCGAAACTCCAGCAGCGCGCGATCGGCCTGTTCGAGCAGGCCGGCGCCGATGAGGTACTCAGCCTGCCCGGCGAGCTGGCCGGCGTCGGGCGGGACCTTCAGGACACGTGGTGGCGCCGGAGCCGTGAGCAGGTCGGCGAACTTCTGCGACTGCTTGGCGGCGTCGAGGTACTCTTCGACGAAGGCGCGGTAGGCAGTGGACACGTAAGCGATGTTGCCGTCGGTGGGCACGAGCCGGGATAGTTGTGCCAGGCTGCGCCAACGAGAATTCGCGCTGAAGGGGACCGGCCAGTTCAGCTCGGCCCCCGGCGTATCGTGGATCAGTGGCTTGATCCCCATCGCCATCGCCTCGGCGATCGTGTAGCCGAGCGACTCCCAGTTCGAGGCGCTGAGCAGGAAGTTGGCGCTGATCTCGTCTAGCCACTTCACCGTGTCGACCTGCGGATGGATCGTCACGTTCGGCGGCCTCGTGTATTCGAGGTACCGCAGCAGGCGAGGCTCCGGCATCGCGAGCGCGACGTGGAGCTGCACGTCCGGGCGGTGCCGTGCCCACTCGAACGCGAGCTGGAACCCCTTGTCGGCCACGCCGCGCGCGACCATCGCCACGACTGGGCCCGGTCCGCGCTCCTTGAACGGGATGCTCGCGAGATCGATGCCGCTTGGGATCACGTGCGAGCGGAAGCCCCGCAGACCAGGGAGCCGCTCCTCCACGAGCTGCTTCATGAAGTTGCTCTCGTAGATCAGGGCGTCGACGTTGGTCCAGTCGAGCCGATCGAGTGGGCCGAACGCGTCGAACCCGCGCATCCGGACGAGCAGCTTTCGGCACAGCCCAGACTGAGCGGCCTCGAAGGCGTCCTGGTTGCCCCACTCCGTCCAGACCGCATCGGCGGCGGCACACAGCTCGGGGTCGAAGCCGTTCGCGATCGTGACCTCGTGCCCTGCTTCGCGCAGGTGCTTGACGGCGAAGCGAGAGAAGAACGCCGGAGAGCCCGGCCCGCTCGAAACGATGGCGGTAGAGTCGAGGCAGACGAGCTTCACGGACAAGAATGATTGCCAGATTCCTGGCATCCGTCAAGGCCCAAGTTCGAGAGGTGATACTCTGCGGCCATGCCGCCGAGCCCTCCCCGTTTCGCTCTCACCGGCGCCGCCGGATTCGTCGCCCCCCGCCACATGCGCGCAATCAAAGACGTCGGCGGCGAGCTGGTTGCCGCGCTCGACCCGCACGACTCGGTGGGCGTGCTCGACCAGTTCTCGCGGCTGACCGAGTTCTTCACAGAGCACGAGCGCTTCGAGCGTCACCTCGCAAAGCTCCGCCGCGCCGGGCAGGGGGTCGACTGGCTCTCGGTCTGCTCGCCCAACCACCTGCACGACGTGCACGCCCGCATGGGGCTGCGGGACGGCGCGAACGTGATCTGCGAGAAGCCCCTCGCGCTCAGCCCGTGGAATCTCGACGCGCTCAAGGAGGAAGAGGCCAAGGCGGGCCGCCACGTGTTCACGGTCCTGCAGCTTCGGCTCCTGCCGGCGCTCATATTCCTGCGGGACCGCGTCCGGGCGGAAGGGCCCTGGATGCGCCAGGTGGACGTCCGCTACATCACTCCCCGCGGGCTCTGGTACAGGCACTCCTGGAAGAACGACGTGAACAAGAGCGGTGGCCTCGTCACCAACATCGGGATTCACCTGCTCGACGCCCTGCTCTGGATCTTCGGGCGCGCCGAGAAGATGGCCGTCAACCTGCGCACCGACACGAGCGTCTCGGGCGAGCTGTGGCTCGAACGCGCCCACGTGAACTGGTACCTGTCCGTGAACGGCGACGAGCCCTCGCGGGTGCTGAAGGTGGACAAGACGGAGATCCCTTTCTCGGACGGCTTCGGGGAGCTGCACACGAAGCTTTACGAGCACACGCTGGCCGGGCACGGCTTCGGCATCGACGACGCTCGCGCGGCCGTGGAGCTGGCCCACCGGCTGCGGAGCTATCCGATCAGGTAGGCCGCACGCGCCGGCACAGGCAGCGGGGGCAGCGCCGTGTCTTTGGCCCGTGCTCCACGACGAGATGGCGGCACTGGCAGCGTCGCCGCTCGCCGTCCAGGTATTCGAGAATCTTCCGCGTGATGGCGATGGTGCTGGTGTCGCCGTCGATGATCTCGCGGAGCGCTGCACGGATGTCGACGTTCTTGCCGAGCTGTACGAACAGCTTCATCGCGGCGGCAGCGCGATCACGACGCCGCGACGAATAGGCAGACGCGCGACCTCGTAGCTCGGGTTGACCTGCAACAGCTCGTAGATCAGCTCGGCATCGGTCGGGTATCCGTGGCGCCCGTCAAAGTCGTCGATGTCGTCCACCATGATGATGTCGTCCCGCCGGCCCGACTGCTGGATGGCCAGCAGCTCATCCCGCACGGCGGTGTGCACCTCGCCATCCTGGCCGCCCGTCACCCCGCCCGACCAGTGCGCATCCAGCCAGATGAGCGCGCGATGATGCACGACACGCTCGTCCGCGAGCACCTGCTTGAGTGCCTCCCGCGAGTCGGCGTTCACCACCCGGACTCGCTCGTCCGCCGCGAACTTCCAGCGCGCGGCTTGCGCGAGCCTTTGATCGACTTCGACCGTGAAGACGCACTCGAACTTGTCGACCACGGCTTCGACCGTGAAACCGAGGTACGTGCCCGTCTCGATGAACACGGTCGGCTTGTAAACCTGCACGAGCCTGTCGACGAGGTAGAGCGGGATCGTATGTGGGTGGAAGCGCTCGCCCGGCTCGGCGGTGCGAAGCAGGTGTTCCGTTGGCTCGGTGGTCACGGTCGTCTCCAGAACTGGTCGCCTGATGGTACTCCTATTGCGGTGTCGTGCGTCTTGGTGAACCCAGCCTTGGACATAAAGTCGTCGACTTCGGCGTAGAGCGGTTGTCCGGCGTAGAGGGGAACCGTCGATACCTCCATCCAGATCGCTCGCACGGCGTCAAGTCGCGCGCCGAAGCCACGCAGGACCGCTAGCTCCGCGCCCTGCACGTCGATGTGTACGTAGTCCGGGTCCTCTCGCAGGTACTCCTCGTATCGAACCACGGACGTGTGGGTCTTCTTGAACTTGCACCACGGGTGGATGACCTCGTGCTGGAGCGGCGGAAGCAACGAGCTGGAGTACGGCCACGGCTCACCGGCAGGCCGTCTCGGGGGCCTTCCGTACGACTCCCAGAAGTCCGCCGTGATCTCGTTGGTGGCGCCGAGCGCGATCGGATGGATGACGGCCTTGCCCAGCGGAATGACCTCGTGGAGCGTCTCCACGTTTCGCTTGAGTGGCTCGAACGCATGAATCGCTGCGCGAGGATACCGCTTGATGTACTGGAGAGTATCGGCGCCGTCCGCCGCGCCGACCTCCACGATCACGCGCGGTCCCTCCTTGCCGAAGACCTCGTCGATCTGCTTGAACGGCAGCATCACAGACACACGCTCGTGCACATCGTTGGTTGGTGCGAGTCCTCTGCACTGCCCGTGCAAGCCGCCTGGTTGGGCGCACAGCCGAGCTTCTTGCAGCAGTCCACACTGGTTGCTGTGCACGCCCCTCCTATGCACAGGTAGTTCGTTGCTGTGCATGCGCGCTCGCCAACGTACGGGGCCACCCCGTCGCACAGCCCACCGCCACACTGGGTTCCGTCCGGCATCGGCACGAAGACGCCGTTCACGCAGGTGTTGCACGCGCTCGGAACGCAGCCTCTGTCCACCGCGGCGTCGTGCTCGGGGGAGCCTGCCGCGCCACCCTCGCCACCGGCTCCTGCCGCAGCGTCCACGCCCGCCCCAGCGGCGCCTGCCTGCCCTCCCGCGCCCGCCCCGCCGTCGTCCGTGCGCATCGCGTCCACGGACCCGCACCCGAGCGTCGTCAGTACCGCTAGCCCCATGATGATGTAGCGCATGACCCTATCTCCTTTCACGCAGCGATTGTGTGGTTGCCTTCGTGGTTGTTGGCCTGTGTGCACGGCTCCGTGGCGCCACAGCTCGGGCACGCGCGCTGGTTGTCGTAGCGCTGGCCCGGCTCTTCGCCGTACCCGCAGCTCGCGCAGTGGGCCTCGACGCGGTATCCGGCGCGCGTGCCTTCGACCGGCACTGGTCCGACCCGGGCGCCGTCGGGGTCCGGCGTGGCCGGCTCGATCGGCTCGGGGGAGTAGGCGCGGAGCAGGTTGACCGCGAGATCGAGCGCCGCGCCCAGCGACACGTGGGTCAGTATGGCGTTTCCGTTCGGCCATTCGACCGCGACCGCGAAGCCGCCACGACGGGTGAAGATTCGAAGCTTGCCGTGGATGGCGGCCAGCTCCGCGGCGAGTTCGGCGATCGTTGAGTTGTCGGTGATCATGGTGAGCACTCCGAGCAAGACGAGACGCACAGCGCGGTCTCGTAGGTTGACGTTCCGATCTGCAACAGGCACCCGACGGGCAGGAGCACCCCTAGCCCGCCGTCAGGGGGCAGCTCGCCGCATTCCGTGACGCACTGGTAGTCGTCACGGTAGAGCCCCTTGCAGGTACCGGAGCTACTGACCCATGACGGCGGCACAGAGCATGCGTCTGGGGAGCTGTCCGTCTGCGCGGCGTCCTGATTCGAGACGGCGCCCGCGCACGCCGCCATGAACAGCACCAGCAGAACCAGCTTACGCATGGGACTTCTCCTTGAGGAAGAGGATGATCGTGTGGCAGTGGTAGGCCGTGTCGCTGGACTGCAGCACCTGCGTGTCGACGACTTCGAGCCGCGGGTTCGCCCCCAGCCACTCCGTGACGTGCTCGCCGAGCTTCTCCCGCTCGACGTGCCGAGTGGCCGAGAAGACCTTGACGGACGTGTACCCGGTGATGGCCATCAGATGCGCCTCGCGTGCCGGAGCACGACAGGGTTGGGGGCCTGCACCGCGCGCTGGTAGATGGCGCCGTCGAAGCCCCCGAGCGCGTAGATGACCACGCCCAGGATGGCCACGATGAGCGCCGTCTCGGCCAGCGCCACGACCACGTGCCAGGCGAACTTGCCCAGCAGCACGGCCATGATGATGCCCACGATGACGCCGATGGGCGTGAAGAGGAACGAGAGCAGAGCGGCGAAGATGGCGGTCATGGGGAGGGTTCCTTTCGGGTTAGCTCTCGACCGGCGTCGAGGCCGCGAGGTTGGCGACGGCTTCCCGCTCCTCGTCCGACGCCGAAGCGACGAGGTTCGCCATGGCGACGGACGCCTGCAGCGCCTCCAGGCGCTCGCGGATCTTGAGCTGCTGGCCGACCAGCAACTCGTACGAGCCGACCTTCTGCAGCATGTCGGCGATGCGACCCTTGCGGGTCTCCAGCGCGCGGTCACCGAGCCCGGAGGTGACCTCCTCGTCGATCTTCTTGGCCATGGCCTCGGCCTCCGCCGTGACGGCGTCGATGATGGCGTCGGTCGCCTCGTCGTTGCGCATCGCGGGGATGCGGAACACGCGGTGGGTCTTGCCGCTGGCGGCCTCGATGGCGTCGGCCGCCTTGTTCCAGAAGTCGAGCGACTGCCGCGGGATGAAGTACACGCCGCCCGTGTCGCGCAGCGTGACCGCGTTCTTGGCCTCGGCCAGCTTGACCAGCCAGGTGGTGATGTCCTCGGGGGCAAGGAGGCCCTGCTGCGCCTGGAAGCCCGCCATCACAGTCACGAGGATGTGCGCCGCCTGCTCCTTCGTGCCGTCGACCGTGTAGAACTGTGGGCCGTTGTCTTTGACGAAGCTGATGATCTCCAGCGTCGTGTAGGCCGGCGGGACGCCCTCTGCCACGATCTCCTCGACCACCGCCCAGGTCGACGGCTCCTGCTGGGGACGCACGAGCACGCGCCGTTCCGTCTTGGCGTTGATCGTCTCGCGCGTCGCCAGGTCGAGCACGGCGCGGCGGAGCGCGGTCGCGGGCTCGGGCGCCTTGCGGAAGAGCGCCATGTCGAGCCCGGCGGCTTCCCAGGCCGCGCGCAGGTCGGCGATCTTGATGGGGGAACCCGCGCGCCAGTACGTGACGCAGCCGCAGGCTTCGACTTCGGGGGTGATCAGAAGGTCTCTCTCGGGGTTGGTGGTCATCACACGATCTCCTTTCACACGATGGGGGATTGCAGTTCACGTGCCAGAGAGTCAACGGTCTTCGGGTACGGCTTGTGCGCCTTGGCGCCGAGGTGCTTGCGCAGCGCCCGATCGAGTGCCCACGCGTAACGGTGGTTACCCGGGTGGCGAAACTTGCGAGTGAGACGCGGAAGCCACACGGCGAGCCAGGCTTTGGGGTCGCCGGCCCCGAGCGGCGCCGCGCCATACCGTTCGAGCGTCGCGGCCGCGTAGCGCCAGCCCTGGTGCCCGAGCCGGATCTTCGAGATATTGCGCCGGCTGAAGAGCTTGCCGTCCGGCAGCAAGAAGTGGGGCTCGGCGCGGCTGCGGTCGAGATAGAACCCGTTGAACGCCTGGTAGATGGTGCCGACGTGCCCCGGCATCACGGTGCGCCCGTCCGTCGTGATGCGGGGGACCGGGTCCGAGAAGCTCACGACGCCCGCGACCTCGTGCCGCAGCTTCTCGAAGCACCTCGCCAGGAACCACGTCTCGCCGTTGCCCGGCACGTCGTCGAGCAGGACGAACCGCCCCAGCTCCGTGGCGTCGTTGGCCGGCACCGGAAACACGTTGGTCAGCACGGCGTTGTTGCACGGGTGGCTGAAGACCGCGACGCCGACCAGCTCTCCGTGCCGATAGAGCCCGTAGCGGAAGCGCGCCGCGGGGAAGCTCGCGCTGTAGTGATGCGCCTCGACGAACGCCTTGGCGGGGTTGTCGTCCGCGATCTCCGCGACCTCGTAGGCATGGGTCTGGATGGGCTCGCCCGCGGGGCGGTACGACGAGCGGTGGCTGCGCCAGCGTTGGTTCATAGGTAGAGCCTCACCAGTGCGTGCAGCGTCTCGTGTGTGATGCGGATGTCTGACAGCGGGGCGAGCAGCGCGCAGTCCTTGAGTAGCACCACGGCGCCAGCCGGCTCGCAGAGCGCCTCGAACACAGCCGGCACGTAGGCGCCCCGATAGAGCACCTCGACTGGCACGGCGACGAACGCCGGAAAGAGAAGCCGCCGCTCCTCCGGCGTCAGGTCGGCGAGGTTGGTCGAGCGGATCACGCGATCTCCAAGCCGGCCTCGGCCAGCATGCGAGTGAGCAGCTCAGTCAATGCGTCCGTGGGAATGCAGGCGCGGTCCTGTCCACAGAGAATCGACAGGGCCTTCTCGGCAATCAGCGCGCGACGGATGTCTGGCACGAGCCAGTTCCATCCGTCGCCGACACGCTTGCGAACGTCCTTTACGAAGAGCCGCACCTGCCCATCACTCCAGTGCTGCTCTTTCGATCCCGTGGCCATGTGCCAGCAACATAGCACATGCTGTGCCGGCCGGGGAAGGGGGTTTCGCAAGTCATCTAATATGCCACCGCGGTTACCACAGTGGCAAAAGTGGCCCACCGGGCTGCCACAGGGCGGGCGTTTTCGGCACACTCGGCCGTTGCGCTGCGTGAAAGTTCTAGACAAGCAGGTGGCATTCGATATGCTTTGTTCCTGGCACAACGGAGGCCACGACCATGAACCAGAAGATCCTGCACGCTCTCTTTTTCTGTCCCAGCCCGGAAGGGCACTGGGGCTTGCCCGCGCTCTTTCGCGGCGAGCCCGGCACCGGCAAGACCGCCAACATCAAGGCGGTCGCGAAGGCGTCCGGCCTGTTCTCGTACCGCATCTCGCCCGGAGAGCGCGGCGAGGGCCAGTTCGGTGTCGTGCCCGTTCCCGGCGCCGACGGGTTCCTGCACTACCCCCCGCCCGACTGGGCACACACGCTGGAGGAGAACGGCGGCATCCTGTTCGTGGACGAGCTGAACACCGCCCCACCTGCGCTCCAGTCCGCGCTGCTCGGGCTCGTGCAGCTCCGCACCATCGGGTCGTTCGTCTTCAACAAGCGCGTGCGGGTCATCGGCGCCACCAACAGCACAGAGGACGCGGCCGGCGGCTGGGACCTGCCCCCCGCGCTCGCGAACCGCTTCGGCCACTACGCGTTCGAGGGCATGGACGCCCCGAGCTGGGTGGAGGGGCTCATCGGCGGCTTCGGCAGCGACACGGAGGCGGCCACCCCGCCCGATCCCAGTGTCGAGGAGGCGCGCGTGATGGCAGCCTGGCCGGGCGCCAGCGCGGCGGCCCGCGGCCTCATCGGCGGCTTCATCTTCCGGCGCCCCGAGCTGCTGCACAAGCGCCCGGCGCAGGGCAGCTCGCACGCGTCGATGGCCTGGCCGTCGCGCCGGTCGGTCGAGTACGCGGCCGTCGCCCTGGCCTCGGCCCGCGTGCACGGGCTGAACGAGATCGATACCGACGAGCTGCTCTCGGGCTTCGTCGGCCAGGCGTGGGTCACGGAGTTCCGCGTCTGGCAGAACCTCGTCGACCTGCCCGACCCGGCCGACCTGCTGGACGGCAAGGTCAAGTTCACGCACGACGAGCACCGGCTCGACCGCTCGCTCGCGACCCTGGGCGCCTGCACCGCGCTCGTCATCCCCGACAAGGCGGCGAACCGCGCGGCTCGCGCGGCGGCCTGCTGGCGGCTGGTCGACCAGATCAGCAAGACCACAGCGGACATCGCGGTCCCGAGCGCTCGCGCGCTCTGCGTCGCGAAGATCGTCGAGACGGTCGTCGGCAAGGAGTGGGCGACCAGCGGCAAGCCGGCGCTCTCGCGGCTCCTCCCCCTCCTGAGCGAGACCTTCGGCTAATGGCTCTCTCGGCCAAAGACAAGCTCGCCGCCGCGATCATCCGGGTCGTCGATCCGGGCAAGCGCAGCAACGGGCAGCAGATCGGCGTCGCGCCGTACTTCGGCGTGGTCCTGCGGGGGCTCATTCGCCGCGAGATCACGGCGGACCAGGCCGCGATCATGGAGGCGCTGGGCATGACCCCGACGCTCGCCGTGAGCAAAGACGCAGTGCTGTGGTGGAGCCCGAAGTTCGTCGAGAAGACGCCCATCGACGAGCTGGCTGGGGTGCTCGTGCACGAGGCGATGCACATCGTCCTCAAGCACAGCGACCGGGCCACGTCGCTCGGCATCGTCCCCGACGCGTCGATCGAGACCTTCTCGAAGGCGCGCCGGTGGAACGTAGCCGCGGACCTCGCCATCAACTGTGACGTGCGGAAGATGGCGCCGCTGCCGAAGGACGGCTGCTTCCCCGAGCAGTTCGGCTTCCCCGAGGGCCTCACCGCGGAGGCGTACTATCGCCTGCTCCAGGAGGACGAGAAGAAGCAACAGGGCAGCGGGAAGGGTGAGGGGAAGCCCAAGCCGGGCGGCGCCGCCAAGGGGCACTGCGGGGGCTGCACCAACCACCCGATGCCGGGCGAGCCAGTGCCGGGCACGAGCAAGAGCGAGGGGCGTTCCGAGGCCGAGCTGGAGCGCATCCGTCGCGCGACGGCCGAGGCGATCAAGGAGTACGGCTCCAAGGCGCGCGGCACGGTCCCGGCGAGCCTGGAGCGCTGGGCCGACGAGCAGCTCGCGCCGCCGAAGATCCCCTGGCGGACCAAGCTCGCGCGGCTCGTGCGCGGCGCGGTCGCGTATCGGAGCGGGGCGGTCGACTACACGTTCGGTCGGGTCTCGCGCCGGCAGAGTGGCGTCGGGTTCGGCACGGGGCGCCCGGTCATCCCTGCGCTGCACGCGCCGCAGCCCAAGGTCGCCTGCGTGATCGACACCAGCGGGTCGATGAGCGGCGACGCTCTGTCCGAGGCGCTCTCCGAGGTGCAGGGTGTGCTGAAGGCGGTGGGCGCGAATATAACTCTGTGCATCTGCGACGCAGAGGTGCACGGCATCAAGCCGATCGCCACCATCCGCGAGGCGCGCTCGATGCTCAAGGGCGGCGGCGGGACAGCCATGGAACCGGCGCTGGCCGCGGTCGAGAAGCTGAAGGACAAGCCCACGGTCTGCATCGTCGTGACGGACGGCTACATCGACCAGCCGCCGGAGCCGAGCTTCTCGGTCATATGGACGATAGTTGGTGGCAATGCCAACTTCGAGATGCCGTACGGCGAGGTCGTGCACGTCGACGACGCCGCTGGGGAGAAGGCGGCGTGAAGACGCACGCTGAGCGGGCCGCGCTGCTGCTCCAGGCTGCCTGCCGGCACCCGTACCTCGTGCTGCGTGCAGCACGGCAACTGGCACGCGCGCAACCGAGTACCGTGCTGACCGGCGACTACGCCCCGCTCTTCTGCTGGCTGTGGCAAAACGCCATCGCCTCTGCAGCGCGCGGGGTTCCCGCTCCGCACGGTGAGGAGCTTCTTCAGCGCGCCGTCGCCGAAATCAAGGCTCGGTTCACTCCTGACGGGAGACCTTTGCAATGAGACTCGCTCTTCTCCAGTCGCTCACCTGCGAGGTCTGCGACCAGAACCTCGACGACCGGCGGCGCCACACCACGCGGATCGCCACCAAGCTGTTCGGCGCCGCCGCCTACGCCGTCTGCCCGTGCTGCGGCCAGGAGGTCGCGCCCCAGCACCAGACCGGCGCGTACCGGCGCCGCGCTCGCGAGCACCTGGCCGGCGAGCGCCCCGCCGAGCGCCCGGGGCTCACGCTCTACGCGCGGCGAGGCAAGGACGGGTTCCAGTGGGTCTACAGGGAGGCGCGACGGCGATGAAGCCTGGTGCGTACCGCGAGAAGGCCGTCCCGCCCTGGTACTGCAACTGCGGTAACCCGCGCGGCTTCGAGGCGAGCGTGTTCCGTGCACAGGGCCTCGTGCCGCTGATGATCGGCCAGACGTATCGCGCACTGGTCAGGTCTGCCGGGTTCGAGCCAAAAACAGGGCATGACGATGTCAAGGGCGACAAGTGGTTGTGGGTTCACCCTGCGCTCGCGCGCCTGATTCCGAGCGGCCTGCCGATCAGCGTGCGCGAGGCAGCATGCCGAAGGATCGGCGAGCTGCCACTGTCGGAGCGCCTCGCCAAGCTCGATGAGCTGCTCGCGGTCATGTACCTGGCTGGCCCCGAAACTGCAGTCGAGACGGTGCTGCGATGAAGACCAACGACGCACAGTACGACGAGGCGCTCAAGCAGCTCGCGCGGGCGTTGCGCAAGACGGCCGGCACAGAGGGGCGGCCTCGCGCGCGCCGGAACGCACGGCAGCTCGCGCTCAAGGAGCTGCGGCACGTGCGGGCGCTGCTCGATGAGAAGGCCCCGGCGATCGTGAACCGGGCCGGCGTGCAGCGGCTCAAGACGTTCGAGGGCAAAGAGGCGCGGCTCAAGAAGGCGGGCTACGCGCCGAGCAATGGCGGCCTAGCTGCCTTCGCCGCCGCGGGCGTTCCCATTCGCCGGATCGTTCACCGAGGACGCGTGCCGCAATACTACGTCCCGCGCTGGGCGCTCGCGATCGGGCCGGACAACCCCACCAAGCTCCGTGCCGCGAAGAAGGACCCACTGCTGCGCAAGAGCGTGGTGGCCGACCAGATGTTGCGAAACTCAGCAGTCTAAGACCGACAAACCAGGAGGACGACAATGGAGACGAAGCGAGAGATCAAGGTTGCGAAGGGAACGCAGATAACGCGCACGATTACCGACGACGACGGTAATCGGACGTTCGCACAGGTGACGACGATCAGTGATGATGATGGCTTTGCCACACCTGTTTCCGACGACTGCAGATTGAGACTGGACTACGAGGGCAAGGCGTGGGTCCGAGGCTGGACAGGTCCGATCGTCACCGCATTCAAGCGAACCATCGTCGCCGAGGATCGTAAGCGAAAGCTCGACAAGTCGAAGCGCGAACGCGACGAAAGCGCGAAGCGCACCGCCGTCGCGACCAAGCGTCTCCAGGAGGCAGCCGCAGCCGTGAAGCAGGCCAAGCTGCCGCGGGAGCTGCGCCCCATCGCGTTCATGGCGCTGCTGGGTCCGTACCCGACCGCGATGATGATGCGCCCCTGGATGTAGCGTGGTCTCTCCGGGCACACGGGTGATGCTGGTCTACCTGCCGACGGGCGCGCCCCCCGAGGTGCACCCTGCGCAGGTAGTCGATCTGTGCATGGGCGAGTGGGCGGGGTACTTCCGCGCGGAGACTAGATTCACCATCATGCTGGCCAAGCTCGATCTCCGCAACATCACCTGGACGCTGGGCCACTCGGCCGACACGGGTGCCGCGCTGCTCGCGACGTATCTGCTGTGGGCGTCCGCGCGGGAGTCGGTGGCAGGATGAACACGCTCCCATACATCGGCTGCGCGCTGACCATCATCGACCCGGGCCCGATGCGGCCGCACAGCAAGTACGGCGGGTCCGCGCCACGCCGCCACCGCGATGGCACGCCCCGCCTCATGAAGGTGGTAGTCGAGGCGATGCGCGGGCTCGCTGGCTTCGACATCGAGAACGCAACAGGCGTCAAGTACGTCGGGGCCGCCGACACCGCGATCCTGTGGCGCGCCGGCAGCCGGACGGGCCGGGTGCTCCTGAGCCGCGAGGGCACGGAATGGGTTCGCGGCCACGGGCCGGCGGCGCGGGACTCGCTGCTCGCCATGCGGATGTTGGTGGGGTCGGTATGAAGATCGGCGACAAGATCACCACCATTCTGCCGGATGGTCGCCCGATGCACGCGACGGTCACGGCTCTGCGCCCGCTGATCGGAACGACACCGTTCGAGGGTTTTGCCTGGGACATCGCCGACAACCACGGTCGGGGCTCGTACTATCGGTTCGACCGCGTGGGCATCGACTGGATCCACGGCTGGCACTCGTCCGGATCGGAGGACTTCGACGCGTTTCTTGCAGCTCGGTTGTTGATCCTCAGCCAAGGAGACCGGCGATGATCCTTCAGGACGTCTTCCACTACTACCACCTCGCGGCTGCGCTCGGGCACATGTACCTGGCTGCGGACCGCCGGACCTACGGGCTCGACATCATCACGTGCCGGCGCGTGCGGCTCGGGGACTGCAGCCGGCGAGCAGAGGACTGGCGCAAGTGTGGGGCGCGCGCCGCACGGGTGACGATGGACCGAGGATTCGCTGCTGCCGAAGCCCGGCTAGATGCACAGAGGAGAATGCTGTTCGACCCAGACGAAGAGAGACAGCGGCGGGAGAGAAGCGAGGCGATCGCACGCTGGGAGCGGCAGGCGAACTGAGCGATGAAGGGCAAGCAGCTCATTGCCACGGTGCTCGAAGGGATCAGGATGACGCCGTTCCGTCAGTACCTGACTAGCGACGGCAAGCTGGTGTGCACCTGCAAGTCGCTCGTGTCCGCAATCGAGTTCGCGGGAGTGGCGTGGTCCAGCAAGGACTGCTGCCGCCACATCGCGTGGTTGTTCGAACGACCGTCGAGTCCAGACATCTGCATCACCTTCACACCGCTCGGCCGGGAGGAGTTCGATTGGAGACTCGCCGCCCGAAAGCTGGAAGCGAGCGCCCAATGAGGCCCCTTGTTCGGTTGCGCATCCAGGCGGCACAGCTCCACACGGACGAGGCGTGGCACACGATCTCGTACGGCGCCAAGCAGGTCGTTCAGTGCTCATGCGGGGGCCGCGTTGTCGACCTACCCGAGACCGGAGAGTACGACGGCGGCGGGTGCTCGCACATCGTGGCGTTGTACGGCGGCCATTTGACGGAGGACACGTCTGTGGTTGTCCGCTCGGCTGAGGCTCTCGACGAGGTCTTGCTGCGACCGAACGACAACAGGCCGTGGCTCGCGCAACTTACCCCTCTGGGCCGCGAAATGTTCTCGTGGCGCTGGGCCATGAAGAAGCTCGTCTCAAGTTCGCCGGAGGGCCGGTCGAGATGAGCAATATGCAATGCACCCAGGACGAGCATGACCGGCTCCGGACTGACCCGCGTGGGCGCACCGTCTTCCGTGGCGTGCAGCAGGACGACGCCGGCATTCCTCTTTTCGAACTGCACGACTGCCCATCATGCGGCAGCACCCTTGCAATCCCACTCCAGGAGGAATGATGCTCGACCTGATCGAAGACCGCTCCGCCAGTGTCACCGTCATCGGCGCCGGGTACGTTGGACTGCCGCTCGCTCTCGCGTTCGCCCGCACCGGCTTTCGAGTTCAGGTCTACGACCACGACGAGGACCGCATAGCGAAGTTGAAGCGGGGCGAGTCGTACATCGAAGACGTGAAGAACGAGGAGCTGCGGCTGATCGACCCGCTCGACTTCACCACGGACCGGAACGCTCTCACCGCCGACATCGTCATCGTCTGCGTCCCCACGCCGCTCAACAAGACGCGCGAGCCGGACCACACAGCGGTGCTCGCAGCCGCAGACGAGATCGTGCGCTTCGGTAAGAACCCCCAGCTCGTCATCCTGGAGAGCACGACGTTTCCCGGCTTCACGCGCGAGGTGCTGTTGCCCAAGCTGGAAGTCCGCAAGCTCGACCGCGGCTTCTGGCTCGCGTTCTCCCCCGAGCGGATCGACCCCGGCAACAAGACGCACACGATCGGGTCCGTGCCGAAGGTCGTGGGCGGCTGCTCGAAGCAGAGTCTCGCGCTCGCGCAGGCGATCTACAGCACGATCACGAGAGTGGTTCCGGTCTCGTCCACCGACACGGCCGAGATGACCAAGCTGGTGGAGAACACGTTCCGCGCGGTCAACATCGCGCTCATCAACGAGGTCGCCATCATGTGCAAGCGCCTCGGCGTCGACACGCGCGAGGTCGTCGATGCGGCGGCCACCAAGCCGTTCGGCTTCATGCCGTTCTATCCGGGCCCGGGGATCGGTGGCCACTGCATCCCGATCGATCCCCTCTACCTCTCCTGGAAGCTGCGCACGCTTGGCCCCGCGCCGCGGTTCATCGAGCTGGCGGATGAGATCAACCGCGGGATGCCCGAGCACGTCGTGGGGCTCGTGGCGGAGGCGCTGAACGACATCGGCCTGGCGGTCAAGAAGTCGCGCATCCTGATCGTGGGTGTGGCGTACAAGCGCGACATTTCCGACACACGGGAGAGCCCGGCGCTCGACATCATCGCCGAGCTGGAGCGCCGCGGAGCTGTCATCGACTACTGCGACGTGCACGTCCCCGAGCTGGGCGGTCGGCGCAGCACGTGCGCGGCTGGCGGCCGGGCCTGGGACTGCGGCGTCATCGTCACGGACCACAGCGGGCAGCACTACGAACTACTGCCCGAGATGTGCCGAGTCGTGGTCGACACGCGGGGGGTCCTCCGGGGCGTCCCTGGCGTAGTGCAGCTTTAGGGGCCGTGACTGGACGGCCCGGCGGGCGTGCCGGACAGGCACAGGCCACATCGGGGCACCGCGGTAATTTAGGTGTTGCGCCGGCACAGAGTATGCTATGTTCCTGGCATAGGAGGTAGGGACCATGGCGAGGTTTGGTATCTGGATCAACAACGCACAGACCTGGGCGTATCTGCCGTACACGTTCGTGCCGCGCGCCTTCGAGTCGCTGGCGGCCGCCGCGGCGTGGCTCGTCGCTTCGGGATTCACCAACAGCACAGACGCGACCGTTCACCTGAGCGCGTACGTGTCGGAGCTGCCCCAGAGCAGCAGGAAGGCGGCGTAGCCATGGCGTTCGCGCCACGCATCGGCCACCAGGCGATGGAGTTCTCGGGCGGTGGAGGAGGCGCCGTGGCGTACGTCAGCCCCGACCAGAACCCGCGGCAGTACGAGCAGCACTTCGACTGCGCCACCACAATCGCGCTGCTGAAGGCGGCGATCGCGGCGCTCGAAGGCGGCGACGGCATCGAGGCCACCCAGGCGTGCGGCGCGGCCTGGTTCCGCATCAGCACCTTCCACCACAGCGGGGCGCGGCGATGACCCGCATCGGCACCTGCGCGACCTGTGGCGGCGACATCATGCTCGTCTTCTTCGACGCCAATAACGGCTGCCGCTTCTGCATCGAGTGCGGCCGCCGCGGGCCCAACGCGCCGGTGGTCGAGGAGCAGACCTTCGTCGACCCCGAAGAGCCGACCGCCGTCGACTTCCTGTCTCCCGAAGAGGTCACGCGGATCGGCGCGCCCGACCCGGGGCTGATCGAGATCGCACGAAAGGAGCCGTCGTGAGCATCTCTGCCTACCGCGTCCACCAGGCAATGCAGGACGCGCCGCACGACGGGAAGGACTTCCGCCAGGCACGCGCCGCGGTCGCCAACGTCCTGGCGCAGATCGCGGCGCTCAACTCCGAGCAGCTCGCCGAACTCGGGCTGCAGCGCATCAGCGGCACGCCACCTGCTACTACCGGACCCGAGAAAGGACCCACGTCATGAAAAACCTCCACCCCGCCCGCCAGCGTCTTCTCGTCGGCTGCCTGCTCCTGCTCGCAGCCTTCTTCTACGCGTTCGCACCCACCTGTGGCCTGGTCGGTCGCTTCATCCAGTACGTCACGTCGCGGCTGCTCGGCCAGACCGGCTCCACGCTGCTCGCGATGACGCTGCTCGTGACCGGTGTGCTGTTCGTGATCCCGCACGACGGGTTCGGGCGGTTCTTCCGCTGGGCGCTGCACGGCCGCGAGGCGCGCGTCGCCACAGTGGTCCGCGACAGCGACCAGTGGGTCCGCGCCGCCGAGGTCCGGCGCATCGTCGCCGAGGCAATCAAGGCGCACACGGTCCTCGGCCAGGCGCAGGTTGCCCGGGTAGCGCCGCCGCCGGCACCCACGACGCCCGAGCTGTCGATCATGGAGCGCCGCAAGCTCGACACCGTACGCAACTGCCTCAAGCAACTGCAGTACGTCAAGGGCGAGTACGAGCCCGTCGTGCAGGCGCTCACCGATCTGAACCGCCCCGTCGAGGCACTCATCAAGAGCGCGATCGACACGCTACACGCGGGGTCGAGCAAGGCGACGCGGGTGGAGGCGAACTAGATGAGCGAGCGAACCGTCCGGCTCTGCGACGTCAGCACGGAGAACGGTATCTGTACGGCGCCGTTCGAGATGGTCTGCCCGCTCTGCCAGCGTGACGTGTGCTCGTACCATAAGGGTAACCAACCACTCGGGCCATACATAAGAGTCACCCACGCTAGTGGCGAGGCTATTCTCGGCTTCTGCTACGAGTTTGTGTGCCGCTCGTGTGCGGACGCGCTGGCTATACTTCCCTCGGAAATGACAAACGCGTTCGGCAAACTCGCACGGTCGATTCAGCAGGCAGTGCTCGATACAGCACGCGCCACCCTTGCCGAGCACAAGCTCAAAAAGAGCGCGAAATGATCAAGAGCGTGCGCATGTGCGACTTCCTGGGCTCGGCCAGCATGGTGCCCCCGCCGCCCGGCTTTCCGGCCGCGGGGTTCCCGCCCCTGCCCGCGCCGAAGTACCCAGTGCCTGGACCGATGCCGGCCGCCCCTGCCGCGTCGCCTGGAAGGTACCCCCCACCGCCCGCTCCCGCTCTGCAGCAGCCGCCACCCCCACCGTGGCCGTCCCCTCAGTCAGCGGCACCGTCGCCCGAGCCGTGCTCGTTCATCGCGCTCGGGGTCTGCCCGCTCTGCCAGCGCGACGCGTGCGCCGGCCACTTCGGAGACAACTACATCAAGACGGCCATGACCATCGGACCGTTCGCCGGAAGCACGGGGTTGGCGCTCGGCTCGCGGTTCGTTCAGCGGGTCTGCAGCGAGTGCGCCGAGGCGCTCCGCACGGTCGACACCGATACGACGCTGGCTGCCGTTATCGGGCTGCTCGAACCTGTCGACGCGACGGTCACGCAGTCGCTGCAGGCACTGCTGGCCGAGCACAAGCTGAGCAGGTCGGGGACCTAGCGGCGGCGCCGACGTCGGGGACGGGCGCCCCGTAGCAGTGACGGCTCTTGCCCCGTCGTGAGGAACGCGTTGATCTGCTTCTCGACGTTCTCGACCGGCCGGAAGCCAGGATTGAAGCGCCTGCGCAGCGCCGCTCGCATCGCCGCCGCGATCTCGGGCGTCATGACCACGTTGCAGTTCGGGACCACCCGCGCCACGTCGCTCTCGACTTCCTGCGCGGCCTTGAGCAGGTGCCCGAGCCGATAGATGTTCGGGCTCCCGCGCTTCATCTCGCGCCGGCTCTCCCGCACGTCGTGCTGGGTGAGCTTCGACGTCAGGAGCGTCTGAAAGTTGCAGACGGTCGGGGGGATGCCACGCTTGGCGGCCAATCAGCACCCTCCAATACGTCGCAGCCAGCGAATCTGCGCTGCCGCAGTGCTTCGCGCGTCGCTCTTGAGCGTCGTGTGGTAGGTGCCGTTGAAGCGCTTCGCCGGCCCCTTCGTGGTCACGACGTACTCGTCCCACTCCCGATCCCGGTGAATCGAGACCGAGCAGCGGCCGACGCGGATGTTCTTGATGCGACGGCGGGCCATCAGCGCCTCTTCCGCTTGGCCTTGCGTTCGGCCTCAGCCCGCTCCGCTGCGATCTTCCCGCGGCTGAACAGTGGAACACGCTTCGTCGAGTCGTACGGTGCCGCGCACGTCCCGGCGAAGAACTCCAGCGTCTCATGTGCTGCCCGGGAGGCGCGGTTAGCGAGCCCGAACGTCTCGTTGTTCTCCGCCCGCGCACTCCCGCTCTCGATGGAATCGAGGTGGCCCTTCGCGCGCTCGGCGCTCCCGAGTGCCCGCGCTGCCATCGCGATCCCGCCGCGGCAGGTCGGTGGCATCCGTTCGAGATCGCCCCACGCCTCGTTGACGAGGTGCTGCGCCGCCGCAACGTGGGTGGCGTCGGACGACCCGAGACCGAAACGTCTCCGCTTCATCGACGCCTCCGCCTCCTGCGCCGCGGGCCGTCCAGCGTGACATGGTCGCACTGGCGCAACACTTGCGTGGCGAGCGTGCTCCCCTTCGTGGTGTAGCCGATCGCCTTGTGCGTTCTGGCACTGACGACGGCCATGAGCTTCCGGCGACCGCGAAGTGCCAGCTTGCAGTAGCTACTCCCCTTGCCGGATACGTCGAAGGCGCTGATCAGCCGTTCCGGCACGCTGATCGAGCCGTTGGAGTAGCGATGCGTCGCCATCAGCGTCTCCTCACTTTGCACGTCTCACGATAGCGCCGGTGCAGCCGCCAGTACGTCAAGTCGCTGATGTCCATCGCCATCGCGCCGATGCTCTGCATCGCGTTCTTCGCCGCACGGCAGTCGCCCGCACGCATAGCAGAGCGGAACGTCCTGATCACGCGCGCAGCGAGTTGGCGGGCGTGCGGATTCGTCGTGGAGTAGGCCGGCATCAGCGCCGCCTCCACGTCTTGTCGACGAGGACGATGTCGGTGATGCTGCCGCCCCGCGCTTTCTTCTTCGCCACGTGACCGGCTTCGGTGATGTCGAAGGCCATCACAGGGAACGCCAGCTTTCCTCCGTCGGCTCGACGCCCGCGGACTTGCCACATCTGTTGCACGCGGGCGACCGAACTGCCGAGCCCACGCCCGAACGGACCGCCGCCCGAGAAGTGGCGCAGCTCGCGAGTCGTCGTGATGAAGGCGGGCTCGTTCGGCCGCAGCTTCTTCACGCGGCGAAGGAACGCCTGCGCCTCGCTCTTCTTCCAGAAGCACATCCCGCCGGCCGAGATGTGCCCCGCGCGCTGCTGGTGCCAGGAGGGCGCCCCCTCCTGCACGCAATACTTGATCGAGATGCGGCGGCGCGGACGAGCCATCTACCGCCTCCGACGGCGCCGCCGGGCTCCGTCCAGGCCCTCGCCGCCCTTGCGGGCGCACGCCTTCGCGGCGTCCCGCGCCCCGACCAGCGTGCTGTGCGCCTGGAACTTCCCGACGTCGCCCACCTTGCAGCCGACGAGCTTGCGCACGGTGTACTTGCGCGGTGTCGTCTCGTCGAACTTCTCCGACGTCACGAAGCACGACGCCTTGCCGTCCTTGCTCGGGTAGACGGCTTCGAGCCGCGAGTTGAAGAACCGCATCGTGTCGGCGTCCCAGTAGTGGGAACCGCACGTGTTCGTCATGTGGTCCTTCAGGTCACGCTTCCCTGCGGCCGCGTAACCGAGGCCGCGTCCTCGCCGTGCCATCGGTGGCGACCTACCTGATGCAGGCGTGGAAGGCCCGCATGCACTTGCCGGCCTTGGCGCGACCGCCGGGCCCGCGCATGCACGCACCGAGGTCGGTCTTGCAGTGCTTGGGCGCGTTCTTCATCCGCTGCGCCATCGCACCACCACGCCGCTTCTTGCGCTTGAGACGGCCAAAGACGAACTGACGAAGTCTCCGATTCGTGACTCGTGGCATGGAGACGAGCGTACGCGCGTGGGCGCGAGGCTGTCAAATCAGCCTAGTTCGGCCTGGGATTGTCCATCGCGACGTTCACGGCATGAAGGAAGTCCCCTGGTTCGAGCGCTAGGTACCTGGCACAGGGCGGGAGGGCATGGAGCACCATCGCCTTCTCTTCCGACACCGAGCACTTGCCACCGCAGAACGGGCAGTCGAAGTCGACCGCATCGCGCACGTGGACCGCGCGGCCGCGGCGCCTCGGCTTGGGGCGCGGACGGCTCACTTGAACGTCTCGGGATACGTCAGGCGCAACACCTCGCGCACGTAGTCGGCGAGCTGCCGTGGCGCGACGTTGTAGTGCTGCACGAGCGTGGACAGCGCCGCCCCGAGCATCACGCGCATCGGTGCGGCCAGCTCTCCGCCGACGCGCGGCGACCACTCGCGCTCGAAGGCGATCGCCGGTTCGAACAGCTCTCGGATCGCGTCCGGTACTTCGGGCGCGCTCACTAGCCGAGCACGCGGTACGAGAGATCGTTCAGTCGATTCGCCGCGCCACGAAGGGCACGCGAGGCCGCGTCGCGGACAGCCTCCGCGGTCGTCGTGACGATCGAGCCGTTGAGGCCCGGCGCCGTCTCGTGCAGGACACGTGCGGCGCGCTGTCGCGCCAATGCGTCGAGACGCAAGTCGCGGGGCAGAAAAAACCGTCGCCACCTTTCGAGGCGCAAGCCGCGGGACCGCCACCCCGGCTTCAGCTCGGCTGCGGCTTCGATGAGGTACTCGACCTGCGCCCCATTGAGCCCCGCCTCCGGGTCGGCGAGCACGCGCTGGATGTGCGCGTACGTCCCCTCGGACTTGGCGGCGATCATGGCGCGCAGCAGGCTCATATCATCGGCAATGAGCGCAGACACGATCTGCTCGTTGGCGGCCAGCTCGCGGTCAAGAGCGTCGACGCGAACGGCCTGCGCAGCCGCCGCCAGTGGGTCCGTCACGTCATCTTCATGCGTGTCCGTCCCGCCCAGTTCATTGTCGAACGTGGCGCCGAAGCTCACTGTCCGGCCTCCTCGCCCTCGTCTTCCTCGTCTTCGCCCTCTTCACCGCCCGAGCCGCCCTCCTCGGCGTCGATCGTCACCGCTAGCACCTCGGCGACCGCATGGCGGTAGGTCTCCGGCGACGCCGGCAGCAGTCGCTCGACCAGCACCTCGTAGTGCTCGGCCATGAGCAGCTCGAAGGCCGGCGGGATGCGTCCGCCGAACGCAGCCAGGTACTGGCGCGAGCTGAGGATCGCCTCCGCCGCCTTCTCGGCCGGCAGCCCCTTGGCGACGTGCTCGCGCAGGTCGGCGATGGACGGCAGCAGGAGCCCGAACAGCATCTCGTCCGAGAGCGGGTTGACGACGACCCGGATCTGCTCCGGCTCCATCGCACGCAGCTCCTTGATCGTGTAGCCCTCGCCGTTGGCCGGCGGCGCAGGAGCCGCTGGCCCAGCCGGGACCTCTGGCGCTGCCGGAGCGGCCGCGGCGGCCTTGCGCGAGCGCGGCTTCTTCCCGCTGCCGTTCACGTGAGGGGCGACGGCTGCTGGTGCGGCACGGCCCGCTGGCAGCGCAGGCGCGCCCGGCTCGTACGGCGGCATGGCGAGCACGTCGGTCCAGCCCTTCGCTTGCACGACGGATTCGGCCACCTCGCGGCCGTCCGCGAGAATGAACACCTCGCGCTTCTTGTCGTACGCCGTCCCCTCGGGACGCCCGCCCGTGTGCTGCGCGCGGCCGGGGAGCCCCGGTGTTGGGGAGGGTGGGGGAGGCGTCGGCGCGACGACCGGCGCCGGGCCAGCGGGGACCGAGCGGAGCTGCGGCGGTCCAGCCGGAGGCGGCGGCGTCACGATGGTCGCGGCCTGGCGGCGGGTGACCGCGGCACGCAGTCGCGCGTTCTCCTGCTCCAACGCCTGCTGTTGTGCATTCCGCTCGGCCATCGCCGTGCCGATCATCCCGACCTTGTTCAGGCCCTCCTGGATGGCTCCCGCGTACCACGGCTGGTTGCCCGAGCCGGCCATGTCGATCATCTGCGTGAACACGTCCTTCTGGGTGGACATCAGCCCGCGCATCGTCTCCATGACCGTCTTCGACGACTCGTTGGCGCCATCGCGCGCGGTTCGGATCATCTCGAAGACCTGAAGGGGCGTGATCGCGTTTCGCTCCGCCACGGCCGCTGTCGCTGCGGCGGCGTCCTTCATCGTCTGGATGTTCTGTGCCGAACTCATCGACTGCGCGGTGAGGATCTCCTTGAACGCGGTCAGCACGGGATCGGTCTTGTTGGCGGTGGCTGCCTCCTTGAGGCCGCGCTCGAACCGCTCGCTCACCTCGCGCAGCTCGATACGGTGTTGCTCGTCGCGGAGCCGCTGCTCCTCCTTGCGCTGCGCCTCGCGCTCGTTCTCCTCGCGGCGACGGCGCTCCTCCGCCAGCTCGCGCTCCATGCGCTGCTCGTACTCGGACGGCCCGGCCGGCTTGGCGGTGATCTTCTCGAAGAGCAGCAGCATCTCCTTGCGGCTCTCCTCCTCCTTGCGCGCGCGCTCTTCGTCGCGGCGGCGCTCTTCGGCGCGGCGCTCTTCCTCGCGGCGCTCGCGCTCATCGGCCCGGCGGCGCTCCTCAGCCAGGCGCGCCTCTTCACGGCGCTCCCGCTCCTCGTCGCGACGGCGCTGCTCGGCCCGCAGCTCGTCCAGCTCGCGACGGCGCTGCTCTTCGGCGAGCCGCGCCTTCAGCTCCTCGACCTCGGACGAGCCGCCGCCGGTCACGGGGTAGCCACCCCAGCCCGTCGTGGCGCCTGGCCAGTTCCATGGCGTCGCGTTCGGCGGCACGGCTGCCAGATGCGTGGCCGTTGCGCCCACGTTCGCGGGCGGGCGCGGCAGCGGGTCGCCCTGCCGCCAGGACACGGTCTCGCGCCACGGCGTGGTGAGGAACCCCATCGCCTCGTTGTAGAACCACCCGGGGAGGATCTGCACGACCGAGGTATCGAGCGGTGCGACCGGCAGAGGTGCCGCGGTCATGTGTGGGAGGCCGGGAAGTCCATTCGGGGGTGCCATCGGGAAGACTCCTTCTGGAACGGTGGGGTCGGCGCCGAGCTTGACCATCCACTGGTCCTCGCCCGATCCGCCCGCGTCCACAACCGTGAAGTGATAGAAACCTGGCCCGTGCATCGCGGGCAGCGTCGTCTGGAGCGCGAGGAGCTGCTCCTTTGACATGGTCTGCGTCGCCAGGACGGACACGCCAGGAGTGTTGCGCGCCCCCTGGTGCTTGGTCACGGTGACGTGCATGCCCGTCTCGAACGAGTTGATCTTGCTCATGTCGGGCTGGGACTTGAGCAGCGGCTGAACGGGAGAAGCAGCGGCCATGGCCCGGGATCATGCGCGCGAGGATGGGCTTCTATCAAGGAAATTCTGTTAGAGTGCTGGCATGGCGTGTCCAGACTGTCACCACGCAGACCACCACCCAGGTCCGTGCCCCGCCTGCACTGCTGCTGGCCACGGCACCTGCTGGCAGTCTGCGGGCGCTCGCATCATCGGCGGTGACGGCGTTCGAACGGCCGCGAGCCAGATCGATCTCGCGACCGGCCAGGAGAAGGACCCGTGCATGCTCTGTCGGTCCTTCGAGAAGAGCGACCGGCGCCTCATCGAATACTTCCAGTCGCGCGGGCTCACGCCGATGCCCGATGGCAGCTACGAGACGCCGATCGCGAAGGACTTCCCCGGCCGCAAGTCGCTGCGCATCCACCCGCAGAACTTCGGGTTCTGCCGCCGCTTCAGCCACCCCGTCGACATCCTGGCCACCTGCCCGGACTTCACGCAGGTTCGCACGGCGAGCGAGATGGAGTCGCGGATCAAGTGAACGAGTTGGACGCTGCCCGCGCACGCTACCGCGCCATCATGGCCCGGCTGTGGAAGTGCTCGGGATGCCAACTTGTGCAGACGTTCAGAAAGATCTACGACAACAGCATGCGCTGCACCGGCTGTGAGAAGCTCGCGATCGAGGACGGCTGCGAGCCCGTCGAATGACCCTCAACATCCACACGCTGATCTTCTTTGGGCTGCTCACCTCCGGCCTCCACTGGCTGGTCGCGCGCAGCTTGATCGCGAAGCCACTGTGGTCCCGCGCCACGGGGTTGCTCGACGAGCTGCTCCGCTGTGCCGGCTGCTCGGGCTGGTGGCTCGCGCTCGGGCTCTGGATCTGCGGCGTTCGTCCCATCGAGCCGGGCATCCGCGGCTTCTTGCTGACGGGCGTGCTCGGCGCCGTGCTCACGCCGATCGTCGAGAGCGTGATGCTATGGGGGCTCGAACGGTCGGCCGTCGAAGAGCCGGCGCCGGCCGCGCCCGAGCCGGCAGTCACGAGCCCTGGCCTCGATCCCATGGACGCGCTCGACGCCATCATGGACAAGCTCTGCGCCGAGCGGCCAGACCTGTCACCGAACGAGATCGAGCGCATCGGCGGCACGATCAAGCGAGCGCTCAAATTGGAGGAGTCACGTGTTTGAGTTTTTCGACCAGATGAAGCAACTGGTGATGGCGCAGATCGCGTCGTCGCGTCTCAACGCACAGGAGTACAGCCGCGCGGAATCGCAACAGCACGCCGACTACCAGACGTCGCACGAGGACCACGTGGCGCGCATGAAGCTCGACAAGGAGCTGGCTGACCTCGCGCACGAGGACAACGAAGCGGCGAACGCCGTCTACGATCGGCTCGCAACCAGCATCGATCGCCTCGCGGCCGCGCTAGAAGTGACCAACACTCGCACGCAGTAAAGGGGGGCGCTTCACGGCGCCGACTTCGCCAGCAGGTACGCGGCAGTGAGCGCGCCCTGGTCGTCACGATTCCAGCCGCGGGCCCAGGTGATTCCTTCGTCGGCGAGCTGGAAGGCACGACTCTCTTTGAAGTCACCCTTGCCGTACTGCTCGTCGAGATAGGCGACGAACGTGGTGGGTCGACGCTCGAACACGAACGCGTTCATGGCGCGGGCGGCGCCGTTACGGCGCGTGACCATCACCGTGACCCGCGTTCCGACGCTGAGCTGCTGGGGCAACCCGAACTGCGTGACGGTCGAGCCGGGCAGGCGCTTCACTGTACCGACTCCACGAGCAGACACTGTGCGCGGAACGCGTCGGCGCGCTCGCCGGTCCACCCCCAGACCCAGGTGACGCCGTAGTCGCACGCGTGAACGTGGGTTATCTCGCGCTCGGTGACCTGCCCCGCCCCGAGGGGCGCTGACCGAACGAGTTCGATATGCACCCAGATCGAATCGCCGATCTCACGCGCGCACTCGGCCCCGCGCACGCTAACGCGCCCGCGTATAAGCTGCAGTTGGTGCTCGCTTATCTTCAGATGCTTGCAAGTCGCGCCGCACGTGCAGGTGAAGACGAGCACCTTGCGACCGGGCCAGACGATCGATCCGAACACCCAGGTCCAAAGCGCGTTTCGCACGGTGGTGCCTAGCGCCCGAAGAACCCGCCATAGAGTCGCCCTCATCTCGCTGACCCTCGCAGCAGCGCGATGGCCTCCAGCACGCGCGTCTCTGCGTTTTCACGGCCACGCGCCCACGTGGTGCCCTCGTCCTGCACTCGACACGTGAGTATCCCGTCGACGTGAAACACGGGGTGGCGCGCGCTCTTATTCTTGCCGGTCACGCGGCCGACGAATAGCTGGTCATCGACGAGCACAGTCACCACGCCGCGCATCTTCGGCCAGCGCTTCATTGCGCCGAGTCCGTGAGCAGCCACTGTGCCCGGAACGCTGCCACGTCCTCTCCGTCCCAGCCGCGCACCCAAGTCACACGCTCGTCGCGGCGGCGCAGAGCCACTCCCACGGGTGCGGGCTCCACCGGCTCCCATCCGATCCATCCCCGTGCCGCCCATCGCGCTCGCGCCCTGACCACACGACGGTGCTGTTCCGCGTAGACCGCGATGCGCTGGTTGCGCTCCAGCAGCTTACCGACCATGGCCGCTCCGCCAGAGCTTGTACGCGGCCAGCAGCGCAGGCTCCGATGATTCGTCCCAACCACGCACCCAGCGAACGCCTTCGTCGGCCAGAAGCAGCTCGCCATAGTCGATAGGTACGACGCCCCCACCGTTGTTCGCGCGGCCGGAGCCGATCATGCGGTTCGCGATCACGCACGCCCGGAACAGCTCGTCGGTGTCATCGAAGACAAGAGTGGTAGAGACGAAGGTTTCGGACGTCACCGGCTGCCGGACCGTGACCACCCCCATCACCTTCGTGCCGTCAGGCAGCACTTGCCGACCTCACGAGTAGAAGTGCAGCCCGCGCGTCATCACCCACGCCCGAGATCCAGTCGACGCCCTCTTTGTCCTGGCGGACGAAGAAACGGTGCGGATTCGTGCTCATCACCAGTGGTTTAGTCTGGAAGCGCCCATGGTCGAGGAACAGAACGCGACCGTCTGTGTCCGGCCAGGTGATGACGCCTTCGACGAAGCGCTCTCGCATGTTGAGGGCGTCCAGGAACGCCTCGCGCAGCGCTCGGCAGCTCGTCACCGACACGCGAATCGTGATCCGCTCACCGTTGCGGCGAAAGCCCGGCGTGTGCCGCTTGATGATCGGGTCGCTGTCCGCCATGCCAGGAACATAGCACTAGGCCACCGACGCCACAAGAAGAAGCTGGGCACGTTGGGCCGGTCCCCAACCGCGCACCCAGGCCACGTGCTCGTCCCGCACCATCACGAAAACGCACGAACCTGGTGCATTCACGGAGAACCACGGCTCTCCGCCTGCTGTGCCTCCACCAGTCATTTCAATGGTGCCTTCGATCAGATTTCCAAGCGCGTACGGGAAGTTCCCACCGGGCCGAAACACGCGAGGGGTGATACGCACAGTGACGCGGTCGCCACGCCACAGGTTCACCCCGCGCTCCTGAGCAGCAGCATCTTCGCCATCGCCGTGTCGTCCCCGCCCCGAGTCCAAGTCACGTCTTCATCGCGCTCGTTGATGAAGGTGTTGGGGTACATGGGTCCATCGGCGAACCGCACCTGAGCCCAATCGCGTGCCGATGACACGTACAGTACCCTCGCGACCGCGCACGCAGCGCCGCCGGGAACGACCGCCGTCACCTCGTCGTCGAGCTGCAAATCGATCACGCCGATGCCTCCAGCAGGAGCTGCGCCGCGAACGCATCGGCCGCTTCGCCCTCCCAGCCGTACACCCACGTCGTGCCGTAGTCGGCGAGACGCACGCAATCGAGCGCGCCGGTCGAGTACCACACGCGCCCGCTCGCCACGTGGAAGACTCGATCCCTCCGCGGGCGGCCGTTGCTGTCCTTCACCAGAATCGGCGTGCCAGGCATCGCCGCGTAGCGGGGGCGGGTCGTCACGTCGCGCTCCGCACCAGCGCGTTCGCAGCCAACAGTGTGCTCCAGTCGCCGTGCCCGCGACACCACGTGATGCCCTCCTCGTCGAGTCTGACCCACTGATCGCGCTGGTTGCCGTACCAAATGCGATCGTGCTCGATCGTCACCACCCGCGTTCGCGCCACGACGCGACCAATCCTGTCGCGCACGATGACCATAATCTCGTCGCCAATCGCGATGGTCACGTCGCACTCTGGACGAGTCGCCACGCCGCGACCAGCGCCTCGATCGATTCTTGGTCCCAACCGCGGCACCACGTCAGCCCCTCGTGTGGCAGCGCCACGACCTCGCCGTGCATGCCGGCGCCGTACCGAACGCTCTGGTGGTCGACAGCCAGCACACGCTCTTTGGTCACAGTGACGACACTCGCGTTGTGCATGGCGCTGGTGAAGTCGCTACGCAGGACGCTGATCTTGTCGCCCGGCTCAAGCACCGCGGGCGCTCTCTTCCAGCAGCAACATCGCGATCAGATCGGACACGTCCACATGTCCGCGGCGCCAGCGAACGTTCTCCTCGTGAGGAAAGAGAATAGGTCGTGGGCGCGAGTTCAAGCCGTCGTCGATCATCCACACGTCAGTGCCGTCGCCGGCAGCGACGTTCGGCGAACGAATGCTGCGTCCTCGTTGGGACCTATAGCGCCCGTTCGCGTACAAGACGAAGGTGACCAGCTCGCCCTCTTTCAGCACAGTGCCAGGAACATAGCACGGCTATGAACCGGAAGCGAGCCGCGCGGCCGCCTTCACGCCGACGACCTCGTGAGCAGTAGCGTCGCGCGGGCGTCGTCATCTGTGCCACGCGCCCAGCGGGTACCTTCGCCGCGCGCGTCGATGATGCGATGGGTGTTGCGCCGCGACGGGATGAAGACGACAGCGTCGCCCTCACCAAAAACCCGCATCACCTTCGCTGGCAGAAAGTCGCCGCGGTCCTCAAGCAGGATCATGTCGCCTATCGCCAGCGGGACGGGCTCCATCACACTGCCGACCGCGTCAGGAGCAGCGCAGCGACAACGTCGTCCCCGTGTCCGCGCGCCCACCGAGTGCCCTCCCAGCTCTCGTGCGTGACGAAGCGCGTGCGGTTCAGCTCGGGCCCGCTTTCGAGAACGATGTCCCCGTCTGTGTAGGTGCGTATCACCCGCACAGAGGTCGGCTGCCAGTGCTCGCCGCGCAGAAAAGTCACCGTATCGCCCGATGCCAGGTTGCTGGCATTCGGCCCCACGGCACCGAACTTGCGCAGCGGAGCCCGTGCGCTCACAGCAGCTCGCCCCCGCCGCCCTCGATGATCTCCGCCTCGACGCGCGCCAGCGCCGCCTGCAGCGCCGCGCGCATCCCGAGCGCGAACGGCATCGGGAGGGGCTCCCGCGTCACGGTCAGCTTCTTGGGGCCGCCGAACGTGTCGACGCGAAAGTTCACCTCATGCTGGGGGGCCGATTCGGCGTCGTATTCACCCCTGTCGGTCAGCCCGATGCGGTCCAGCTTTACGTCGTAGCCGCAAAGCGTGCAGTGGACGGTTTTTCGGGTCGCCACAACCCTAGGGTAGCACGGAGGGCAGAAACGAGGCGCCCCCTACCGATGGCGCCGGGCCGGCGCTTTGGCCAGCTCCGCTACGCGCAGGCGGTACAGCGCCTCGCCCAGGTCGCACGTCTTGGCCGGCATGTCAGGGGTGCAACCACACGCCTGGCCGTGGTTCTGGGCGTGATCGATCAGCCAGCCGCGCGGGCCGAGCTTGGAGAGAACCTCGTCGCGGCTCACGCGGCCGCGCGCTCCGCGGCCAGGCCGGTGGCGACGAGGCGGGCAACGCGCTCGAACCGGAACGGCGCCCGCGCGCGGCGGCTCGCATGCACGATCGCGAGGAGGCGATCGGCTGGCGGCGTCGCCCGCCCGGTCTCGTAGGCGTGGATCGAGTTCCAGGGGATGCCGACCAGTTCACCGAACTGGACCAGCGTCATGTCGAGCGACTCACGCACGCGCCGCAGCTCAGTGCCGAGAGCGTCGGCGGGAGCAGGGGTGGACATGCCGGAAGGGTAGTAAGGCTGATCGGCGCTGTCAAGCTTTGAAGCTGGGCCAGAAAGCTGGCACACAGGCGAGATGCGCGTCAAAACAGCCCCGCGCCGCGATGGCACAACCCCCAGAAAGCGAACCCATCCTCGGCGCGGGCGGGCTGAGACTACAGGTGGTCGGCGGACGTCGCAAGGAGGTACGCAGCGAGCAGCACGTCGGCGTCCGCGCCGTCATGCCCCCGAACCCACGCGGTGCCTTCCGTGCTGGGACGCAGCAGAGCAAAGACCCGTGGGCGCTTGAACCACCCCTGTGAGAGCCCACGGCTTGCAAACCAGGCGAACCCGTCGCCGTGCTCGGCGCTCGTCTTCCTGTCGTACGCGGCCCAGCCCGCCACCACCTCGCGCAGGTCGCGATCGATCGCCAGCACGGGATCGTTCGGTTGGAAGCGCGGCCGCCCCATCACGCCGACCGGCGCAGCAGCCAGGCCGCTCGGAGCGCGCGCCGCGTCTCGCCGTCCCACCCGCGCGCCCAGCGGATACCCTCTTCGGCCGCGATCAGATAGTACGGAGCCGCGCTCTCTTCCGGGCAGGTCACAACACACAGCGGGCTGATTCCGTGGGCGTGCGCGTGCTGGCGGCAGCGGACGCTGTGCACACGGCCGGGGTGGCACGGCAGTAAGCAGACGAACGACACCCTCGCGCGGTCGCGCAGCATCAGCGCCCCGACTTCCACAGCAGGAACGCCGCCCGCAGTGCCGCGGCCGCCTCGCCGATCACGTGCCCACGGCACCACGTGATGCCTTCGTTGGAGGGCACGAGTGCGCGGGCATTGTGGCCACCGACTCGCCCGCAGAGCAGTCGCTGCTGCCCGCCCGCCACGATGGGGTCAGCGATCGCATGCCAGGGCTCGCCCGCTGTTCGGTCAATGATGGTGACGGGATCGCCGAGCTGCACGGGTTTCATCGTGCTGACTTCCACAGCTTGAAGGCCGCGAGCAGTGACTGGCCGTCAGTCCAGCCGCGCTCCCAGATGACGCCCTCGCCACCGATCGGAACGAGGTTGCACACCCCGCCGCCCTTCTCTTCTGCGATCCAGCCGTGCCCGTCGTGGGTCACGTTCGCGTGTGCGACTGCGTATCGATGGTCGTAGAGCACAGGCTCTCCGACAGCTTGCACGGTGCACACGATGGTGACGGGATCGCCCTCTTTCATTGCGCGCTCCCGGTGAGCAGCAGCGCGGCCGCGATGTCGGCGCCATGGCCGCGAGCCCAGCGCGTACCTTCAGTCTCGGCCCAGAGCTGCCCGATGATCACGTTCGTTGTCTTGTCGATTGCGTTCCAGGTCGCTAGCGGATTGAGAAGAGGAGACAGATCCACGTGCAGGCTGAAGACGCCGAGAGTGTCCCGGAACGTGATCGGGTCACCAGGCTGCAGGCCGACCGGGTCACTCACTGTGCGCTCCACTGAAGCAGGCACGCAGCGAGCAGATCCTTCCCGTCATGGTGCCCGCGCGACCAACCCGTGCCCTCTTCTTCGTCACGGAGGAACAGCTCCGAGACGACGCCTGGCGACGCGAACACGAACAGCCATCCCGCGGCCACACGTTTCGCTCTGTGCGTGAGGTGTCCGTGCACGACCTTCGGCCGGGTGCGCCCGTAGATAATCGTGGCCGGTTCGCCCTCGGCACTCATTCGCGAGCGCTCCGCACGAGCAGCATCTGCGCTATTGTGGCGTCGTCGTGGCCGCGGGCCCACAGCGTTCCCTCGTCTTCTGGGTAGAGCCGCACGCCGGTGCCGACCGCTACGAAGTATCCCTCCTGCCGCCACGGATCGCCCGGGTACAAGCGTCGCCACTGCACGACGGTCCGGACGAGAATGTGCGCCCCTGACGGCGCCACACCGAGCGCGATGATCGGGTCGTTCGACTTCAGCGCCTTGCTCACAACGCCGACCTCGCGAGCAGGAGCTGCGCCGCCACGTCATCACCGGTGCCGCGCGCCCAGGTCTTTCCTTCTTCCGCCCGCAGCAACTTGATCGCCCATCCTCTCGGGTCATCAACGTACCGAATGATGTTCCACGGCGTCTTCTTCACGCGCCCAAACACCACGCGACCATCACTACCGATCGCCGTGACGCGCTCGCCGACGCGGGGCTCGCGGTTCGGTTTCACGGCCTAGCCGATCTCACGAGCAGCAGCGCCGCGCTGACGTCGGGCCCGTGCCCGCGCATCCAGGTCTTCCCTTCGTCGTTCAAGAAGACGCTCGTCCGCTCGCGGGCTCCGCCGCGCCACACGAACAGCGAAACGGTTGTCGTGTAGACATCGCGCACGCGTGCACGTACTGGTCGGTTGCGATCGTCTCGCAGGATAGTCACGGTGTCGTTGATCCGAAGGCTCACGATTTCGCTGACTCCACGAGCAGCAGAACGGCCGCCACATCATCGTCGTGCCCGAGCGCCCAGCGCGTCCCCTCGTGCTGATCGGCGAGCACGCGTCCGCGGTTCTGCATGACCCAGTAGCCACGGATGTTCATCAGCTCGTGGCCCGTGTCCACCCAGCGGGCGAAGTCGCGCTCGATCTTTCCATCGACGAGCACGGAGATGGGCGCGCCGTGGCGGAGGGGCATCACGTCGCCGCCGACCCCACGAGCAGTAGAGCAGCTTCGATGTCCGCTCCGTGCCCGCGCATCCACGTTACGCCCTCGGCTTCGGGTCGAAGGGCCATCAACCACGAGCCCTTCTCGAAGGCCCACGCTTTGGAGTCGTTTGGCACCCCGGCGATCGAGTAGCGGATCCGTGCGTGATGGATCTCGCCGAGGCGCAGCACCGTCACTGGACCGCCGTCCTTCACGTCGCCGCCGATCCGGTCAGCAGAAGCGCCGCCTCGACGTCGCGGCCGTGGCCCCGCGCCCACGACACGCCCTCATTGCTCGCGAAGATGAACCACTCGCGCTCGCCCGCCGCCAGCGCGCCGCTGAGCCGTACCGCAGCCATGGGGCCGAGTGCCACAGACGGGCGCGTCCGCTCGACCCGCCCCTGCTCGATCTGCCCCTGCCGCAGCACGGTCACAGGTTCCCCGATCGTCCAGCTCATCGTGTCGTCCTCACGATGGGATCCAGCGTAGCCGCGGCACGGCAGAAGGTCAACCATACTACGCGCGCGCACGATACTCGGTTCTTCTTCCTCATCTATATGGAGTTGGACAGCACTTGATGTATTACGCACATAGCTGGGGGAGAGGAATCGATTATCACGCGCGCGCGGGGTAGCTACATATAGATTGAACACATAGGCGTATATGCGTATCTTGTCCATCATGCCGAATCGGACCTACGCGACCGTCGATCTCACCTCCCGGGGCCACACGTACACCTTCACCGAACGCTCCCTGGAGCAGTTCCCGGAGGCCCAGGCGTTTCTGGACGGGCTCACCGCCAAGGGCACGCTGGCGGCCATCAACGTGCTGCTGTACGTCAAGTCAGTGGCCAAGCTGCGCCGGCAGGGGCGGCTGCAGGCGCCGCGGACGATCCAGAACCGCACCGACCGGACGGCGGCGAACGCCTACTGGCGGTGGGTCCGCGAGACCTACGACGCGCGGGTCGCGCCGGTGCTGGCCGCCTTCGGGAGCGCCGAGCTTCGGCACGGCATCCAGCGCGTGCGCGTCAGCGGGCTCGTGCCGCCGTCGCCCGAGAAGAAGCTCTACTGGCCCCAGCTCCACATGACCCACGGGGACGGGCCCAGGCAGCCGGCCGACTACCGAATCGAGACGTGCCCCGACCTCTGGACGCTGCACGTGCCCCGCGACCAGACCGTTCCGTGGCACAACGATCCGTGCATCGACCAGTGCACGGTGCTGAAGCTGACGACGTCCGAGCAGATCGAAGCCGTGCGACTCGCGATCGAGCGCGCGTGGGGACACACCGAGTTGGGGAAGCTCCCGCGGGACGCGTTCTTGTTCGGGCAGCCGCCGCTCGTCGAGGTCGGGATCGAGGCGACTGAGACGTTCAACGTCGTGGCTCTTGCCCGCCGCGAGTCGCGCATCGGTGGTGCAGTCGAAACCCTCGCGGGCTCGTGCACCACAGACGTGAGCACGTTCCTCGCGCGCACGGGCGGTGGCATGGAGGTCGACGCTGTCGTGATCGACTTCGCGACTGCACCCATCGATCATCTGGACGCCATACTCGACGCCGTGCGAACGGCGTGGCAGCGCTGGCGCGAAGCGCACGTGCTCGCCGCGCCGGCACCCGCCGCCGAGCTGCCGCGGCCGCGCTTCCAGCTCAGCACGACGTGGGAAGACTTGCCGCCGCCCCGCCCGGCCGCGCTCGCGCCGCGCGCCGTGGACAAGCACGTGACCAGCTTTGGGGCTCCTCCCGTGCAGCAGACGGGCGAGCACTTCGTCCCGACCGACTGGGCCGCGCGCAATCAGGTCGTGCCCACTCGACTCGTCCACTGCGCCATCCACGCGACGACTCACACCGTAGGACCCGACACCGTGCTGTGTGGCGAGGGCGCGTGGAGCGACATCCCGGCGTGAATCTGCGGCTCGCGCGGATGGGCGAACTCGTGCAACACGTGCGGCGCGAGTTCGGGCTGTCGGCGGTCGCGGCGCGCTCGCTGATCTGGAGCCAGGCACACGCGTGCCGGATGGAAGTTCGAAGGGGCGTCAGAGCCACAGCGCGCACGACCATTCGGGACATGGCCGACTTCTTCTTTCCGCTCGGGCTCGAACCGCATTTTCGAATCGTGCCGCGCACGGAAGCAGCGAAGGCGGCGTGTGCGGCGAAGCTGTTGACAGATTCTGTGGAGGGACCGGACGATGGACGACCGTGAAGACGAGGCGCTGATCGTATCGGCAGGACCGGACCAGACCAAGACGCCGACAGACGACGCACCAGCCGTGGGGCGCTGGTACAAGGTGAAGGGCAACGAGCGCGAGGACGGGCAGGATCCGCCCTGGCTCGGCTGTGCCGTGCACATCGGCTCGAACTACGTGAAGGTGAAGGGCGTGCATGCGGATGGCAGCAAGCTCAGCTCCCGCATTCACTTCGACGAGTTCTGGCAGTGGTGCGAGTACGTGCCCGACCCGCAGCCAATCATCGACGAGCACATGCTGGTGGCGCGCAAGCGAGTGAACGAGCTGATGAACGAGATCAAGGCGCTCACCGCGCGGCTCGGAGTCGGGCAGCATGCCGCGCTCGGCTCGATCGACGGCGAGACGCAGGCTATCGCCGTGCGCACGAGCGGCCCGGTCGAGGAGTACAAGGAGGCGCTGGTCAAGGCGAAGGAAAAGACGCTGCCCGATCTCTTCGAGAAGCTGCGCGAGGCGAACGAAACGCTCGCCGGCTGGATGCACACGCAGCTCATTCCGCTGAAGGCGCAGATAGGCTCGCTCGACGAGGTGAAGGGGCAGGTCGAGGATCGAATCTTCAACGTCGAGCTGTACGCGGGCCTGGTCGAGAACATCAAGAAGGTGCGCAACGGAAAGCCCGCGCCGGTCGACACGAAGATCCGCCTGCTGCAGCGCCGGTGCTACATGGACGAGGAGTGCCTGGCCGGGTACGAGCACGGCGGGATGAGCTTCGAGAACATCAAGGACTTCGACAAGTGGCTCGCCAAGCCGGCCAACTTCACGCGCATCCTTCCGTTCGAGCGCTGTGTGGTCGCGTTCCGCGTGCGCCGGTACGACAGGGACGAACCCGACATGTGGCGACTGTCAGACCTGATCGCTCTCGCCTATGAGCGCCAGTACGACAAGTGGACGTTCCTCTACATCCGCAACGGTGAGCAGCTCTTTCGGATGGACACGAAGCTGGAGTTCGACGAGCAGCTCTTCCCCGACGCGAACCACAAGCTGTTCACCGCCGACAAGCTGTGGGCGAAAGACACCGCCGACGAGATGAACGATCTCATCACGGACGCCGACTACAAGGAGCGCGTCGCCAAGGAGGACGCGCACGAGGCGTGGCTGGAGACGCTGCCCGAGAAGGAGCGCCGGAAGCACGATCGCCACTACAGTTCTTTCGGCACGAAGCGCAGCTACAGCCCGTTCACGCCCGACAACGTATACTACGACGACATCGCGAAGGTGCTTGCCGACGCCGCCAAGAAGCACAACCGGATCGCGCTCATCTTGCAGGGCCTGCTCGATCGCTCGCCTGTGTTCCATCCGCACCCGCCGTGGCAGCTCTGGACAGGGGAGGGGTTCGACGCCGCGATCGAGCGCATCTTCGACGACTCGCGTGCACTCAGCGCGGGGGAGAAGCCCGACTTCGAGAAGTACCGTGCGAAGCTGAACGCCCGGCTGACCGACGGCTCGCTCACTGTGGGGCAGGAGCGAGCGTGGCTGGTGCGCGAGGCGCAGCGAGAGAACGCACGGCTCGACAGCGACTACCGCTCGCGGCAGGAGTACCGGCACAAGCACTTCCGCCCGGACGGCGACCCGGGGCCAGGCAAGCTCGCCTACGTGCACAAGTACCGCGCCAGTGACGGAGCGTGCACGTACGTGTGGCAGCGGAAGAAGCGCGGGCGGGGCGGCTACGCGATCGCTGGCACCTGCGTCGACGACTCGATCACCACGGGCGAGGAGAACCTGCTCAACGTCGACGCGTACACGCCGGGCGACTTCCACATCTTCTTCGACGATCCCCGTACGCGGCGCGAGTACCTACAGTGGGCGCCGATGCTGCTCGAAGCAGAGGAGTGTCACGCAGGGAACCGCGAGCTGAAGCCGCGGCGCAGACTCGCGCCTGTTGGTGCACGTGAGCCCGTCGTGCGGACGGAGGAGCGCCCGCTCGAACTCGACAAGAAGGCTCCGCGCAAGCCCCGGCCGTCGCCGAGCGAGAAGTACGAGGGCAAGCTGGTCAGCCTGAACTTCGACATGAAGACGAATGGTGGAACGCAGTTCAAGGCCGGCGAGCTGATGAGGGTGACCAGCTACAACCGCCGCAGGCTCTCGCTCACGGCGTTGAAGGGGAAGGGCCGCAGCATCTTCGGCGTGAGCGTGACCCACGTCGAACTCGTGGGGCAGAGTGGCCCTTCGCGTCTGTGACGGCTGCGGCGGCCCGACCGACCTGTTCAGCGAAGCGCCGTGCTGCCTGCATAAGCCCCCGTGCGTGGTGGGGTTTTGCTGGAAGTGCATGCGCGCCCGATGGCGCGGGCCGTGCGCTCGCGAGCTGTTCGAGGACATGGGCTGGACGCGCGACAGGAAAGAGCGGAAGAGGGGCTGAAAGTTTTTCTTGCCAGCTTCGTGGCCCGGTGGTAATCGTGAGTCACCGTGGTCACTCCTGGACTGTACCGGCACTACAAAGACCGCCTCTATCGCGTGCTGTTCGTGGCGGAGTGGGCTGGGCGGAGTCTCCCGTCTGTCGACGCGGTACTGCCGATCGGCATGCGTGAAGTGTACGATGCACCTGTAGAGCTGACCGTTGGCTACCCCCTCGACACGAAGCTGTTCGATGCGCGCTGGAGCGGCAACACCTGCGACGTCACGCTCGACGAACGAATCGTCATCTACGTCGCGCTCTACGGCGAGGGCCGTGTGGCAGCGCGAGCTGAGAAGGAGTTCGAGGAGGAGGTCGATAGCGGCGGCGCACCGGAGCTGGGGATGCGAAGTCCGCGCTTCGAAAGGATCGGCGAGTGAAGCTCGAAAAGCTCGTGCGGCGTCACGTCCCCGATCAGCTCCGGGCGCGCGGGGAGAAGGTCGAGACTCGCGTCGCCGAGCCGGGCGAGATGCTCGGGCTCCTGAAGGCGAAGCTGCAGGAGGAGATCGCTGAGCTGTTCGAGGCGCTCGCCGTGCAGGACGCGACCCGGAAGGACCATCCGCAGGTCATCGAAGAGCTGGCGGACGTGCACGAGGTGCTCGACGCACTGGAAGACTGTCTGGGCGGCTCGCTGACGTCGATCAAAGTGTCCGTTCGTCGGCGCGAGAAGTGGGACGAGAAAGGCCGCTTCACGAACATCGTGATGGCGCTCGATCCACCCGTGCCGATGGTCCTGCACTGCCCGAAGTGCGGGGCGCAGCACATCGACCGCGGCGTCTATGCCACCCGGGTCCATCGAACCCACCTGTGTGCTGGCTGCGGAGAGCTGTGGAAGCCGTTCGACTACGCGACGGTGGGGGTCGAGTCGGTGGTGGAGGCCCCGCGCTGATGCACGTCTACGACTACCTCGGGATTCTGGTCGCGCTCGTGCTGGCGCTCATCGCCGGCAAGGAGGCACGGGCTGCGGTGCGTGCATCCGTCGCGGTCTACTTGCGGCAGCAGCACCAGCACCCGCATACAGACTGGGTGCGCACCTACGACCTGTACAAGGTGTTCGGGTCGCCGGTGTACAGCGCGCTCCAGGAGTTGTTGGACGCCGGTGTCGCAGAGCGCGCTGAGGCGCCAAGTGACAGCGACGTCCGCGGGCCGTACCCGAACGTCTTGTATCGGTGGAAGGGGCCTGCCACGTGAGCGTTCAAGAGTTCCTCGCCTTCCAGGACCGCATCTACGCCGAACTCCTGAACCCGCCGGAGTGCTGGTTCCTGCTCGCCAACACGTTCGGTCGGGCAGAAGCCAACGACGTGGTTGCGCTGTTCGACACGGAGGAGCTGTGCAAAGCCTACGTCGAGGCGAGCAAACTGCCGGAAGGATGGTTCGCCGACATCGCTGGGGGGAGCCCGAGGCTCGACGGATTCTTTCGCTCATATCGGCCCGACTCGCTGCTGTGGGACTACAACCCCCTCTACGAGGGAATGGTGTGGCCCGTCCGAATCAGGAACATACTCGACCGCGGCCACGCAGGTCTCCCCGCGAACCCGGCGCCGCCCAGCCGCCCGGTCGCAGAGATCATCACGGAGCTGAAGGCCCGAGTGGCTGAGCAGATGCTCCGCGACTCGAACCCGGAAGGCGTCGGATGAGACTCGCGATCGCTCGCTCGTTCCGCCGCGTGCTCGACCAGGCACGCTATGCGCAGCTCCTGAAGTCGGACAAGCTCACGCCGGGTGAGCGCCGCGAGAAGGCACGTGCTGCGCGCCAGCCCGACCCGCCTGGTGTCCACTGCGGGTTCTGCGGCGAGGTGAAGCCGTCGTTCGACGCCGCGTGCCCGAACGACGGTCCGGACTGGCCCCACCCAAGGAGCGTGACGTGACTCCCGCGCCGAACCCAGCCGATGATCTTCTTCTGCCGAGCGAGGCAGCCCGCATCTTGGGCGTCTCACGCGGCACCATCCGCAACTATGCCGACTACGGGGATATCCCCGTCACGAGGACCGTCAGCGGCCGACGACTGTTCCGCCGCAGCGACGTAGAGCAGCTCGCGGGCAAGCGCAAGCGGAAGGCCCAGACGTGAGCACGCGCGACCGCGAGACCTGCTCCGCGGACGAGCGCCGCGATGTGCAGGAAGTTCGCTCCTGCCCGGACTGCCAGCGACCGCTGTTCGAGGGGCCGCACGGCGGCCTCAGTGTGAATTGGCGCTGCTCGAACCCCAAGTGCGGGAGCGGCTTCAACGACATGGGACCGTTTGGCGTCGAACGGATCTCGGACGCGTCGCCAAGGAAAGGCATCGACATGAAGACCTGCGCGGCCTGCCACAAGCCCATCCCCCGCGGTGAGGCGAACCGCTACGTTCCGTCGGTCTATCTCTGCAACGAATGCGAGCCCGTCGCGAACCCGATCTGCACGACGAAGGGACGCTGCGAGTGCGCACCCAGCGATAGTCCCGAGTGCTGCTGTCTTGGCGTGGCCAACCACGAGGTGCTGCACTTCACTCCCAACGACAATCGCGCGATGACGTGCGAAAACTGCCTCGCCCCCGTCGTGTTCATCAACGTGAACACGGGAAAGAAGCTCGCAGCGTGAAGGTGCACAACATGTTCGCGTCGGTCTGCTACAGCGTGTTCTTCCAAGCGCTGGAAGCCGAGAAAGTCAACGAGATCTTCCGGGCCGTCAGGTTCGCCGTGCGACTCAGCTACGGCTTCACGCGGGAGCTTGGCTGATGCGCTCGCCCTGCCCCAACTGCCACGACTGCGACTTCCCCCGCGGCGTGTGCGAGCGGCTCGCGAACCGTGGCCGGCGGTTCTTCCTGATGGGCGCGCTCGCGGTCCCGTTGGCCCACAAGATCTCGCGCGTCGCGGAGAAGCTGATCGTGCCGCCGACGCCCGAGCAGACGATCACGATCCAGTACAGTGGCGGCAAGCTCGTGTACGAAGCGCCCAAGCTGACGAAGCTGCCGGACAACTGGGCTCTGCATCACTGGAATTGGGCCGCGGACTGGGCGGTGGCAGTGTGAGCCGACCGCCTAAGGCCGCGCCCACGGTCGAGTACCTCTACGCGGTGAACGACCGGCACGACCCTCCCCGTGTCGAGCGCGTGCGGGTGAAGAGCCGTGGCGAAAAGAACGTTGTGTTCGAGACGCGGGAGGCGATCAACGGGTTTAGCGCAACCATGCCCCACGACGTGGCCGAGAGGCTCCTCCGATCGTCCCCGGACGCCGCCGTCGAGATGTGGCGCGACGAGCTGCGGGACCTGGCGGAGCGGCTCACCGCGGAGCTTAAGCAGGTCGAAAAGCGGCTACGCGGGCCGGCGCCGAAGAACGCGTGGGAGATCGAGGAGGACGACGAGTGAGCGACTGGACAGACGTCTTGCCGGACACACGCATCGAAGATCTTGTTTCCACTGCGAACAAGGCGATTGCCGAGGGCATATCCCCGCCGCTCGTCCTGGCCGCGCTCGAAACGCACCTCGTGAATCGCGAGCTGAAGCTTCTCAGCGCGCTCAAGACGAAGCTCGTTGAGATGCGAGACGAGCTGAAGACCGGCACGCTCGCAGAGCTGAATGCATTCTTCGAACGCCTGCGCAAGACTGTGGCGCTCAATCGAGGACAGTCTGCTGAAGTGCTCGCCACGAGTGTGCTTGCGCATCTCGAAGAAGAGAGCCGCGGCTGATGTCGAGCAAGCTCACACGCAGCGCCTTCAAGGAGCTGATCACGCAGGACATCGCCTGGCTGGAGGCGCAGCCCCGCACGCTCGAACGTGAGCACGTCATCCAGATCGTGCGCGAGTCGGAGCGGTACTACTACGACGAGGCTCAGGACGAAGCGATCAAAGAGGCGCGGCACCACGCACTGCGGCCGCTCGAAGAGCGCGAGAGGCAGGCGTTCGGAAAAGAGCCGCGCGTGATCGGTCCAGCTTACGCAGCGGACATCGCGGACAAGATCCTCAAGACGCGCCGGGAGGCCAACCAACCATGAACGAACCAAAGAACGAGCTGGAGAAGTTCCAGACTGCTGTGCTCACTGCGGCGGTCGACGCCGTCGCCAAGGAGATGCCGCCCGAGAAGATGCGGGAGCTGGCGAACCACTTCATCGAAGAGGCGCTCAAGAAGGTGAAGAGCGACAGCTACGGCTCCATCACGTGGCACATCCAGAACCAGATGGAGGCGATGCTCAAAGAGTACATGAAGACGCCCGCGGTGGTGCAGCTCGTTCAGGCGGCGGTCGAGCAGGGCGTGCAGGACGCGCTCAAAGAGCTGCCGGCCGGCACGCGCGGAAAGGTCGTCGAGAAGGCGCTGGCGGCCGTGGCGAGCGTGATCACGGCAGACCGGCGATGAAGACCGTCCACCTCGCCCGCGGTCTCACCCTCCCAGCCGCCGAGCTGGCGACGAAGGTCACCGGCGCCTTCGGGATTCGCGGGTCGGGCAAGAGCAACCTCATGTCCGTTGTGATCGAGGGCCTGCTCGCCGCGCGAGTACAGGTCATCGTGCTCGACCCCGTGGGCATCCACTTCTCGTTGCGACTCGCGCCCGACGGCAAGCACCCGTCCGATTACCAGATCCCCGTGCTCGGTGGCCGGCACGGCGATCTCGCGCTCCAGCCCACCGCCGGTGAGGTGGTCGGGCGGGCGCTCGCGCTCTCGAACGACTCGTGCGTGCTCGACATCTCGTCGATGAAGAAGGGGGAGCGCATCCGGTTCGCGGGTGCGTTCGCTGAGGCGTTCTATGAGGGCAAGAAGGAGAACCCCGCGCCGGTGCTCCTGTGCCTGGAGGAGGCGCAGCGATTCGTCCCACAGCTCATGTTCAAGGGCTCGGGGCAGGAACAGATGCTCGGCGCGTTCGAGGAGCTGGCCGAGCAGGGCCGCAACTACGGCGCGGGGATCTGGCTCAACTCGCTGCGCCCGCAGAAGATCAACAAGGACGTCACGAGCCTGATGGACCTGCTCTTCAGCTTCCGGCTCACCGGCACGCACGAGCGGAAGTTCGTCCACGACTGGCTGCAGGAGAAGAACGCGGAGGGCCGTGGCGAGATCGACGGTGAGCTGCCTGGGCTCCCCGAGGGGCACGCGCTCGTGTGGTCCCCGGCCGTGTTCAACATCTTCGGCAAGTTCCACTTCGTGAAGAAGACGACGTACGACGCGGGCGCCACACCGCTCTACGTGCGTGCCAAGGTCAAGATGCGTCCGCTCGACCTCGCCGGGTTGGAGAAGGAGATGGCGACTGTCGTCGAGGAGGCGAAGGCGAACGACCCGCGAGCACTGCGGGCCCGCATCGTCGAGCTGGAGCGCGCTGTCAAGCTCACGCCCGCGCCGGGTAAGACCGTCGAGAAGACGAAGATCGTCGAGGTGCCGATGCTCGGCAAGCGCGATCTGCAGCGGATCGAGCGCCTCACGACGAGCATTCGCGACCTCAACGAGCAACTCGATCGCAACCAGCGCGTAGAGTCAGGAGTCCGTGCGGAAACCAACACGCTCGTGAAAGCGCTCGTGCACGAGTCCAAGCTCTCCCCCGAGTCGCGGCGGCTGCTCCAGCAAGGGATCACGGACGCCAAAGCCGGACGGCTCTCGCCCGTGCCACCGGCCGTGACCGAACGCCCTCGCCAAATCCGTGCAGCCGATCGCATGGATGAATCGAGAATCGGACGGATCGAAGGATTCGAAATTCGAGGTGGCCGAAAGGTGCCGGTGCTCGCCGCTCCCGCCTTTGACCCTGGCGATCTCCCCAAGTATGCGCTCGACCTGCTCAACGTGGTCGCGCAGCGGGGGAAGGCCAGCGACGCGCAGATCTCGGCGCTCTCGGGCTACCGGCGCACCAGCTCCGCGTTCCCAAAGATGCTCGCCAAGCTCACGCACGCGGGGCTCATCGAGGGCACGCCGCGTGAGCGTGTCATCACCGCCGCGGGCCGGGCGCGCGCCGGGGCTGTCGAGGCGCTGCCGACTGGCCGTGCGCTGCTCGACCACTGGCTCTCGAAGCTGACGGGCTACGAGCGGCTGTTCCTCAAGACCATCCACGACGCCGGCTCGATTAGCCGTGAGGAGCTGGCGGCGCGAACCGAGCGGAGCCTGAGCAGCTCGGCGTTCCCCAAGACGATCGCGGCGCTGCAGCGGCTGGCGCTGATCGAGGCGCCGCGGGGCGGGGACCTCACGATCGCGGAGAGCTTTCGGTAGTACAACCCAATCAAGGAGAGGCATCGATCATGAACGCAGACATCAAGGCAATTCTCAGCGACTTCGCCACCAAGCTCGTCGACGCCGTGCGCGCGGAGGTGCGGGAGGAGACGATCGCGAAGCTGGGCGGATCGGGGAAGGTTCTGCAGTTGCCGGGCAAGAAGGCGCGGCGGAAGGGCCCCATCCAGCTCTGCCCGGTGCCAGGGTGCAAGGAGCGGGCGGCACCGGTGTTCGGCATGGTCTGCGCCAAGCACAAGGGGCTGCCCAAGACGCAGATCAAGAAGTACCGTGAGGCGCGCCGGGCGAAGGCCGCCAAGAAGGCCGCCTAATGCCCAAGACCGTCAGACTGAAACAGAACGTGCGGCTCCGCAGCGAGGCGTACGACAAGCTCGAACACATCGTCGGGCAGGTCGCGCAATTCGGCTGGGCCTCGGTCGGGCGGGAGAGCACCGAACCCGCAACGCGTGAGGCGGTGGCGTCCTACGCCATCGAGACGCTCGCGTCGCAGGTGAAGTCGAAGCGGCGGGGCTGATGTTCGCCTGGCTCAAGCGGCTGCTCCACCGCCCTCCCTCGCTCGTCTGGCCGCGGCATCTCTTCGTGCGCATCCGCGGCACGGGGGTCGGGTATGCTGGGCTCGTGGGTAGCCAGGACGAAGCGAGCGACGTCGCGCAGTTGGTGGTCGGCCACCACGTGATGAGGACGGGCGAGATGGCCTTCGCGGATCACTGGACTGTGCTGCGCGAGGAGTTCACGCCCGGCGAGCTGGAGGCGTTCAACCGGGCGCCACCGGAGCTTCGCGATGTCGGGTGAGAGCCCCGAGTCAGCGCTCGCGAGTGTGCTGTTCGACTGCGTAGGCGTGCGCGCGTCGAACATCGACGGTGCGAGCCCAACGCTCACGTTCGTATTCACGTGCGTGTACGAGCGCGATCGGGAGCGGTGGCAGTCGCGGTTCACGCAGGGTTTTCTTGAGCTGAGCGTCCGCGACCGCGGCTGGATGCCGGCTATCAAGAAGGGCGATCGCGTGTTGCTCACTCTGGCGGAGCCGCCACCGCCGACTACTTCATCACAGGAGCCCAGACCATGACCATCCGAAGCGTCAGTGACGTCCCCATCGAGAACCTCGTGCAGAGCTTCCTCCACGCGATGATCTCGCTCAACGCGAAGACCTGCGTCGTGTTCCTGCGGGGCACCGACGCCGTGGTCGCCAAGAATCACGCCGATGCCGAGGCCACGGCGCGGAACCTCTTCACGATCAAGGACGGCGCGATCGAGGCGGCCGCGATCGCACTACACGCCTTTCGGTTCGTGCAAGGCGACAAGCTTGACGAGACGATGAACCGCTGCTCGCTCCACCCGTGCGCCGCGTACGAGAACGAGCAGGGCAGGCCCGTCGCGTGGGATGACCTGCCGGCGGAGGCCAAGGAAGCGCATCGGCTCGTTGCGGCGGCGGTCGTGGGTGCTGCGGTTGCACACAACCCGCCGCCGAAAACGCCGCT